>Ga0209755_10006847_pt1 | contig 12486 bp, 9 predicted proteins | sample TergutCo191P1_FD_187301 | JGI IMG/M metagenome (GOLD analysis project Ga0209755, IMG submission 187301) | Cornitermes sp. P1 segment gut microbial communities from Petit-Saut dam, French Guiana - Co191P1 (SPAdes) (version 2) | ecosystem: Host-associated > Arthropoda: Insects > Digestive system >... | reverse complement strand
CTCCCGCTCCCCCTTCTTCAGACGATTACCCGGTCCCTGTAGTGGGTTTAGCCTCCCGTGGGCAGGGACATGGGTTTGCTAATACGACCTTTCTCTCTACTGACATTTAGCATAATTTGTGTGGAACTATTGTTCACATAGACTGAAGAAGTACATAGAAATACTTTCAGCCACAGTAGTACATCTTAGTGTGATGTATTGAACTTCTAAACATGAAGTAGAATTGAAATATGTAAACACTAATGTCAGTTTTCTTTATCACAGAACGAGAAATTGAAAGAAGCTCTAAGCGAAGAGCGAAAGGGCATTGGCCATTACCTGGTCGACCTCACACAACAGAAGAAGAGGATCAGCCAGAACCTCGTCGGTCTGGAGAAAGAAGTACGGTTTCCAGAAGCCATTCTTTGTTGTTATACTAGTTACTAACGCTAACTATTGGATCACTGTACCAAGTAGGAACAGTGTTTCTTGGTGTTAAAATATACACATTTAATTCTCGTACATATGTGAGATAAATTCCAGAAATATGTTCTGCTGTACTCTAAAAGAGTATTGCCAAAAAAGAGAATGCAAAGTGTTCACCTTGCAGCAGCTTCCTTTTCTCTCTGCAGATATGTGCTACCTATGTGCGTAACTTCTGAGACATTTTATGAACCTTCTGCAGTATTATTTTACCATACCAGTAAATAACTGCTTCTGGAACATGTCCAGTATGATATGGTATGTCACAGTGAATCTGCATCTTTGAGAACTGTCAGGAGTCTGACAAGAGTTAATTCAAGTGGGTACTGTGGTTAGAGAAAAAAAAATAAATTTATTGAAGAAGCCACATCTCCAGGTACTGTGAGGCTTAACACATTTCTTACCAGACTGGGGTGCATGTTTAGAAGCAGAGAAACAAGTGTTAATTGATGTCTAGTGTTATTTAAAGGTAAGGCAGAATTGTCAGTGTGTCTTTATTTAAGCATAATACAATTAAGACATGTGGGGGAAGTTCTGTTTTGGAAAGAGAGTGCAAAAGTCATGTTCACTTTGGCTCTGGACAGAGGTTATTGTACTGTTAATTTCTCATTCCTCCCTGATGTGCTGCATGTCATCTCATTGCATCCATCTTTGGTTTCGTCACCTTAATAATATCTGAAGAAGAGTACAAATTATGAGGCTGTTATTTGTATAATTTTCTTTCTAGCTTTCTCTTTTTTCCTCTCCTGCCAGATACAATTATTTTCATCAGCGGTTTGTTCTCAAACTTGCTAAATCTGTTTTCAACAGGTAGGTCTAGTGACCAAGTTTCATGCTATATAACACAGTATGTAGGACTCTTCTCCCTTTTACATAGGTTATAATGGAAGAACTGAATGATGGCAAACGGTATTAATATATATATAGTTTCCCATCATTCCCCAAGGGAACATAGGGCACTCACAAAGTTTCGCCATCTGACACGGTTTTTGGCGAATACTTTGACTTCTTTCCATGTTTTGCCTTGAAGTCTAATCTCTTCAAGGATTGTTCTGCGCCATGTTGTGCGGGGTCTGCCTTGGGGTCTGGTTCCCTGGGGGTTCCATTCTAGGGCTGCTTTTGCTATGTCACCTGGTGGTCGGCGAAGTGTGTGGCCCAGCCACCCCCACTTCCTCTGCCCAATTTCTAATTCAATTGGCCTTTGCTTGGCTCTCGCCCACAGTTCTTGGTTTGATATCTGGACCGGCCAGAATATTTTCAGTATTCTGCGGATGCATCAAACGGTATCAATGCAGGTCTGTAATGTCTGTACGTGATCTGTGACCCAACCATCTACTCAAAATGGCTAGCCTTTAAATTTAAGCATTTCTAATGATGATAAATACAAATCCGAGTGATGTGGTAAATTTATGCTGTGCATGATGTCAAGTTTGCTGTAATGTGTTCCTAAGAAACACGAGAGATGAAGGAGGGTCTTGATGGTCTTGATGGTCTTGATGATGTTGAAATGTAAAGCTTTACAATTATATACTATACTATACTATACTGTACTATACTATACTATACTATACTATACTATACTATACAGTTATGTACTATAAATTAAGGGTAAATAACTTTTGACCACTGCGAAAACAAATCAGTGTGCAATTTTCTGAAAGGTATGCCAATGTAATTCACAACTTTTCACATCAAGCAGATGAATGTGTATATTCCAACCAGACAACACTGAATTTGTCATTGCAGGTGACAGAGTTAAAGTTCATAGCACGGCAGAGTGCAACCCTCAATAACCAGTTCAGGAAGGGCATGAAGCACCTTGCTATGTGCAAGAGAAAGAAGTGCTCCGTCTGTGCTTATACAAAGGCTACATTTGGGGAGTATGCAGACCAGAGTAGTGAGTAAGTACCGATGTTTCCACCTTTCTTTTGGGAGAGCTAGAGTTATTGCTGTGGAATTATTGTCACAGTTTTTACCAGTATGCTGGCTGCTAGTGTGACGACTTCAGTACCTTAGGTCTGCCAAGTAGGTTTCATTGCTTCAATATTACCAGCAGAAATTTTGGAACATTTCTCAAGTCTCACGGTGTGGACTTTAAAATGCTTCTTCATGTATTTTGAAGTGATGAAAAGGAAAAAACACTCATTGATTAATCTAAGAATGAATCAGCAGCTTATCAAATGAACCCTGTGGTCTGAATTGCAGCAAGAAGCAACTTCTTTCGTGCTTCCAATCGCCACTGCAAGATCTGCGGAACTGGATAAGGCCTGTACCCCTGACCAACTCATCTGTGACTGACAAGTACTCCACCACCTCAGAGGATTACGACGGTACAGATGCACGGGGAGAAAGGCGCTTGTCAACTGTGTCTGGTTACTCTGCTTTCTTGGGACACTCATCTCCTTTTCCATCCACTCGATCAGAATATTCGTTTCGCAGAGCCTATTCATCAGAGGAAACAGAGACCCAAACCTCTGCCAGTTCTCCCTCTCCATCACCATCCCTCCCCATGGATTTTACTGGTGTTGCCGGTGGCATTTTTCAGCCTTACATATCTTACATTGATGAGGTGAGTAGTTTCATTCTCAGTAAACAGTTTGTTAATTCTTGAAGAAGCCATTCTTGTGACCAATCACAATTATTTAATGAATAATACAAAACAGTATACTGACTGATAGGCATTGACGTCTCTGATTGTAAAGACCAGAAGATTTCTACCTGATAGTCAAATCATTGACACCCCAAAGAAATGGAAAGTATTTGTTGAGTAACTTCCTGAAGCAGAATCCTCCTCAAGAAGCTGGTGTTCGCTTGCCTGGTCACAAAATTCCCTGCCTGCTGTGAAAGCCAGAGTTTTATTATCCTCCACTGGATTCTGTCTTGAACCTGTTCATCTAGTTCACACCTTCACGCTACAGTGCTTTGAAATTTGATGTAGCAGTATTATTTCATCCATATCTTGGTCTCACACTTGATATTTTCTTTTCAAGTTTTCTGACAGATGTTCACTATTTTCTTTACCCTTTACATTTGTTGCCCATTTGTTCTTGTTTATATACCACTCATATTAAGATGTGGGGTACGCGGTGGCACAGTTGGTTGGAGCACTGCACTACAAGCCGGAAGGTCGCGGGTTCGATTCCCAATGGTGTCATCAGAATTTTTCATTGACATAATCCTTCCATCTGCACTATGGCCATGGGGTTTGCTGAGCCTCTAACAGAAATCGGAAATGAGTACCAGGAATATTTCCTGGGGGTAAAGGCGGCCGGTGCATAGAGCTGACAACCTTACCACCTTCATGTGCCTGTTGCCTTGAAATGTGGGAGCCTCAACCTCCTGGAACCCTCAGGGCTTCTCCAGGCCTTTAATGGGATTGCTTTATCTTTTACCATATTAAGATGTTCAATAAATAAGCTTCCCTAGCTTACAAATATTAAATGAAATGTCATTTTATCATTAAATGTAGCTCATTTATTCGAATGAAGTATCAGTGTTTTTTATTGTAATCTTTTATTCCACAATACAGAGGAACTGGAAATTGCTGTTGTGAATTATTTCAAATGGATAAATGTGCAAGTGGTTTGTTTTGATGGATATCGATATTCCGTCGGAATGAATGAGCTACATTTAATGCTTTAGTGATTTGTTATATAACTTTTGTGACCAAAGAACATTTCTTGTGAACATCCATATGTAACCCCACCTCTTTTGTAATTGTATCCCTTAGCTGGACAAACCCCTTCTCTGTCTGTTTTTGCTGCCCACCTTTGCACCCAGGTATTTGAACATTTCACGAACTCCTCTGTAGCAGTATACCTTCGCACTGCTAAATTACTGCCCCAACACAGTTGTTGACTGATTGATTCTGTGTTCCTCCAGTCTTTGATTCTTGAGAATAACAGACAGCTATCAAGTAATTAAACCTAATGTGGGAGTGTTGCAGCTTGTGTAGTGTGTGTCACAGGTTGTTAGATTCTGACAGGAAAACTTTCTTAATAGCATTTAAGTGGAACATACTTTTGAAATGAATCTTGGATAATGAAAATGTATTTCAGATTATTTTTATGAAGTACTGTGCATTTTGTACAGTTTATTGTCCAGACCAACAAATGCACAACATATATTTATTAATATTTTAAATATTATAAGTACTCCTACATGTTTCAGTGCATATGCATCATCTGCAGAAAGTCTTCACCTTGTGCTTTGCTGAAGTTCTTAAAATTACAGCTCAATAAAAGCTGTAGATTACTATGTTCATGTGATTGTTGTATAATAAAATACAATCTATAAAATGTTACTAAAACATGGAAGTTGTTGTTTGATGGCTGCATATACAATCTGGACAGTCTGCAATGAATTAGTATAAAATATAAAAATGTACACTGTGTAATGTCAACAAAATATAACCAGAGAGGTTAATTTGTATTGTAAGTTATGGACTTGGCCTGTGTAAATGTTGCCTATGTGCTGGTAGGATGCAAACTGAACTGGGAATAGACATCGAACTACGTGGTGTATCGTCTTGTGACTTTAGCCAAGGTGTATAGTGGGTTAAGGTTATGACCCTTTGTTTGTCGATCTTTATATTTTGTTGATGGAAGATATGTATGAAGAGTGATTCCTGCAGTTCATTTTCATTTCCTTGTTGCATATTTTATTAATTCCATGGTTTTGTCTGTGTTTCCATACTCATGTATGTTATTCAATATATGTTAAGCATTGCAACCCAATTTCGGCTTACACAGTACATTTCTTTGAAATATCAGGATCCAGTCACTCCATTTTGCAGTGTCATGTCTCAGAAGAACAGAATGCTTAAGTTATAGCTCAATCTTATTCACTCCTGATACTTACAGTAGTACTGTTTATTGGACCTAACAGACTAGGTGCATCCCAAATTTTTCACCTGATGGTGGGAACTGATCCAGTTTTGTTGATGTGCTGTTTTGGTACTTGAAAGACAAAGCCCAAAAACCAATTAATCCTAATATCTAATCTGCCTTCACTCAGAGCAACACCATAGTAGATACCTCAATGGAAGCATAAACATCAGCCCTGAAGTAATCATATTTATGACATTAACTGTTTCGATCACTGTGGTAACTATATATACCACCTGCTGTAAAGTCTCAAAACCTGCATTTTTTCCCACACAGCACATTCGTATGTGTGATATACTGAAAATAAACAGTGATTATTTTCTTAAACCACATTGACTGATTGGTGTTTCGTATGGATAGGGAATTGTTGCCTTTGAGGTAGGAACCTGATTTTTGTATACAGTTTTAAATGAATTTATGTGTGCAAGGTGTTAAGTTGATGATGTAGTGAACTGGCACATCAGAGAATTGACTGGATTTCTTGTTAGCCTTCGTTCATTACTTCATAAGGAAAAACAGGCTCCTTGTATGAGCATCATGTCAGTGTGTCTACTGTATGTGCCCTTATTTGATGAGTTAATAGACTTCTATGAAAGCTGATGTGAATGTCTTACCATCAGAGGCCACTGCAGTATTGTACTCTTTCACTTCCTGCCATTAAGAATTCCAACATTGCAGTTGAATTTATTTATTTGTAGTGACCGTGTTCTTATTTTATTTTATTTTATTTTATTCAAGAATAAATAAACAGCAGCTCTATGTGGACATGGCACATTAGTATTGTATATTCCTAAGAATTAATAACATATACATACAAAAATGTGTAGACTTAGTCACAGCATATTGTACCCACATTCTGTTTGCTTTATGATTAGCCCCGTTGTATCTGATAAGTTGTATGTTGTTAGCAGGTAAGCACCAGTTCATCATCTAAATCAAGTAGTGATGATTCTGGTCATGGGGAGGAATTTCCTTCATTCAACATACTTAGTGCTGCAGCAGAAGGGCCACCTTGCCAGTGCAGCTTTGGCAATACATCCGGTATTCCTCCAGGCACAGACACCTCACTCACGTCAGCTTCCTCCAAAATGGGAACTAGACCATCACTGTCTGCTGCTGTGACTGGTAGAGCCTTCTCATCAGACTCTGGTTTCTCATCAGAGCTGTGTGACACTACAGGTGTGCATCGCAGCACCTCCACCACAAGAGGTGGTAACAAGATAAATGCAGCCAATGACAACACTGACAAATCCACCCAAGGACTACATCGCTCCAAGTGGACTGCCTCCTTCAGAAAGCTTATCAACAGAGTGTCAAAGAGGTAAATCATTCCCCTGAGGTTGGTGTTTGAAGGTGAGGCAGAGTAATTGTCTTCCCTCACATTCTGGAGAGACAGAATATCAGCACCTTTGTGGGTAGTATGGGGAACAGTAAGCCTTTTGCACTGGTTTGTTGTGGATATTTAATTTCTTTTCTCATTATTACCACTACTGTGATCATGTTACTTTTTTTTTTCTCTCCCTTACATAAAACTGCTAAATTAATATGCATTTAATTTGAATGTCTGGCTTGCACATAATCATTGTTTGCCATGAATAGTTTCCAGCCTGAATATCCACCATATTATTTCCTGCATTTTAATTTCTGTAACAAGAACATTGTGGGTTTCTTTCACTGGCTGCCCATGTTTTTCTCCTTGGTCACAGTGGTTTACAGATGGTATAAATGTTGTGCTCAGGATATGCCACAACACGAGATTTTGTGCAGTTGATTAATTTAGCAAGTAAGAACCTGCGGGTTGGTGGGATTGAAGGTCTTAAAATTAGGATTTTCATGCCATTAACCTGTTCCAGGAGCTGTAAGAACACAAACTTACTCACTAAAAATGCAGTCAAGAGACTGTTAGAGAGTGACTTGGATAGCAGCATCTGTCTGACAAATATCTCTTCATATTTCTTGCTTTACACTGAACTGAGGATGGAATTATTTGTTCTGATTATTAACATTACTGGTTTTGTGTTCATGATCATGAAATTTTGACTTCAGGTTCTATTATTTTAAAGGTAATAAAAAGTTCTGATATATCTGCATATTTCATCTCACAAGGTACCATATTTTGCAAATAATAAAACACACTGGGCCATATTGTGCACCAAGATCACAGAAGGTACATGTTGGGATAAAATATTTTATTGGCACTTTAAGATCAAGTTGGCAGACATGCTGAATGAAATGGCAGTCTGTGTGATGAAACATCAGAAGTTGGAGGAAATTATCCACATTGCCCATTCGACCAAGTTTGAAATGTATTTTCTTCCTAACATCACTCATGAATTTGTGACACTGCAAAATCTGCTATGTAGGCTTACTTTGCTGGTATCTTTTGTACTATTCTGTTTTGAGTACACTTGTTTAATTCATGCCTGTATATAAATGTTTAAAATGAAGATCCTGTTCTGTCAAAATCAGCAATGCCACATGCAACCTTCCAACATCTCACTTCAGAAATGATCTTTCTTTAGACACACAATATTCCTTGTTTCTTTGATCTGTTAACCAGTTCTTCATTTCCAGTATTATGTTAGACCATCTTGTTGTATGTGTATAAAAAGACTGTTTAACTTCTTGAAATCTCGTAATTTTGTCTCTTGCCTTCTCCACTTACATTATCATTTTTGTTGGTTGGAGGGAGTTCAAAGTGTCTTACAGCTGCTGTATTACCCAGCTCTTTCATGTGGTTTTTGATATTTAATTTGAAACGTAGAGTGCAGGGGATTCTCATGTGTTCACTACACATTCAGTCATTTTCAATAAACTGACTATTACTAAATGCTGCTGAACAACTAGTATAGGGATCAGTGAAGCCTTGTTTTTCTCTCTCCAGGGATGAATCACATGATCAGTACTTTTGCTCCTTTTAGCACGGGAATCTCATGATCAGTTGTGATGAATGTCTAATTGATGCACCCTTGGACCATAAGATGCAGGAGAATTTTACACAGTATTTTTCAGGAAAAAACTGTTTTTTTTTTTGTGTGAAAAATGTGGTATTTGTGTTTTGTAGTTGCAGTTCAATGTACATCTGAAAGAGTGTAGTAGGTATTTCCTTTAGTACAAAGTAAGACTCACTTTCAAAATACAGTAGGTTTCATTTAATCTGGAAGCTGATACTCTGGAAATCCTGATACTTTGGCAGTTAAGGGAAATAGTCCCAAGATCGTAGCTTTGGCTTCCATGATCATTGTGGTCACATAATTCAGTTCCTTCAGCTATTCCTGATGCACATTCTCCTGATCATTCAGCATGCCTGGTAGATACTGAAAAGACTCCAGAAAACACAGATCACCCTGATGACCCTGAACCAGCAAGTGAAGGAGATATCCAAAAGGTATATTGTGATTAGTTGTGCAACCCAAATATAGGAGCAGTAACAACTAAGAACTTTGGTCAATATAGATACTGCTGGATATTCCAGAATATTTGATAATCCAGCACATGTCCAGTCCAGTGGGTGCTGGTTTGAAGTTATTCTGCTGTAATTTGAATGTTGTATTTTATTTTCATAAGAGTTTCAGGTATGTGCCTTACCTTACCTTTGCTGGTAGCACAACACCATTATTATTTCTCAGTCCCTCATTTTAACTGCTGAGGTACAATATAAGATGTGCTTGCTCCAACTTGAGTGTATACTTACAGTTTTTGACATTGTGAGATAATAGGGCTGTTTTTGTGATAACATAATTTTGTTCCTATTCAGTTCAGCAACTAATATGTGGCAGTAATTTTCACTTTCTGTTATTGATATAACTGACATGGGCTGCATAAAGATGTAAATTGTTACATGTTCCAAGCATATCACCATTGTTAGAAACACCGTGTAACTAATACAAGGAAGAAATATCACTCATAACAGATAAATCAGTCAGTGTGTGTAGTTGGGAGCTTAGTATGTGTCTAAATAAATTGCTCCTGGAAGCTGTATACCGAATACATGTAAATGACAATATCTTGGAGTCTCTGCTGTTAGAAACATTTAACATTGTTCAGTAATACAAGATGTCATATTAATCAAACAAGTAGATTTCTCACTATAGGAATTTTGCAGACAACATATTTTAGCTAAATGTATTTGATGAAGGACCCAGATGTTATCCTGTTGCAACAACACACCGTTGTGTGTATTGGAATTAGCCTTTTATTTATATCTAATAGACTTTCTGGAAGGTTATGCAGTGAGCAGTGGATTTTTGTGATTCCCTTAATAGGTGTGTTAGATAGAGCTGCTGCTTATAATTGTTTAGTTCACATAGGTTTAGATAGCAAGCAGAGTTTAGAAACTGTATACATTGTAGTCTTTTGGAAACCTGCAGTACTTAACAAATGATTCTTCAGAATTAATGGTCAGTCAGGTGAATGGTCTTTCTATAGGTTATGTTAGCATTTGTGTTAGTGGTTCATGTTATATTGTTCCCCTGTAATTAGTTCCTAGGTTGCTTATGGAAACTTCAATACATTGTCACTATAGCTACTTCAACATTTGAGCATTCCATGAAGCCTTTGCAGTAAATTGTTTTGGTGTTTATGTCTTTACTAGTGTGTATATGTCCGGTGTCCAGCTCTCATTCCTGAACACTTAGATTCATCTGTTTTATGATAGTCTTTGGTTGCAGGTAGTATAATGCTAGCAACATCCAACCCCATTTGAGAGAATTATTCTGGAGAAAGGAACATTGTTATCAATTTTGTCTTCCCACCTACACTTACACAATTTGTAGTTGCCCTGGTATCCTTCTGGTAGTAAAGGTAATTTTCAGGGGCTAAAAATGAGTTGTGTAACAAATTAGAATGATGAAAGCAGTACAGTCAGTATGTGGCTAAAAGTATAGTGCATTATTTTTTTTCATTCAAGTTTTATTTTGTACTCTCTCCTTTGCACTTCAAGAGACATTGCTTACTAGTGAAAACGTATAATTACATTGTATGTTGTATAATAACTGAACATAATAAATCGTGTTGTGTATTAGTACTGATTTATAACATTGACCTGATGTTTGTTGTCACATATGGTTTCTTTATACTCGTGAGTTTTGTGCAGAACAAGAGGAAACTCTAGCTTGTTACAGAATGATGAAAATACCATATGACAGTTGTGCTGATTGCTATGTACAGCCACAAGAAATATGTGTTAGGCCTAATCTGTCTATATGGATATGGGGAATTTTATAGTGATATCAAGTATCACATGATTTGATTTGTTATTAGTATTGCAACTGTTGTTGGAATTAGCATGGTTTATCGGCATAATGTTCATGTGAAAGAAGACAGCTTGTAACACAAACCATGGTAATAACAGTTTTAGAATACTGGCCTTGAAGTTTGTTAAATTGAAGAAACTAACTGTACTGTGGGAATATGGCAGTAATGATTGAAGTATGTTGTTTATAAGAAACTGGTGTCATGACAAGTTAACTGTGTCATGCAGTACTTTTGTCTGTAATCTGCAGTAGACTTATTTAAGATTGTAGCATTTTTACCCTTATTTGAACATGTTTGATTATAGTCACTGTGTACACAGTGTGTTAGTACTGCCTCTCTTCTTGTATTTAAATGTAATGTGGTGCTTCAGAATCACTTTTAAGAGGATTAGTGACAGCCTTTATTTAAAGCAGGTTTGGTGGTTTGTGTGTGTATGGAAAAGCACTCAAAAGTATGAGATTTAATTCTTATAATAAAAGTCAACGAGATGCACTATTTCTCAAATTTATTTTGATACAGTACTACACATGTTTCATCTGCTGTCCATCATCAGGAGTTGTGTTGACTGCTAGCATACAGTCAACATAACTAGCATGACAAATACCTGTTGCTGTGTATACAATATTGAGACTGCTGATGATGGACAGCAGATCTATCCAAAACATGTAGAGTACCTTATCAAAATAAATTTGAGAAATAGTGCATCTCGGTGGCTTTTATTATAAGAATATATTATGATGCACGGTCCTCTGAATGTCAAATTCAAATATGAGATTTAAGTCTGATGTACCCACAAAATATATAAAAAAACTAATAATGTACAACAAAAATATATGTAACAATTAACAATTCTTCTATCAGTTGGGGTGGCATAGTTGGTATAGTGACTAGGCTACTTGGCTGGACCATTCAGCATCCAAATCCTGGCAGGGGCAAGATATTTTTCTGCTCACCAAATGTCCAGACTGGCTCTTGGCCCACCCAGCCACATATTTAGTGGGAAAGGGGTTTTTTTCCCCAGGAGTAAAGCCACCAGTGATGAAGCTCATCTCCATGGAGTGCGAAGGTTAGAAGTGAGTGGAGCTATACCTTTACTACGCTTATATGCCTACATGTTGTGGGGAGGTAGCTTCCGTCTCTGTTCATCACACAAGATATAACATATGAAGAAGGGTCAGAGTAGTCATGTTCCATTGAACTGTGTGCTGTTGCCTATAGTGTACTTTTATAGCTTGCAAATTTGTCCAGGAATTTCTAACGTTTCACAGTATTGTACTTGATGCCTGATTGCAGATTTATCATTTCCATCTTGGATGTTCAGTTCTCTGTAGGTGTCTGTTTCTCAGGTCGTTTTGCCTGTTGATTGTGGAGCTGGAAAATAATAGCTGCATAAAATCATAATTACTGTACAGGTTATGTATGTTTTTAAATTCTTTAAACATACATACAGATATATGTAGATGATTGTTACAATGTAAACCAACAAAATGCACGCACTTTATTATAATTACGATAATGTTTTAATATTTAATATACATAAACTCTTGCATGTTTCGGCATCAGGGAGTGCACAGTTGTATAAAACAGTCAGACCTTATTATCATATCCAATACATGGAAATGTCATAAATACATCATTGTATGGTTTATAGAGATGGATATGTGCACTGAAAAGTATAAAACTTTTCAATTATAAAGTATTAGTCATTAAAATTGTATGTATAAAAGTGGTTATAAGCCGGGTAAAAATAAGACTTGCCTTAAAGTGGTTGTACTTACTTACTCCATGGTGCAGAGTCCTTCTTGAGAAGCTAACTGGTTTGCAGCTAGTCAAGAAATTCCCCGCATTTCACAGAACCCAAAGGTTCATTACCGTACTCACA
>Ga0209755_10006846_pt1 | contig 12488 bp, 15 predicted proteins | sample TergutCo191P1_FD_187301 | JGI IMG/M metagenome (GOLD analysis project Ga0209755, IMG submission 187301) | Cornitermes sp. P1 segment gut microbial communities from Petit-Saut dam, French Guiana - Co191P1 (SPAdes) (version 2) | ecosystem: Host-associated > Arthropoda: Insects > Digestive system... | reverse complement strand
ACATGAGACCCACTGTGAAATGTATGTAGTTGTATTCGCTAAGCATGAGTTTAGCCCAGCAGTATAGAGTAACATTTTTGTGCGATTTTGCATAAACATTCCAGGTTTGAAAGTACACAACATGTCCAAATAACGTCATTTCCACTTTGCATCCCCTGTTCATACTGATAGTTTTTTAATCGTACATCTTCTGTTAAGAAAGCTGATGTTGAGGAGAGATATTACGATCTATATGATAATCATAAGTTTACTGCAGACAGAGAATGCAATAGAGGTACGAAGACCACAGAAGCATAAACTTTGCCTTGTATTTCATTAAGCAAGTATTCTTTTACCAGAAGACAGAGATGGTAATGAGATCAATTTTTTGTCATGTGTCACGTGTTACATTTGTTGATGAAGTCTACGAAGTTGTGAAGTTCAGTTCATGAAATAGGTGAAGAAGAAAAATTTGTTGTACATTTTTAATATTTATCAACCATGAATTTTATTATTTCACAATCATTTCTCTGTGATCCAGGTGGCCAAGTTTAGCTTTTGCAGCACGAATATGAGCTAAAATAGAACTGCCAGCCCCGTGGAAGAATTAAATCCGCTATTCTGAGATTAATTAAAATATGGTTGCAAATCCCATAACCCAGAAATTATGAAATTTTATATCCCTGTATTTGAGACTATTAAAATCATTTATGTGTGGGGTTTGATGTTTACACAGCATGTTCTGCTACGTTCAAGTCTTCTGAGATATCACGCTTTGTTCTGTGTAAATAGTTCCTGACAACTAGAGCTGCTTGTCCTTGAAAATTAAGGCATTAGATTGTTCAGAATGATTAGCTATTTACCCATCAAAACAGCAAACGCAGCCCAACGTTCCAGAAGACTCCAATCTTCATGATTTGCATGGTTTGGAGGATGAAATGTGTATTCACACACATCAGCAGGTAGACAGAGAAACATAACCATTCCATCATGTATTCATAATCTTTGTTTAAAGAACATGGAGTGTTTTACAATAGCCTTGCCATTCACATGTGTGTAGCATCTTGTTTCACATTGATGTTGCACGACTGCTCTGTGAGCTTCTAGATTTAAATTGGTTCGTTATGTATTTCTGCAGATCAGAAGTTATTGCTTGGTTACCATCATTAATAGATAAAAAGTGAGCCACCATTCATTCTCTTTTCCCCAATCATGCCTTGGTTTTTGGTCCAGAAATTCCCATTTGGACAGATTTTTTAAATTTGTAAAAATTTTTGGGTTTCTGACTATTTTTGTCATAAAAGCTTGTGCATATTTTAATAGTACTGCAGATACAAAAACAATATTACTAGTGCTCTTCAAAGAAATGCCATCATCATCGTCATGACAGTCTGAGCAAACAAAATACACGAACCCAGCAGTTGACTTTCAGATTTTCCTGGAAAACTTTGCCGTGAAAATTCCGAATAATGTAAACTGAATGAGAGACATGCATAAGGAACATCTTGCTCTGAATTTCATATGCATTATATTTGAAACATATTAATTTAGAAAGTTTGAGTGGTTCTTCCATCTCATATTTATGTACATTTCATGTCCTCTTTTTAACCTCCTTGTTTGCTGTTATGGTCATTAAGTGGGAAATGTCCCGTAACACAGACACAGCAGATTATATTCATGTTTTCACGTTGCATTGATGACAATTAAACACTTTATTATCCAACAAATGCACAAATATATAATTCGTAGACATAATTAAAATTATAAAATATTTAAAAGTGTTGCAATATGTTTCGGACCCACTGATGATGGACCCTCTGTGTTCCGAAACATGTTGGAACACTTTTAAATATCTTATCATTTTAATTATATCTACGAATTATATATTTCTGCATTTGTTGGATAATAAAGTGTTTAACAGCAGATTATATTTCACTGATAGTCTGAATTGCAGTGTGATGCTGAAACCCACTCTACTGACGTGCATGTGGCATTTGTTTTTTATTTGTAGCGATATAATATTGGTGAATATTCTGTTAGATGAAGAAGGCAACTGTAAATTAGCTGATTATGGACTGGCTGCACTTGGAGTTTTTCAAGGAATGACAATGTCATCTGCCAAAGGGACTCGCTGCCACTGTGTCCCAGAGGTAATTTTCGTCTTTAATTTTCTATACGATTTGTTTATATTTTGTTGAGTACTTGTACTTTGTATTAATGTTATTGTGATGTTAATTGAGTTTTTATCCCTTATAATATTGTTGTTTTATTGAACACATTAATATCTATATTCATCTAATACTTTAATTTTTGTTCTCTGGTGTATTTAAATGCTGTGTGGGTTCAAGTATGGACCTGAATTGGACTGGTGGGCTCTAGGAATAGTGAATTGCTACACAGGTGCTATGGTGAAGAAGGTTCAAAACACCATGTGCGACTGCAGGAGAGCCTGTGGCGCGATGTGGGGCCTGAAACCCAGTGTGGTACATTCGCTCTATGTTGTCGTCATCAGGCAGTCCGTCACTTTTGCATCTCTAGAATGGTGGCCTGGCTGTCAGACGGCTTGCGCCAAGAGGAAACTAAGCAGGGTTCAAAGATCAGATTAGGTATAACAGGAGCTATGCGCACTACTACTACAAATGCCATTGAAGCACTAATTTGCCTCTCCCACTGGACTTGGTGGTCCAGAGCGAGGGTAGGTCAGCTTCGCATCGACGCTGGAGTCTGGTATGTTGGTCTTACCTACATCCCAATAGAGGACATAGCAGTATTTTGTTACGGCTTCAGCAGTCAGATCCCAGATTCTACATGGGTGTTGACGTTATGAGGCCAGCATACAACTTTGAACCCCAATATAGGGTTACGTTGTTGACAAGGAAAGACTGGACTAAAGCGACTGGCCCCCGTGCGGTCAAGGGGCTCGTCTGGTTCACGGATGGGTCTAGGATGGGGGACCGGGGATGGTGTAATTGGGCAATCGGTAGGACTAAGGCGCAGGTTTTCCCAAGGTAGACATGCAACAGTTTTTCAGGCAGATGTATTTGCTATCTTACCCTGTGTCTATGAGATACAATCTCACAATAGACCGGAGAAATACGTGAGTATTTGCTCCGACAGCGTGGCGGCCCTGAAAGCTCTTAGTGCCGTCAGAACAAAGACCCTTTGGTACATCAGCGCCAAAGGACGCTGAATGACATCTCCGCCCGGTATGCGGTGGGCTTTTTTGGGGTCCCAGGACATGCTGGAATACGGGGCAATGAAATCGCTGATGGGCTCTGATCTGAGTTTCTTCGGAACCGAACCGGCGCTGGGGGTCTTTAGGCAAGACCTACAAACGAGGCTCGGACGCTGGTTAGTTAACCAGCACGGGCCCTTTGGCGAAGTCTTGGTGATAACCCGAGGCAGGTCCCTGATTTTATCTCGGGTCCCAGTTTGGGCATCAGGGCAAAATTTATGACTCTTAGTAGGGTCCAATCCAGGGTTGTAACTGGCATTCTTACGGGACGTAAGAACCTGAGGAAATACCTCCCCCTATTAGGGCTGTCAAACAGCCCCTTCTTAGGTGGCGTGAGGCCGGAGAGCAAACCTCAGCTCACGTCTTGTGTGAATGCGAGGCTCAGGCCTCACGCAGACATGTGTCCCCGGGCTTTTGGAGCCAGGGGATATTAAGAATGTTAAATTGGGTGCCATCTGGAACTACCGCGAGGGTGTAGGGCTCCTATGATTCGATATGGGGCAAAAAGGGCCTGTCTTATTTAAGGCCTGGGTGCATAGTGGCTGAAAGGCTCGGAACCCACATGCAATCTATCTATACATCGAACACATTATACATCACCCACCTGAAGACAAGCGACCATTCAAGTGTGAAAAGGAGAAATATGCTTTTGCCTGTAATGCTTATGGAAAGAAGTAAGTTATACTAAATACAGGAAGCACTAACAACCCTTAACTCAGTAGGAATGACACAGCTTGGATACATGAGGGTAATTGTTAAAAACACTAACAGTGATGCGTCTTATTAGCCCAAAGGCTTGAACCGTGCTCTCGGCACAGGGTCAAGGTTGCCAGCAGTGTTGTGTGAAGGGCGGCCGCCACCAGATTATGCTGGCCTGCAGTGTGGCAAGAAAGGAGAACAAAGAAATTGATGACGTCACAAGAAGAAGACAAAAGAGTTTTAGTGCGCACCAAAATGGCGGAGTGCTAGCAAGACGGCGTAGGCTGAGCCCGCTGTAAAAGCAACGTTTTGTGAATTGTTCTGGAGGAGAAACGTGAGAACGAGAGAAATAAGCAGTTCAAGACATGCCAGATAATTGCCAGTGCTACTGTGTATAATATTTTTACCGCCAGGAGACCGATTTTTTTTTTGGATCATAAGGGAAGGAGAACGGCAAAGAGGTGATGAGGTCTTTCAACACGATAGGAAGAGTAAAGTGATACAAGATTCATGGATAGTTTGTAGTGCGGCCTCTAAGATGAACAGCCATTTCGGGAGAGAATGAAAATTGTGATAAGACTGCCTAAAATATTGGGGTACCGGAATTAAGAAGATGACCCCAATTCTTTTGTTTTTTCCCTTTGTTTTCTTTTTTGTTTCCATTGCTTGGAAGATAAACTATGTAAGAGAAATACGAGTTATTGTGCTAAGAGGAGTGTTTAAGATGCGTTATGTATGTCTGTTACTGGTTTGTGTGTGGGATACCAGACTAATGGTAAGAGCTGTAAGTGCACTATTTCATAATTTTTGTCTTGTTTGTATTATCTGTGTATTCATAGAATAGAGTTTTCGTTCCATATATGTGTGTATAATTAATTCAGTTCTTTCTACCTCCAAGTGAGCTGTTTTGAAACTCAGGGTCCTTGAAACCTAGGTGCAGGACGGTATCCTAGCGGTTCACAGGAAGTGGTAGCAGAGAGCGTGGTTTAGTTATATGATAGTTAAAGAGGGTCCTCAGTATTGGATGGAAAGCTCACCGGAGAGGAAAATTGTTGAATGAATTTCAGTTGTGTTGGGTTATTAATAGAAGTTACTTTGTCAGACGTTTACCATAGGCAGCGACCCAAATTTGAGGAAATGTGAAAGCAGTGGAATTTGTGTGTAGAAGGGTCTGTTCGAGAATCAGAAACGTTTGACTTCATACATTAGGTCCTTGAAGGGTGAGATAGACACGAATGGTGCTAAATTTGATGGAGGCAGTAATGAGAAAGAAGGCGCTGTCTCTGCATCGTCAAGGCTATAAGGGACAATGCAGAAGGGTTAGTCCTATCTGGTTTGTTGAAAGATGTACCGCGTTTGTTGTCAGAAGATCCTAGAGTAATTTTGAAATTCTTTGTGGAACTCAAGGCGATATAAGAATTGAAATTAGTGCCCGACAATATGTTTTGGTGGGGTTGTTACGGAAGGTGCGAGGGATTCTATTGACCTTTTTTGTGGAGTGCATAAGACATGGAGATTCGTGGCAGCAATGTAAAGCACGTGTGTTGAAAGAATATTTCCCTTTGTTTTTAGAGAGAAGATGGTTCGGGAACTTGTGTGCCATTTTTAGGAAAGGAACGGATCGTTGAGGGAATTGATTAAGGAAGTGGTGGATGCTGCTGAATTACTCCAATATAGCGCTACAGAGGCGGAGATAGTGGTTGGGATATTGATGATTTTTGACGCAGTCATTTTAGCTTACGCTGCATTTTTACCAAGGCCTGGGGCATATAGAGAGTTGAGGGACATGGTGGGCCTGATAAGGAGAGAATGGCAGTGTTGACAGAGCGCCAGCGTTCGGACAAGTGTTCAAGTGGTTCTCAGGTGATAGAAAAGAATAATCTACCTGATTATAAGCCGGACGGAGCGGCTAGTGATGGCAAATAGTCCAGTAAGAATGGACCTACGTGTTGGCGTTGTGGAAAACAAGCACATGTTAAGAGAAATTGGGGGGGACGTAATTCCTCGGGTGGCGTAGCGGTCATTGCTCAACATAGGAAGCCACCAGTGAGGGTGTTGGATCAGGAGGAGGTTGAGGTCAAGGTGAGCCCGGAAAAAGAGGGACATTCGGCAGATAGAGAAATAAGGAGTGGATCTACTGATGTAGTAGGGGAAGGGAGGAGACCAAGCCCTCCGTGAAAGGGACGGAATCAAAGGGGAAGAAATAAACAGTTGTAGGTAGGAGGGAATCCTCCTAAAAATCCTCCTTTGTGGGTAAAACTAAATTTTAAGTTAGAGGAGGTGCCATCGTTGGTGGACACAGGGGCCCAGTTTTCGTGTGTTCGCCGAGATGTAATGCAGACACTAGTTGATATAGGCGTGAACGCAAAGAAATGCTCGTGTCAGTTGTGTCACTTGGCGAATGGAATGCGTTGTGATGTATGGAGACAGTGCAGTTGCATTATTTACTGGGGAAATTTTCGTGGAATTTTCAGTTAATAATACTTGAAGGGGGCCTGTTTGCCATAATATTTGGGTTAGATTTTCTGTCTCATTCCAAGATGGTGATGGTTCTGGAGGCCAGGGAATATTACTTTCGTTCCGCTCCACACCAGCCAATGAAATTTGAGAGTTTGGTAGAAAATGGACATAAGGAATGTTTCAGGGTAAATAGTTATTTCGAGCAGTTAGCAAAGGAAGCTAGCAAGATTGTATCATTATCATCTGCTTTCCCGGAACCAAATCCGTTGGAAGAAATGTTAGACGATTACTCTGAATTGTTTTCAGGACAACTCGCGACGGTGAAGGGGGCCGAATACGAGATTGAATTAACTGATGAGATGCCGGTGCGGTCACCGCCTTTTCAATGCACCCCACCTAAACTTTAACTGTCGAAGGAGTTTGTGGAAGACTTGTTGCAGAAAGGAGTAGTCCGGCCTAGCAAATCACCTTATGCAAGCACGGAATTTTTGCTACCTAAGCAAGGGGAAAATATCGAATGGTGATAGATTACCGTAAAGTTAACAAAAAGATTTGTTTTGACTCGTATCCTTTGCCCAATATTGAACAGGCTTTCCAGCACTTTTCTGAGGCTACAGATTTTTCGGTACTAGATTTAAACTCCGCCTATTTCCAAATACCACTCAATCCTCATAGCCACAGAATAACTGCATTTTATACCCCGTTTGGATTATACTAGTTCAACAAGCTTCCTATGGGAATCAGCATAGGCTGTCAAGGTTTCAGTCGTGTAGTGGACAATCCGTTTGCTGAATTGAAAGGAGAATACGTATTTAATTATTTCGACGATTTGGTGGTGTATTCGGCGTCCATAACTGAACATCAGAAACACCTCGGAGAAGTCCTGGGTAGGTTTCATTTAGTGGAGTTCATATTGAATAAGGGAAAGGCAGTATTGGGCGCAAATGAAATTAAATACATGGGGCATTATCTGTCATCTAGGGGAATTAGACTGATCTCAGACAGGGTGGAGGTAATAAAGCAGTACCCTTTCCATAAAAATTTGCACAGTGCACGGCGTTTCCTGGGAACGGTCAGTTTTTATGCACGGTTTATTCCCCACTTTGCAAAACGAGCCGCACCAATGCACAAACTAAAACGAAAGGGTATACACTTTGTGTGGGGAGAACAGCAGCAGGCTTCGCTTGAGAGCCTTAAAACAGCCTTGTGTGAAGTTACGTTGCTTCAGGTGCCAGATTTTGAGAATGATTTTGTGCTGGTTACCGACACCAGTGATATAGCGGTATCAGCGGTGTTGAAGCAAAAGGTAAATGGACAACTTGCACCCGTAGCATGCTATAGTAAACTTGTAGGGCCCGTCGAGAGACGATACAGCATTTATAATAATTAGTGTTTGGCGGTTGTATTTGGTTGCGAGAAAGCCAGGAGTTATTTGGAACATAAAGAATTTGAATTGTACTGTGGAAATCTAGACTTAGGTTGGCTTTTTCGAAATGTGAAGAGCGTGGGGAGACTGGGTAGGTGGATTATCTGTTTGGCACCGTTTAAGTTTAGGGTTTACCACACAAAGGGGACAGATAACGTGGTAGTTGACTTGTCCCGAAAGTTTGAAGGGCGCGAGGTGAGCGAACAAGAAGATGGATTCTTAGCTACAGTGCAAGGGTTGCCGTTAGTTTATGCTTCATTTGAACAACATCAAAAGGATGATCCGTTGTGTAGAGATATGTTAGAGGAATTAAAGAGGGAAGACCCAGCAGCGACTAAATTCCGGTTGCATAACAATCTCTCGTGTTATCAGCCGAAGGGCGCCAAAAATAAACGGCACGTGGCTTCGGCGATCTTAGCCCAATGTTGTTAAAATACTTCCACGATTCTCCAATATCAGGACATTTGGGCTAATTTAAAACTTGGAACAAGATAGGGCGAACATTGTATTGGCCAAAGATGAAGGAAGACATTTTTCGGTATGTTTCCCAGTGCGACTTATGTCAGAGGGCAAAGTCATCACAGAATACTAAGGTGGGGCTACACCAGGCAACTCCAGCATCCTACCTGTTGGAGAGTTTTTATTGATTTTATGGGACCATTACTGCTTACTAAGAAGGGAAATCAAACCATATTAGTGGTGGTGTATAGTTTTTCAAAGTTGTAGCGTTTTCTCCTGCACGCCAAACAACGGCAATTGTGAGTGAAATTTTGGAAAGCCGTTATTTCACTGCTTATGGGGTGCCGAAGTCAATTGTTTCAAACAAAGAGAAGGTTTTCAAGTCAAGTGCATTTTTTGATTTGTGCTTTCAATGGGAATCAAAAGAATTAACACAACTGCATACTACCCCCAGAGTTCAATTGCAGAAAGAGTTAACTGAAATTTAAAGACAGCTTTGAAAGTGTTTCAACATCAGTCGCAAAAAAAGGGATCAGGATTTGCACTTGCTTGCATTTGCCTTTAATACGGCTGTTCATGAAGGAATCATGTTTTGCACTGCGAAGTTGTTTCTGGGAAGAGAGTTAGTTACACCACTCGAAGGTGTATGGGATTTAACTGAGAAAAATGTTTTCCAAGATGTGGAAAAGGAAAAAGGGTTTTGGATCGAAGCAATTAGGAATTTAAGGAAAACCAAAGATCAAGTAGCTAGAAGGTATAATGCGATGAGGAAGGCGACACTATTTAAGGAAGGAGACGTTGTAGTTTACCGGGTGAAAGTTCTCAGCTCAAAAGGGAAAGGCATTTCAGCGAAGCTGGAACTTATGTGGTCTAAACCAATGGTAATCGTCAAGTTTTTGAAGCCAAATGTTGTAGTACTGGCTAATGTAGAAACTGGTGTCGTGGTAAGGAAGACTCATGTGAGCCAGATAAAGAAATACCACAAGGAAGGGAGCTGTAGAGCTCAAGGCTAAGATAGAAGGCGAAGATAGAAACTTCCCTCAAAATTTTGGGTAATTTAAGGGGGGATATTTGAACCGTGCTCTCGGCACGGGGTCAAGGTTGCCAGCTGTGTTTTGTGTGGGGCGGCCGCCACCAGATTATGCTGGTCTGCAGTGGTAAGAAAGGAGAACAAATAAATTGATGACGTCACAAGAAGAAGGCAAAAGAGTTTTAGTGCGCACCAAAATGGCGGAGAGGTAGCAAGACGGCGTAGGCTGAGCCCGCTGTAAAAGCAACGTTTTGTGAAGTGTTCTGGAGGAGAAACGTTAGAACTAGTGAAATAAGCAGATCAAGAAATGCCACATAATTGTCAGTGCTACTGTGTATACTATTTTTATCGCCAGGAGACCGATTTTTCTTTGGATCATAAGGGAAGGAGAACGGCAAAGGGGTGATGAGATCTTTCAACACGATAGGAAGAGTAAAGTGATACAAGATTCCTGGACAGTTTGTAGTGCGGCCTCTAAGAAGACAGCCATTTCGGGAGAGAATGAAAATTGTGACAAGACTGCCTATACAATTGGGGTACCGAAATTAAGAAGACTACTGCACTTCTTTTTTTGTTCCTTTGTTTTCTTTTCTTTTTGTGTTCATTGCTTGGAAGATAAACTATGTAAGAGAAATACGAGTTATTGTGCTAAAAGGAGTGTTTAAGATGCGTTATGTATGTCTGTTACTGGTTTGTGTGTGGGATCCCAGACACAGTAAGAGCTGTAAGTGCACTATTTCCTAATTTTGTCTTGTTTATATTATCTGTATATTCGTAGAATAGAGTGTTTTGTTCCATATATGTGTATAATTCATTCAGTTCTTTCTACCTCCAAGTGAGCTGTTTTGAAACTCAGGGTCCTTGAAACCTAGGTGCAGTTCGGTATCCTAGCGGTTCAGGCTTTAACATTGTATCATAATTAAAACATTTATAATTGCCTTGTTATTACTCCATAATGTTTTCTCAGAATCTTCGTACCAACTTTGAATCATGGTGTGATGACACTAAGGAATCATATTTCATTCCAGTGCTCCAGTATTTCAGGATTTTCCATGTACTTCAGACTAGCAAATCTCAATAAAACATAAATTCACCTATTTCACATACCTCCTACTTCATCAGCTACCATCATGAAACCAAAATATCTTGTGCAGTTTGCATATTGTAGGCTTGCATTGTTTCAAAATAAGTTTTCTTTGGAAGAACCAACTGTGATGCCATGGAATCAGTCCTTTTGTCCATGGAACACTACGTTCAAAGCAGTATCATCCACTGCTGTCACTGACTTCATTAAGTTTTCAGCAGCACACTGAGGAATGAATCTGGATGTACAGCTGTAACCAATGAAAACAACAATTAATGAAATGAGTGAAACTGTAATATTATGATGAAAACTGTACTGAAACACAGAACAAAGACTTGCAGATGGACAAGCTGTTGTAGAATTACTTCATGTGGTGCACACTGAAACTGTGACATGTTCTTGGGTGCAAAATTGACACCTGACAACAAGCGATCACATATCTTCTCATTTTACTATTAGTGAGAACAAACAGCTTCAATGAAGTATGGTTGCGTCACAGTAAAAGGGGGATGTGGTAAAGACCGTGGCCTATTTCACGTACAAAAATTTGCACAGTTCATTTTTGAGCATTATCTTTACACCTGCCTAAAAACTGAGGAAATCACAAACACTGTCAACACAGCTGACTGTACCTGTTTTTAAAACTTGGTCCTACCAAATCACTGTGAACTGCAACAACGTAGGTGACTACAAAATAAAAGCACTTTACATTCCAATATTCTATTCTTTCTACATTCATTACTGGAGAGTAGGGGGTGTAACAGTGAATGATGCCTGCTTCTATGTGGAACAATTTTAGATATCAGGTAAACATTTCAAGTACTCTTAGAAGACTGCATATTTTTAAGCTGAAATTTTGAATATACGTTACTAAATGGCGAAATAATTTTTTCAAATTTCTTCTTTTATTTCACACGTTTACTGGATAAATCTTTGTTAAAACTTGTTTCTACCCACTATATTTATATACAAACTTGTCATAAACTTTTTTTCTCATTGGTCAGCAAATCAATTAGCAATATTGCAGTGTAACTGAGCCATTAACTGATATAGGATTTTAATGCATCTGGGACAAGAAATGTAAGATTTATTCGCCTATACATAACTTCCACATGAAGCGACATCCTTCACTGGCCAAAGCAGGACATGACAAAAGCCTGATACACTGTGATATTTTAATCAAATATGTAGATTGAGTTTTGTAATTTGAAGCTGGCATGTTTAAAATTATGTATTTTTGTAGGAAGTTGCTACATCTTACAATTTTTATAAGATCTTGCATTTATTCTCAGAAAGACAGATAAAATTCTTTGCTTATTAAGCCATACTATTATCTCAAACATAATAAAAATTTTAAAGTGTGTATACAGCTAGGTTTTCAAAACTGATTTGGATCATGATAACTGGCATTCTCACATCTCAACTGCTTTGGCCTAGGGAAATAGACCCCAACGCCCTTTGAATAGGGTGGTGTTGGAACGGGTCTGCATGTTCTGGGGAAAGTTCTCCTGCCCCTTCCGGGTTTAGAACCCAGCATCTTCCAGTCTGTAGGCTAGTCACAATACTGACTGCACTAACCTAGTTCCAAATGATATATATTTGTATATGTATATTCATTTATTTAACTCAGAAGTTGCTCTCCACTGGACAGTCGGCACTTTAAAGTTATTTTCGAGATGTCCCGTGTTCAAATCTCTGCCCAGAGGACACTATTCTTAATGAAGGTGCAGATTTTATTTACTCCGTGCGGTAAATGTCGAGACACTGGTATTATTCGAAACTGTAATGTGACTGATTCCTTCCACATCCTTTGTAGTTCATTCTTCACTAATCACTGTACCGTTCGATGTTATACACTGTGTTGCTCACAACCACGCTAAATAAACCACAAACTAAACAAATACACGCACAAGAAAATCTATATTAGCTGTGTTCAGGTTTTGCTCCATTTTAACATTATGTAAAGCAATGCACTAAGAAATTATTTCGTGTGCCCTCCGTGATTTTGAGAAGCAAACTAGGTATACCAGTCTTTCATGGTCGATAAAATAATATATGTAATATTTACTACATGGTATGCTCTAATATGAGAATTCTCTAGGAATGCGATATGGAG
>Ga0209755_10006845_pt1 | contig 12491 bp, 6 predicted proteins | sample TergutCo191P1_FD_187301 | JGI IMG/M metagenome (GOLD analysis project Ga0209755, IMG submission 187301) | Cornitermes sp. P1 segment gut microbial communities from Petit-Saut dam, French Guiana - Co191P1 (SPAdes) (version 2) | ecosystem: Host-associated > Arthropoda: Insects > Digestive system >... | reverse complement strand
CCTTTACTTCACTGTTTTATTTTATTCCAGACATATTTGATTATAGTCTTATTATCTTTCCAACTGATTCCACAGGAGCCACTCTTTATCCACCGATCCTGCGACCTAAAGGTACATGTATCTTTTGTTTCTTAAATGGCTTATGTTATTATCTTTTATATTATAATAATTCAATTATTTTGGCCAAAGTTGATACTTATCTTTTATTTCATATTTTCTTGTTTATTGGTGTGTTTAATTACACTGTATCAGCTAAATATTTCATGTGACAGAATTATTCTGAATGACAAATTTGGAGGGATGTTGATGGAAACTGTAGTCACTTGGTTTTACAGTAATGTCCCACTATTTTCCTCAATGAGTAAAAACAACCACAAATGACCATAGTAAGAACCCACTCCTTCATCCAGAGTTTTAATGCAGAATCTCCTGAGTACAAAGCACTTTTCTGTGAAGTATGTTGACATCTGAAAGTAAAACATGCATTATAAAATATACGTTTTAAAAATTACTCAAAACACTTGGGTGTAAAGTTTGTAATGTTTGTTGCATGTTGTATTAAAAATTACCACTTTTGTACATAAGTGGGAACAGCATAACAAATGCTTTGATGCTCATAAATAAATGCAGTATTTCTTGTCATTATTCTGTAAGAAATGCAAGTTTATATTGTTTGTTTTATTGAAGGTGTTTGAGAACAAAATGCTGAGGGAAATATATTGGACCTGTGGAGGAGGAAGTAACAAGATCGATAGTATTAGCTAATGAGAAGTAATATAATTTGTACCTTTCACTTACAGTGTTTGAGGTGATTTAGTCTAGGATAATGAGATATACAGGACATGTAGCATGCAGGAGGGAGGTAGGCTGATAATGTAAAAATTGGTTGTGAGGTGTTGAATGTGAAGTTGCAGGTGGAATAAAGTTAGATTTTGGTCCAGTGGCAGGTTCACTGAACATGATGATGACCCTTCAGGCCCCTGACCAAGTGTATGACGCTGTCTTAATTCATGGCAGGCGTAGAGCTATACTGTTACTTTTTTTGTATTCTGCTGCTGATATCAGTGTGTAGTTTTCATTATTCATTTAATTTTCCCTTGTCTCTCATATGCCAGAGGCCTACGTAACTTCATGTGACAGCACAACATTGTCTCAAATGTGACATAGGAAGAAAACTTGAATATCTTACTGTCTTGACATTTTGGGGACTAATAACGTGCGATATAGTGAGGTTCACATAGTCACCGAACTCTTTAATTTGGCCTGTTTCAGTAAATATTTTTTTTTTAAATAACATGTACTATTCATATATGATTCATATGCTAATGCTTAATCCTGTACTTGTGTTACTGCTCTAATTGTAGGAATTAACAAGAAGAGAACGTAAAATGTGTAGTTTGATTAATGTTTGTGGAGTGTATTCAAAATATTTTGTGTGTCCTGAAAAAATAATTATATATTATTTGGATTAAAATTATTTTAAGTTTATGTGACATTTAAACTTATTAATAGAAGTAACATGGAATGTGGATATTTGTAGGGCCTAAACCTGGACCACCTCGCAATCTCACGGTCACTGAGATCAATAATGGCTTTCTGATCACATGGCAAGCCCCACTAGAGAGAGCCCATCTAGTTCAGTACTACACCATAAAGTACAAGACAGATTCAGGTTGGAAGACCTTGAACAAAGCCACAATACGACCTGAGGAAACATCCTATCTTGGTGAGTTCTAACTTAGGAGTTCAAATGTAAATTAAGCCAAGGATGAAGTTTAAAGTGTTTTGGGTTCTTAACACCGGGTTGATTAGTAAATAGTTACTGACCTTTCGAAGGAGTGTGGTGCCTTCTTCTTTAGGGTCAAACAGTCCAAGAAGGTCACTCTTGTCTGGCTGCCTGATGGTGGAGATGAAGTTCTGTGATACTTCATAACGTATATTGGTAAATAAATATTCACCAACTGACAAGGCATAACATACTATTGCACTTGAATCATTAGCAGCACCACTTTGAAAAACTCAAATTAGCAAACCCAATTTACTGTATGTACTTCAATATAAGACAAACCTGCATATCAGGTAACCCTCTCTACAATCTTCAGAAAAAATGCCTGTACAGTATATTTTCACTTTATGGGCAATTATTTCATGTAAGATGCCCCTTCATTTGTTGGACACTGGATGACGACAAAATACTTGTCTTATATTTCAGCAAATGTGGCATTCAAACTGGGTAACATTCCATGTGGATATCAGTCCAAGATTCCCACATTTTTATATATCAGGGTAATGAAATCTAGAGTACTGTGATGGGCCAGGCAAACATGCAGCCTGGATGGTAGCCATAAAACACCAGATTAGTTGAGGTGGGAGACTACCCAGGAAGCAGTTACTTTGCAGGAAGGGTGCGTGTCATTGAGATGGATCATCAGGAGCTGGGTAGTAGGGATGAAAGGTGGAAAAGTTGCTGATGATATGTGTCCAATGTTGGGTTTCAATATTAGCAGTATTGTACTGGTTGGTTTTATGAAGACAGTCAAATTTTATATTTTTCCTACTCGTAATATAAAAAAATTCAAGTATTTCCCTCTGGAATAATTTTGTTAATATAGGTTTGATCTTTTTTTTTTCCTGTATTACAAAAAGCAAAATGAAACATTTTGTTTATTTGGCATCACTGAACTTTACGAAGCTGAAAACCAAGTAGTTCCAAGCAAGCAGTGTTTCATGGGTGTGGTCATCCTGGCATGAATGTGTTAAAAGCTAGTGACTATATTGACTAGGTATAAATAACAAAAGAACCACATGTATAGGCATGTAACACAACAAAACTACAAAAAAAAAGTCACAATATAAGAATTGTTGGGCACTATGCTTGCAAATGTACCTAATTTCAAGCATTTATTAACAGTAGTGTTCCTGATACAGTTACAAACAAAATGATCTCTGGGATCCCTTGCTCTCATTTGGTCTGGAAACCATTTTATCTTCTCTTCTTTCCAAGCACCTAAACATTAAACTATGTTTTGTCTTGTCTTCTGTATGGTTGTGTAACCTGCATTCCCACTCTGAAAAAGAATGTTGATTGGAAACTAACTGGTGAAGAGCATATTTAGATCTGAGGCTGCTGAGGCAACACAGGATTGAAGAAACTGTATTTAATGAGAATCAGTATAAAATGCTTGTGAAAGAATCTGTGCATACTGCATCGCATAAAGTCCTCTTGGACTAGATATTGTGGGGAAACCAAGTTGTAGAGATAGGGGGAACCTTAACCTGTATGTTGGAGAAAGCAATGTAAAAAGCCCATTATGTATGTACAGGGGATGGACAAAATAATGGGCATTGGCAGTCCTTCTCACACCTGTGTTTCATGTCAGACACAACCCATTTTGTATGTCTCTTGAACAGATAGAAGTGGTTCAGGGCAGTACCATATGTTGGGGTTTTTGTCTTGTGTATAATGAATCTTTGGGTCAAATACTAATGCAGAGTGTCTGGTTCAGGTCACCAGTTACTATTTACTGAATGAAATTAATGTTCCCTGGATTTAATTACTCACTAATTTAATTCTTTAGGTGAATATTTTATTACTTAGCTAGTTAAGCACTTAAATATCTCAAAAATTCAAATAGCCGGGTAGTTCCATTGATTAGGTGATTTGTTACTCAGTCAGTTGATAAGTTAACAAGGTAAACTAGCTTGTTTGCTAATTAGTCAGCTGGCTAGTTTCCTGGTCTACTTTGCTAGTGTAATGTGAAGATATGGCTGGTTTTCCTATAACAGTGAAGAACCTGGTTGGTGGGCGTACCTACTATTTCCGAGTATTGGCCAATTCTGTGAAAAGTTACGAAAGCAGTGAAGAGGTGAAGTACCCAGTGCCAGCAAGAGTCAAACATAAGGCCATAACCGCAGGTGTTGTGGGTGGTATCCTCTTCTTCATCGTTGCCATCATTCTCTCAGTCTGTGCCGTGAAAATCTGCAACAAGAGAAAGCGTCGGAAACAAGAAAAAGGTAACTATGAATATATATTAACAGTCTGTTTGTTTAAGGTGGAATGAAACTACATTTTGGAGTTTGATATGACTGTTCACACAGATCTAGAACTCATGAGCTTTCCACCTTTGTATCCAATACAAACTGCAAATTGAGGATTCTGCAATGTAATGCTGCATTGCTGTTAATTGATTCCCAACATTTCAAAGGAATGCTGGGAGCCATTAACACATTGGTGTGACATCCCAGAAATTCCTGCATTGCACCACTGTGAAAACCTGAAAACTTACATAAAACTGCAGAATGTTTGTCTCCGTATGAAGGTATTTCCAGCTTGGAGCTCATCATTTGTGCTAGCACAGAGATCTTAAATCCATGTTGATAATTTATTTTTCTTTAACTAAAGTCAACCAAAAGATTGTAGCTCAACTGTAATTTTGTTTGGCTGCCAGTGCATCTTAGTTACTTTATAGAATGATCAATATGGAGAGTGTGTTGAAAATGTTTGTCTTAGTTGGTGCTAAAAACTTCAGACCTGTAGTAATAGGAAGTATTCATGTGTCATTTTTCTTCAGAATAAGTAACTATATCATGTACAAGCATGTAACTTCTGTTAGGAGTCTGACCCATTTTTCACTTGCGCATTTTTTGCCTTAATTGGTGTTATTTGAGGTTTTCCCTCATTCTTTCAGGCAGATATTAGAACACTGCATCACCAAATCAGTTACATTCACTCTCTGTTGTTTTCACCATATATCATCCTGTAATATCAGCTGGCACTGTATACCTTTCAATTTGATAAGGTGTCATTAAATAATAACAGAAATAAGATGGTAGTAGGATGCCAGTGACTGCAGTTAGCTCTGCATTTTATTTTGCACTTTTGAAGACAGGCACTCATAAATGGAATATGGTACAGGGAAGCAGAAATCACATTAAGGACCTTGTTAAGTTGATAGGGTGTCATAAGTAGGATTTGTTTCAGTGTGTGGACGTTCATAAATAGGATCTGATACACTGTATGGACATTAAGTTGTAAGTAGTATTGGATAAAGTGAATGGAAAGTCACAAGTTGGATTCAGTACAGTGAGTGGACAGTCATAAGCAGGATCTTGTGCAGTGGATTGTGGGTTATAAATAAGCTCCAGTATTGTGGATAGACAGTAACAAGTAGGATCTGCAACAGGAGATGGAAAGTCATAAGTAGGATCTTGTATATTAGATGGTAGTGGGGTGCAGCTCTTGCTGGTATCGCTTGAAGCAAAGTGTATGTTCCTCATAAACTCGAACCTTTTACACACTGATTTCCAGGGGCCCTTTTTCTACCAAGTAAAGTAACTACGTTGTGGAGCTGGTGAGTCCTTGCATACCGCAGTTTCCCTTCATTCCCTGTGCCTGTCTTCACAACATGGCACATCATGCTGCAGGTGCTGATTTGTAGAGCAAATGTTTAAGTAATTAATATGATGGTCATCTCGGTTTTGCTGCCATGTAGTTTTGCAGGTTGATGTATAATATGCCACCATGTAGGTAATATGAATGGGGTTTGTTCATATTGCAGTCTTTTGGGTGTAGTTTTGTGTCAAACCCCATAATTTTAAAGCTGAAAAACTCCTGCTGCGACAATCTGAAAATGTATGTTTCAAAATAATACTTCAGAGGTAGAGCAGGCCATGGAATGTGGGAGGTTTTAATTTTCTGAACATACATCAACAATATGCAGAAATTTGTCCAGTTTATATTTTGAACATTTGTTTTCTTTTCTGTGTACTTCCTGATTAATGAATAATCATGAACTAATTAATAACTGAAGACTGAGGCACACCTCTTTACTAATATGATCAGGTGAGAGCCCTAATCTGAACTTGATATATAGTTTGTAATTGTTGGCATTTTGGACACATATATTTTAAACATTTATATTGCTGCACCATATGGACTTGTGCACCTCCTGTGTACATGTGGTCAGTTACCTACTGTTCTCATGTTGAACTTTGATCTTACAGCTTTCCTTTATTTTGTACGCAGCATATAATATGGTCGCCTGTCGAGTAACTGATGCAAGAAATGGTGGCCAACCGCCAGGGGCCAGCCAAGTGCCTTTGAAAAAGTAAGTAATAGGGTTGATGAAGTGTTATGCATTGTTATAACATTTGTTGTTTCTTATAAATGGTGTTTGTGATGCACATCATATTTTTGCATTTACTGTGTTAATTACTGATTTTGTTCACAGTGAATGGTTACTACTGTGCTTACAATATTTGTGTTATCTGAGGAATTTCCTGTTGAGGTCCTTGTGACAACATTGTACATATGAAGTCAGGTTCATCATATAATTGTTGTAGTTTTTAAGGCAGCATTAATAAATTGTTAACTATTCTGGCTGTATGACCTTGTGATTTTCAAGTAAACTTCCGGCTTTTTGTAAAACATGACTTCCTTATCTGTGCACAGTAAACAAGTATAGTGCACTGTACTACAGTGTGGAGATGCCCATTTTGTTTATTGCTTGGTGTACCAGTTTTTTCTGATTCTCCTCATGATTTTCTGTGCTAAGCCGAAGTGGTTACTGAGGTTGTAATTTTAGATACATTTTGTTTTCTCCATACTCTTTAATTCAAACATAATCGTCCTCCATTCTCATTCAAGAAATGTGAATTTCACACTAAGTTTTTATCAGCCAACACTTCTTCAAATATTTCATCCAAATGACACTGATGAAGACACTGAATTTCTCTGAAGTCCTGGAAGCTTTTTGTATGGCAGTTCATTTTTGTGCCATATGTCAGAGGACCCATACAGGGGTTCATTGTCATATCGAGCATACCCCAGCATGATGATGTTATTGAGGAACACGATGCACTGTGTTTTAGAGCTAAATTTTATGGTACCAGATGTTTTGTATATGCCAGTGTTGACTATATCTTTATCATAACCATCATCTTCTTCTTCATCTATTGATCTTTCCATTAGTTTCAGGAATTTTATAATGCAATGCTCTCCTTCTCTGTCCTTCAATAAGGACTTCTGTTATATCTGTGTCAACACCTTCCCCACACACTTTTGCACATTTTTCCCATGCTTAGTCATCAACCTTATCTTGATTGTTCGGCCACTCTCACTTATGCTGTGGATAAAGACTGATTTTTTTATCTTTCCTCTGTAGGATTGATAGCGAAACCTATCAAGACTTCAGGCACGAGCCCGTTTAGTTTATCTGGGACGAGACTGTTGAGAAACAGTAAGAGATATTCATAGTTTCAAGCATCTCACTTAACATATGTTAATATTTCACTTGTTTGAGATGCATTAAGGGAACTGCTTGGGTGTGATGAAATGTAATGTTTGAGACTACTTCATGTTTCTGATGCCTGTTAATTACTGTGTCAAGTACTATGGAAACATCGCTTATCAGAACTGATACACTGTCAGTTGCATCCGTGACTGCACTGTCATTAAACTTCAAGGCTGTGGAATTTTATTGCAATTAAAAGGAAATTTTGTTTAAAATATGTTGGTACATATGCTACACTTTGTTAAAACAGCTAACATTTGACCATAAAAAGGTAAAGGTAAAGTTCACTGAAGGCCCAGAGGGGAAGTAGTTGTATAGCTCTACTCTTTCTTTAACCTTGGCATTAGATGGGGTGGGTGGTCAACGCCATGCCCCGCCCACTTTACCCCTGGGTAAGACCCGGTACCCATTGTATAGGAGGCTGAGTGGGCCCCAGGGCTGGTCTGGATGGGTGTGGAAAAATCTCACCCCCACCAGGATTCGATCCCTGGACCATGCAGCCTGTAGCGAGTTGCTATACTGACTGTGCTATACCGGTCATGTAAGAATTTGATTACTAATTCCTAAACTTACTGTTATTAACTCTAGGAAAAAAATATTTTATTGATTGCTTGTGAAGTCATGGATAAACTAGACTGCCCTACTCCTTCCCCTTCTGCATTTAAACTCTTTCCACCTCCTTTTAAAATCATATTTACATAACACTTAGCGCCAAACTGGACCCCCATTATTGTATGTATTCCAGATCCCTGTGTTTGAAGTGTATTAACTTAACATCTTAACACATTTTAGATGTAGATATGAGGAGTGGCTAGAAAGTGACTGAATTAATTCACGTAATTTATGATATGGGTAATACAGCATAATCATATGAATCGTCCCTTTTTCTATTGACACTACTTTTAGCTAAAAATATACCACAATTAGACCATATAGGTATCACAATTTAAAAGTTCATGCAGACATATATAAATACCATACACTGATGCTAAAGAGTACCCATTTAATTTTTTTCTTATTTCTTTCTTGCCATTTTTATTTTCCAGTTTTTCTCAGTATTTCATTCAAGTATTTCTGCATATAGTTTCTTGAATGTCAAGCATAAACCATTTCTGACAGGAATGGTCCCTCATTGGTGGTCTAGAAAGCAACAAATTGACATGAACAGACAACAATACATTTTTGAGGAAGCTGTTTTCCATTACATTCTTTTACTTTTTCCTTCAGTGTTCAACAGTTTTGCTACTTGAATATAACTAACTTTTCACTAGTTTTTCTGTCTGATTCTCAGAGCCACAGAATTTTTCTGATCAAGGTGGGCCTACTTTTAGTTCAGTTTTTTTTAACTGTCTCTCTGCCTCTCCCTTTCCCTATTCCTCCTCCCTCCCCAAGGAAAGGTTTTGTGTGTGAGAACAGACCTAAATCCATTTGTTAGATGGGCTCAAAACGGATTATACAAAACCAGCTCATTGACTGAGTTTGGTTTTGTAGAGGGTGCATTTCTGTCATGTTGCTTCATAACATATTTGTGAGTGAAAGGTTTTTTGTTCCAACAACTAAGTAATATTAGCGATTAAATTTTCTGTTTGGAAATTATGATACCACAAAAAGATATCAGTGTAACATGATTCAAGTAAAAATGCTTCTTGCCTTGGAAATGCAAGTAAAATGACAGCCCTGCAGCTTTTACCAATAGACACATACTGCATTCTTGTTAGTTGTAAGGAACTTGCAATGAAAGTGATAAAGACAGAGTCAGTCTCCAGTAGTGACCAAATGTTTCACTGGAACCAAGACAATGAAGAGTTTGTTGTTGTCTGTATAACACAGTGGTGGCGAACACAGTATCAGAGTCTGGCCTCTGTGTGGAGTGATCTGTAGCTTAGTTTTTTCCCCCCTTCCCCCCAACAGAGATCTGTACTGCTGCAGTCAAGTGATGTGTTTAAAGTGAATATTTGATACATTATAACCCATTTGCTTACATACCAGTTAGGTGTCGCTAGAATTCATATACATTTCCCTTTCACTCCCATTTACTGTGATTGTTTCCACACCTATTAACATAGCCCACCTTTTAAGAAAGCAGAGCCTCGACATTTAATAATTATATTTCCATCAGTCAGTGACCTGCATTAGGTAATGCGGTTTCCTCTATGCTTGATATTACCCATATGCCACCATGACTCATTTTCGTGGTGTTTCCTCCACTCCTAATATAATGGTTATGCCACCATATTTCAGGAACTGTGTGCCCCTGCACCAGATGCAGTGGTTAAACCATCATGGCTCAAATTCGTGTATTAAGTAGTGGCATTTTTACCATACCATATATAATAGTTATACCACCTGCCTGAATTCATGTCTGAAACAAATAGCTTTTCTTTCACACCAGATGTAGTGATTGCATTGCCTTAGCATGGTAATTAGCACTGTGTTTGTAATTGTACACTGTACAATGTGAAGATTAAGGAGGGTTTAGGTTAGGATAGGCTTAATATTATGCATCTAATCCCATTCAGTGCAGACTGGTGTAGGAATTAGTTAATAATTGTATAATTCATTAAATTAATTAACTTTTGATCACTCTACTTCGTAGTGCTAAAGTAAGCAAATGGTTTATATGAGAAAATATTCAAAAGAAGTTATAGTTGGAAAAAAGTTGTGCAAGAATATTATATAATTCTCTGTCACAATGTTTTTCTAAAAGCTGACTGCAGTTATATTTATAATTCATGTCAAAGTAAACTGTAACCCAGAAGAAGCTGTCATATAGAGTAAGTGGTTTTTAACTAAGTTAAATCGTTGCTTAAGGATTATCGTAAATGAATTTTTGGATCATTTGATTGTTGTTATGTACTGTTGAATTGTTTACTTTCAGCTGATGGTAATGCTGAAAGGCACCTAAGAAGATAAGCTAAGGTAAAATTTTCGAAATATTCTTACGTTGTTCATTTGTTAAAATGCAAATTCATTAATAGTTTTGGCATGTCAGTTGAAATGCTTTTCTGCATGTCACTTCTGACATGCTGCTGATTGTTCGCCATCACTGGAATATTATGACAAAATAGTGAGTAGTGCTCCGTGATAATGAGTTCGACTTTCTTACTGATACAATTGCTTTCCTTTATTTTTACTTTTACATTCTTTTATAATTAGACCCATACATGACTGGCACATTTTATAGGCAAGTTCTGTCACACAAAATTCTGAAATCAGTGTTTGGGGTTGTCGTCATTAAAGTATATATTATTATAAGTTTTAATGTCCCTCTGTCTCTAACTATTAGGCCATAATAACTCCACTATACATGAATTAATTTTTATAACATTCTTGTAATAAAAGCCAACGAGGTGCACTATTTCTCAACTTTATTTTGGTAAAGAACTGTATGTGTTTCGGACAGATTTACTGTCCATCATCAGGATTCTTAATACTGTATTCGCAGCAATAGGTATTTGTCATACTAGTTATGTTGACTATCTACTAGCAGAAAGTCAACATAACTAGTATGACAAATACCCATTGCTGTGATAAAGTATTAAGATGCCTGACAATGGGCAGTAAATCTGTCCAAAACATGTAGTGTTCTTTACCAAAATAAAGTTGAGAAATAGTGTGTCTTATTGGCTTTTATTATAAGAATATATCACAATGCACGATCCTCTGAATGTTAAATTTTTATAATATTTTTACTGCCCCTGCTTCTCTACAGTATGCTTTAAAATTCTATCTTTTGTTTATTGCTTAAAACTAATAATTAATTTAATCTGTGAAACTTTCTGGCTCTTCAGTGGAATTTGTTGGAGAGAATATGAAATATTTTAATGACATGGCGCTTGGAGAACACATGCCTGACACAGCAGCCACCATCATGAGCAAATATGATTTTCTTTGTCAGTCTTGACTATAATTTCTATGCACTGATACTAATACCTACTCCATCTCCTATCCCATGCAGAGATGTTTCTATGGCTTTGCTCTTAAATATATGAAATTGAGGCCTTGGGTGTTCAGAAGAATAATTGTGTGGCATTGTCTTTTGTTGTCTGCTTGGGTAAAGATGGGACTGCTTTGGAGGCAAACAAAACAACATCATTGGAAGTGAAAGTCTGCTGCCAGAGGCCACCCACTCTTTTAAAATTTTGTGCATTACCTTTACCACATTTTGAACAGGAGGTTTCTGTCAGGCCTACCGTGTGCTGTTTATTGTTTCCTATGTGTGGAGGGACATGCTTGTGGTACCTGTGAATTTAATGTTACGTGTTTGATATACTGTGTCACTTCTCACCCATTTTTTTACATCTTTTGTGTTTTTGTGTCAGATTGAGAATTTGTGGTTGTGTTTGATGCGCCAAGTTTGTGGTATGTTGCTACTACGGGTTGGAAATTGTTATTTTGTGTTTTAGCTTCAAAGACAGAAGGATCAAAGTAATTTTAATATTGAGAAACTTGTTCATATAATTAGTCAGTCATAAACATATTTTGTGATTTGCAATATGTTTTCCTAGAGTGAATGTATCATATAGGTGAGGAAGTAAGCTGAGGACAATGGAAATTACATAGTGATTTGTAATCCTCACCATATATGATTAAAATGATCAAATCAAGGAGGGTGAGATCTATGGGGTATGTGGCATAGATGGGCTAGAAGAGAAATGCATACATGGGGACCACTTGTATGAACTAAGCATAGATGGGAGGATACTATTAAAATATAAAGAAATAGGATGGGAGGGTGTGGACTGAATTGATCTCACTCAGGGCAGAGACCAGTGATGGATGCTTGTGAGCATGGTGAAGGAACTTAAGTTTCCATATACCATGATAATGGAATTTCAAAGTTCTACAGGATGCAGGGAATTTTTGACAAGCTGGGTAGCTGTTAGCTTCTCCGAGATGAACTGTGCTGCATGCAGTTAGCCAGCCAGAGTGAATATATATAGTACATCTAATTCTGAGTTACATGGTAGAGTAATGAAGTATGTTTCCTTTCCAGTGGTTTTTATTACTGTGTTAAAGTTAGAGTCTGTAAGAGTAACATTGATAGCACTCTCATCGATGACCTAAATTTATTTTTTGGGCATAATTTCTTGACAGAGTATGTTATGGAAAACAGTTGGTGTAATTCCACATTGTGAGGGTTTATTAGCTGTGTAACTAGGCTGGTAATAGTCAAAAATGTTCACAGCAGGGTTATAG
>Ga0209755_10006844_pt1 | contig 12492 bp, 8 predicted proteins | sample TergutCo191P1_FD_187301 | JGI IMG/M metagenome (GOLD analysis project Ga0209755, IMG submission 187301) | Cornitermes sp. P1 segment gut microbial communities from Petit-Saut dam, French Guiana - Co191P1 (SPAdes) (version 2) | ecosystem: Host-associated > Arthropoda: Insects > Digestive system >... | reverse complement strand
AGCTGAACCACGAGAGGATGATGCGCACAAAAAGTATCATCATGTAAATGCTTGCAAGCGAACTCAAAAAACCCATAATCTGACCCATACGGTACTCCTTATACAGATAATAGCATGAAAAGCGAATAAGGCACATCCAAACAACAGATCATCCTCACCTGTCGCCCCACGCATCGGCAACGGCGGCGCATTCAGCCAGAGCACAGATGGGAGTGAATGCGTTGATTCCGGCGGCGGCGCGGACTATAGTTTCTGCTGTTCCGTTTACAGGAATATGTATGTACACAGGACAATTGCCCGGGTTGCCTTCCACTTTGGCTTTGAGTGAAGACAGCGCCGCCCGGTCATCCGGCGCGCCTGTGGCAAGGCGTATGTGGACTTTCCTGTAACCTGAAGCCGAGCCGGTATCGCCTGCAATTTCCACATCGCTTGCATCACCAAGTTCGGCAGCCTTCTTTGCCGCAAGGCGCAGCAAGCGGTTTATGTCCTGAACGCTTGAGACAAGGAAAGACGGCTTTTGCGGGTTTCTGTCTTTTTCAGGGTCTATGCTGCCTTTAAGGGCGAGAATCTCGTCAACTGAAACAAGCGCCTTGCAGTTTTCCCACGCACGGGCGAAAAATAACGCGTCCATTTCCCCGTCACGCCCCTGAATGCTTGCAAACGCCATTTCCTTACCTTTGGAATCGATGTGCGTTCGCAGCGATTTAAGCGCCCCTATAAGCGTATACGTGCCTGACTCAATTTTTTCCTGAGCCGCCAAATTGGGAAAGCGCAAATCCAGATCTTTGGTATATCGAAAAATGTTGCGGTACTTATCCCACTTTCGCGTTTGTGCTTCCTCCTCCTTAAGCGCTTTTTCAACATCAGCATCATCAAGGTATTCTTCAACATTAAAACTGCGCTTGTCCCTGTCTTTCTGATACTCAATTTTTCCTTTAAGAATGGTAACTTTTTCAGCCTCTATTTTATCCTGACATTTTTTCCACGCGGAGGAAAAAAAAGTGAGCTCTATTTCACCATTGTAATCTTCAAGCGTTGCAAAAGCCATTTTATCGCCTTTGCTTGTGGTGATGGGCTTGACGTTTTTTACAAGTCCCACAAGAATTTGCGTTCCCGGGAGAAGGTTTTCAGGGAGACCCAAGTTAACCTTAACAACTTTCTCCCAAATCTCCCGGTACTCATCCATCGGATGACCGGAAAAATAAAAACCTATAAGCTCCTTTTCAATTTTGAGTTTTTCAGCACTGCCCATTTCAGGGAATTCCTGAAACTCAAAATCCGGGTATTCCTTTTCACCTGTGTCGCCAAAAAGACTCACTTGACCGTACTTCTTGTCGTCCTTGATGTTCTGAGCGTACTCAACCGCGCGCTCAAGGTTGCCTGAAAGCGTTCCCTGCGTTATGCCGAAATTGTCAAAGGCGCCGGTTTGAATAAGCCGATCGATAACGCTTTTGCCCACAGCTTTTATGTCCACGCGGTCAAGGAAATCCATAAAATCTTTATACTGCCCGCCTGACCCATCATTGCGGCGCGCGACAATTTCCTCAGCGGCGCCATCACCCAGCCCTTTAATCCCCAAAAGCCCGTACACGATGCGGCCGTCCACAACGTTAAAAAGCTTATCCGACCGGTTTATGTCAGGCGGATCAATTTCAAGCCCCATTCTGCGAGCCTCGGCGATGCACTCAGAAAGCTTATCCTTGTCCGTCGAGTGTATTTCGTTGGTGAGGTTTGCGGCTATCAGTTCTGTTGAAAAGTTGGCTTTCAGGTAAGCGGTTCGGTAGGCAATAACCGAGTAGGCGGCGGCGTGGCTTTTGTTAAAGCCGTAACCGGCAAAAGGAACAAGGAGCTCAAAAATTTCATCCGCCTTTTTTTTGTTGTAACCCCGTTCTACAGCGCCTGATATAAACTTCGCCTTGCCTGCGATCATTTTATCCATGATCTTTTTCCCCATCGCCCGGCGCAGTTCGTCAGCGCTGCCAAGCGAAAACCCGCCGACAATTTGCGCCACCTGCATAACCTGCTCTTGATACACAATTACGCCGTAAGTTTCTTTAAGGATTTCCTCAAGGCTTTTGTCAGGGTACACAATCTTTTGCCTTCCGTTTTTGGAATCGACAAATTGATCGATGTTTTCCATAGGGCCGGGGCGGTAAAGGGAGTTTAAGGCGATTAAGTCTTCTATGGAATTCGGGCGCGCCCGCTTAAGAACGCTCTGCATTCCCTCAGATTCAAACTGGAAAACACCGAAACTTTTCCCTTCGCCAAGCATTTTAAAAGTTGCCTCGTCGTTTTCGTTAATATTTTCCACGCTGAAATCGGCGTACTGTCCGCCGCGCCGGCGAATGAGCGCGGTAGCGTGTTTTATTACATCAAGCGTTTTAAGACCAAGGAAGTCCATTTTCACAAGACCGCAAGTTTCAAGGTAGTTCATGCTGTATTGAGTTGCCGTGCCGCCGGTTTTCGGTTCACGGTACAGCGGCACAAAATCGTTAAGGTTTGATTTACCGATAACAACGCCCGCGGCATGAAGACTTAAATGGCGGTTAAGTCCTTCCAGTTTTTTTGCAAGGGAAAAAAGTTCAGTATAACGGGGATTTTCAACCATCTCCTGCAGTTTCGGCTCTCCGGCTATGGCCTTCTCCAAATTGATTTGAGGGTCTTTGGGTATGAGCTTTGTGATCATTTCCGATTCAGGAATTGAAATCTCAAGAACGCGCGCCACGTCTTTTATAACCGCCTTAGCCCCCAGCGTCCCGAACGTGATAATCTGCCCGACACGTTCCCGCCCGTACTTTTCGGAAACGTATTTCATCACATCGTCCCTGCCTTCGTTCGCGAAGTCAACATCGAAGTCAGGCATTGAAACGCGCTCAGGGTTCAGGAAGCGTTCGAACAGCAGGCTGTATTTAAGCGGATCAATGTCTGTTATCCGCAGGGCGTAGGCAACAATGGAACCGGCACCTGAACCGCGGCCTGGGCCGACAGGAATGCCGCGCGCGTGAGCCCAGTTAATAAAATCGGCAACAATAAGGAAATAGCCGGTAAAGCCCATCTGTATTATGGTGTCCAATTCAAACCTGTTGCGCTCCTGTATCGCCTGCCACTCTTCCCCACCCGCTTCCGCCTTTTCAGGATAACGTTTGACAAGACCTTCTGAGGCAAGAGCTTTCAAGTAATCGTCTGCCGTGTTGTAACCTGCAGGAATTTCAAACTCAGGCAGATATTTGGGAAGGTCTTCGATTTTGACATCGGGAACTTCCACGTTGCAGCGATCGGCGATTCGCAGGGTGTTGGCAATTGCGTCAGGGAAACTAACCTCCGGAAAAAGCGAAGCCATTTCCTGCGGGGTTTTTAAATAAAACTGATCCCCGTAATATTTTTTGCGCTTTTCCTCCGTGCGCACTTTTCCCGTTCCCACGCACAAAAGCACGTCATGCGCGATGGAGTCGGACTGCTCAAGATAATGCACATCATTTGTGGCGACCAGGGGAATGCCTGTCCGCTTTGCAATGTCAAGTGTTGCATTGGTAATGTCCTTTTGGGAAAGGGCGCTTCTGAAAGTGCCGCCGGGAATACCGTGATCTTGAATCTCAAGATAGAAATTGGGATTTCCGTTTTCGTCCTTTCCAAAAAGGTCGCGGTAAAAGTTCGCTTTTGCTGTAGCCTCTTCAAGCTTGCCGTTTTGAATGAGGCGCGGAATCTCACCTGAAGCGCAAGCGGACAAGGCGATAAGCCCGCGTGAGTATTCGGCAAGCAACTGGTCGTCAACGCGGGGGCGGTAATAAAAGCCCTCGGTGTAGGCAAAGGAGCAAAGCTTCATGAGATTGAAGTAACCTTCCCTGTTTGCCGCCAGAAGCACAAGGTGGTAATAGGCGTTTTCGCTTTCCGAACCTTTTTTGTCAAAGCGCGATGAAGGGGAAACGTAAACTTCACAGCCTATGATGGGCTTAAGATTTCCTTTGGTTTTTTTACACGCGCGAAAAAACTCTATAGCCCCAAACATATTGCCGTGGTCAGTAAGCGCCAGCGCCTTCATATCAAGCTCTTGCGCTTTTTTCACCAAACCTTCAACAGAGGCGGAAGCGTCCAACAGAGAAAAATCAGAATGTACGTGGAGATGAACAAAACCGCTCACCAAACGATGATACCCTTAAAGATGGTTTCAGGCAATGGGCTTGAAACGGGATGACTATTTAAACAGCAAACCCGTTATATTCAAGCACTTTTAAGAAGTCCTCTGGCGCATGACCTCATAAAATAATACACCTGCCGCAACTGACACATTAAGCGAATCTACGCGCCCAAACGTTGGAATGGAAATCATCGCATCGCAATTTTCCCGCAATAGCCTTGAAATGCCTGAACCTTCACCGCCGAGTATTATGGCTGTCCTGCCTGAAAGCTTAACTTCGTTCACCGCTTTCCCGCCCGGCTCCGCGCCGTAAATCCAAAAGCCTGAATCTTTTAGCTGAGTAACAGCGCGTGGCAAATTGGCAGTTTCCGCCTGCGCAACCCAGGCGGCAGCTCCCGCTGAAGTGCGCGAAACAACATCCGCGTGTTTGGCTGTGCGGCGATGGCGGGTCAATACCAAATCGACCCCGAACTGATCACAGGAGCGAAGTATCGCGCCGTAGTTATGCGGGTCAGTAATTTCATCAAGAACCGCAACCAGTACATCGGTTTTATCTTCACTTAAGCTTAAAATAAACTGCTCAAGGGAAATGTCAGCTGAGGATGAAGAATCTTCAACTTCAAGAGCAATGCCGCGGTGATCAGGCGCAAGACGATCAAGCTCTGCAGTTCCAACGCGGTCAATCCGTATTTTATACTCACCGGCAAGCGTCATAATCTCGCGCGCCCTTGGTCCAGGTTTTGCGACCAACAATGGGCCGCATGAGTGTCCTGACTTAATTCGTTCTTCTATGGCGTGAAAGCCTGAAAGGTAAATCATGTAAACTATTCTCCCCTTAAATATATTCTTGTTCAAGCATGGAGTTTTTGCAAAAACGGCTTAGCGTTTTTTCCTCGACTTAAGCATTTTTACGATAGCAAAAAACTGCTTGTCTGCGGTGGCAGCCAAAAGCGCGATTCCTGTAACTGAATAAATCACCGCGTTAATTAAAAGCGGCGCTCCTTGCGAAATAACGCGATGATTGCCGTAAAAAACTTCGGTCAAAAACGGCGATAAAAAAAGCAAGGGAATGATGGCAGCGGCAGAAATAAATATCAACTTAAAAGAATATCCGAGCGTACTTCGCAGCATAGTGATAAGCGATATCGAAGGATTTTTCCTCAAGAAATACAACAGGACAGCGGTGTTCACGGCGCTTGAAAAGCTCAACGCAAACGCAATGCCTGAACCGCGAAAGTGCGAAACCAATATTGATGCTAAAATTATGTTCACTACAAAAGAAATAATTCCCGCGATTGTCGGTGATTTCGAATCACTTTGGGCGTAAAAAGCCGGAGCCAGAATGCGGTTTAACGCGATGAAATAAAGTCCTGGCATATGAAAAGTGAATGCGGCAAGCGTCAGCGCAACCGATTCTTCACCGAAATAGCGGGTTTGAAAAAGCAGGCGGATAAGCGTTTCACCTTGAGACAGCGCAAAAAATGTAACCGGTATTGCGATAAAAGCGATTATGTTCATCGCCGAAGTAAGGCGCTGTTTGTAAATATCCCACTGGCGCGATTTTGCGTGTTCAGCCAAATCCGGCAAAAGCACAGTTCCAATTGAAACGGCAAATACGCCAAGGATAAGTTCTTGAAGCCTTAAGGAAAACTGCAAACTTGAAACGACTCCTTCCCCCGCATTTCCCGCAAGCGCTGTGGAAACCAAATCGTTAAGCTGATACGCTGCCATCCCGATAATTGTCGGCCCTATAAGGCGCAGAACTTTTTTTGTCCCCGGATTATTCAGCGCTTTTTTTATACTCGTGAAAAAAAACCTGATTTTACTTTTGTGTTTTAATATGAATGGAAGTTGAATTGCCGCACCGGAAAAGCCGCCAATAAGAACACCCACCGCCATCGCGCGTGCGGGGTTTTGCATATAAGGACTCAAAGCGTACGCGCACAGTATTGTTGCAATGTTTAATAAAATTGGCGCAAAACCCGACGGCGCAAAAATCTTAAAGCTATTTAGTATGCCCTGAAAAAACGCCGCTATTGAAATAAAAATGAGGAATGGAAACATAAGACGTGTAAGAAAAACTGTCTCATCAAATTCCTCCATGCCAAAAATGCGGATCAAAAAAGGGGAAAGAATTATTCCCACAGTTACCGTGATTGTAACAACGAACGTAAGGAAGGTAAAAAGGCAAGAAAGAAATTCTTTTATTTCTTCGGTTGTTACTTCACCGCCTGAATGTTCGGCAAGGTATTCTTTGAAGGTTGGGATAAAAGCAACGGCGATTGAACCTTCGGCAAAAAGGCGGCGGAAAAGATTTGGAATCATAAACGCCACAGAAAAAGCATCCGAAAGGGCGGTTGTCCCCAAAAACGCGGCTTTTGTCATTTCCCGCCCAAGCCCCAATACTCGGGAAACCAGCGTAAGCAGCGATAGGGAAAAACCATGCCGAACAAGCGAACTGCCGGACGTTGACTTTTGCTGCTCAGGTGTGGAATCGTTACTTTCAGGGGCTTTCATAATTCACCATATCGCTAAAAGCATATTTGGGCAAGGTGTGGTTTTAGATACCGCCAGCCCCTATTTTCTCATTTTCGCTTTAAGTTCTTCAAGCGCTGTCGCCGCGGCATTTTCTTTTTCCAGCTCTCTAAACGCTTTGTCAGCTTTAACTTCATCTTGCGACTGCCCCAGCGCCAACAGTAATTCCTGCTCAAGGATGTCGGGGTCTACGCTACGTTCCCGCGCCGCAAGACCTGGCAATTGCCGACGCATGGAGTCTATCTGCGTTTTAAGCAGCCGCGCTTCTTCCTGCAAAGCCGCATGACGCGCGGCTGCTTTCTGCAATTCCTGTTCAGCGTGTGTTAAAAGGTCTGCCGCTCCACGTTCACGCGCAAGCCTTGCCCGCTCCATCCACTTGGCAGCTTCGCTTTCCGCCGCGGTTATTTCCTTTTCAGTCATTTTTAATGTCGCGACAAAACCAAAAATATATTCCTTTGCCTGCGCCGCATTCATACCGGAAAGATTTTCAGGATTTAAGTCAGCAGGAATCCGGTTAATCGAACTTTTGTTGTCTTCGTTTTGTTCTATCATTTTGCAAATCTTCCTCCAAGTAAAATAGCGCGGATAAGATTCTCCGCGGCAAACCTCAAATTGCGCTCGCCGTTTTTTAGCATTTCCTCAAGGCTTGTTTCCCCGCACGATATTGAAGCCGCGTAATCAAACATTTCAAACAGTTCACCGGAATCCCCGCTTAATGCTCCTGAAAGCAGCGCCACAGGAACTTTTGCTTTTTTGCTCTCTCTTGCGACAATTGAGCATAACTTTCCCAACTTCATTGTTTGGCTGTCAGTTTTGCCTTCCCCGGTGATAACAAGGTCTGCGCCTTTTTCAAGCTGCTTGAAAAAACCGGCATACCGCATGACAAGCATTGCGCCGGATTCCATTTTCGCTCCAAAGCAAATCCTTAAAGCCGCACCGACTCCGCCGGCAGCTCCGTCACCCGGCTGTTCCACATCTTTTGCAAGCCCTGATTTTATCCATGCCTGCCCAAGTTTTGAAAGCCCGGAGTCAAGAGTTTTTATCATCTCAGGAGTCGCCCCTTTCTGCGGACCAAAAATCGCTGACGCACCATTGGGGCCAAGAAGCGGATTTGTCACATCACAGGCGACTTTTATGGAAACGTTTTTTAATCTCTTGTCGGCATTTGAACAGTCGATGGAAGCGACTTTTGCCAGCGCTTCACCGCCAAAGCCAACCGGTTTCCCTTTATCGTCAAGCACCTTAAAGCCAAGCGCGCTTATCATACCAAGACCACCGTCATTGGTCGCGCTTCCACCTATACCTATGATAAGTTCCTTTGCTCCGGAATCAAGTGCAGCCTTAATAAGTTCCCCTGTTCCAAACGTACACGCCTTTAAGGGATTAAGCTCTTCACGCTTTACAAGTTCAATTCCTGAAGCACTTGCCATATCCAAAACCGCGACTCTGCCTTTTTCCAAAAGCCCAAAAGCTGTTTTTTGTTTTTTACCCAAAGGTCCTTTCACAGTCACTTCAACGAACTTCCCTCCAGCCGCCTCTGTAATGGCTTTGGCAGTTCCCTCACCTCCGTCAGCCAGTGGGATTTTGTACACTTTGGCTTTTTTGTGCGCGCGCAAAGTCCCTTCTTCAACAATTGACGCGACCTCAGGAGAACTTAAGTTTCCTTTAAATGAATCTGTGGCAATGATTATTTTCACAACGGCTCCTCACTTGTTTTATTCGTTTTATAATAAGTATACTTTACTTATAAAATGTAAATTATTTCAAGTGTTAGTATTCATACTTTTCCGTATAACCTTCCACTCAGGAATATGAGCACTCAAAAGGCGATAAAACTTTTCATTATGGTATCTTTCTATAATATGCAACATCTCATGAACCACAACATACTCAAGGCATTGAAGATTTCGTTTTGCCAATTCAGAATTAAGACGCAATGTTTGCTTTGTGTAATTGCAGCTCCCCCAGCACGTTTTCATTTTTCTTATGTAGAGCTTTTTTACCTCTACGCCAATTTTCCCCTCCCATTTTTTTATAACACTTTCGGCTTTCAGCTTTAATTCCCTGCGGTAAAAACGATCAAGTATTTTCATTTTTTGCGCTTTTGTTACAGGCGGTCTAATACGCAAAACCATGTGTTCACCAGAAACAGCAGCTTTGGAATTTCCTTCCTGCTCAATAATCTGTAATTTAAGCGGCTGCCCCCAAACGTAAACTGTTGAATTGTTACGAAGTGAAGTGTCCAAACCGCTTTTTGCACCGGTTGAATTATTTGCGTTTAGTGTTTTGCTGATAAAACGCTGGCGGTGTTTTTGTATCCATTCAAATTTTAAAGCGGCAAATTTCAAAACATCATCTTTGCTCATTGCCGCGGGAGCCGCAATTTTTACTCGGCCTTCAGGCGGATGCACCGAAAGGCGCATAACTTTCACTTTTCTGTATTCCACTTCGACAGGAATACCTTTTAAAACAAAACTGTAAGCTGATAATATTTCTGCCATGATCTTAAATTATTGCAGCACAAAAGCGCTGGCCGCTAATCTTCTACCTTTTCATCCAGCTTCGTAACCAAAACCGATGAAATTCGTTTTTTGCGGATACGCTCCACTTTAAAGCGCAAGCCTGAATATTCAAGTTCAAGGTTTTCGTCATTTGAAGGTATATGCCCAACCTGCCCAATTAAGAACCCTGAAAGGGTTTCGTATTGATCTACCGGAAGCTGCACATCAAAATGATTCATAACTGTTTCAAGGCTCACTGTTCCTTGAATCTTATAAGAGTTAAGACCGGCAGATGCAATATCAGGAATTTCATCATCATCATATTCATCCTGAATACTCCCGACAATTTTTTCGATTAAATCTTCAAGCGTTATAATGCCAAGCGTTCCGCCGTATTCATCAATGACAACAGCAAGGTTAGTTCCCTCTTTACGCATCTCTTCAAAAAGCTCATCCAATCTTTTTGAAAGCGGAACAAAATACGCCTCTCGCATTTGCTCTTGTATGCGGAAGCCTGAAACATCGTCATTGGTTGCCATGTAGTTAAAAACATCTTTGGTGTGTAAAAAGCCTCGCACGTTATCAAGGCTTCCTTCGTAAACGGGAACACGCGAAAAATATTTTCCTGAAAGCGTGGCGACAACAGTTTTGAAATCAGCCTCGATAGGCAGGGCAACCACATTAAGGCGGTGCGTGCATATTTCGCCTGCGGTGAGTTTTTCGATTTTGAAAATATTTTCAATCATGCCCTGCTCGCTTTCGGCGATTTGCCCGTGCTCACTTGAAGACCCAACAATCATGCGTATTTCTTCTTTGGTCGCTACAGCTTCCGGGTTGGAATCTTTAAAGCCCATAAGCTGCAATATAAAGCGCGAAGACGCGGAAAGGAGCTTTACAAAAGGCAAGGCGATAATTGACAGCACTTTTAAAACCGAAAGAATGCGCAGCGCAAACGGAATGGCGTACTCCATAGCAATGCGCTTGGGGACAAGCTCACCCAGAATGAGCGTAACGTAGGTCAGGATGGCTGTTACAATAATAAACGCAAAAGGCTCCATAACGCTTGGATAGAGCGGAAGGCCAAGGCGAATGGCAAATTGCACAAGCGGCTCTGTAAATGAGCTTGCGGCATATGCGCCTGAAAAAAACGCGATGAACGTGTAATAAAGCTGCGTTGTGGCAAAAAAACTATGCGGCTTATTGATTGTGTCCAAAAGACGCTGTGCTCTTTTATCCCCCTCATCGGCAAGCATCTTAACCTTGTTACGGTTAGAGGAACTCACCGCAATTTCAGATGAGGAAAGAACCCCGCTTATCAAAACAAGCACAAAAAGTAAAGCGATGCTGAGTAACATACTGATACTGCTCCAGTTATATTTAACGTTAAAATAATGCAGGCAAACATTAGTCCGCCGCACTCACGCATACTCTAGCATAAAAGATCAATTGTTTCCATATTAGTGTATTGCCATTTTTGCCGTTTCATAGGAAAATGGACTTGTTCGAAAACTGAAGTTTCCGAACAACTCTAATGCTCACGTATTGCAATGGCGAAAGAAATTGAATTAAAAGCCCATGTTTATGACAACGAAAGTTTGAAAAAAGTCCTTATGGAAAAGGCAACATACTCGTGCGCTTTTAAAAAAGAAGACACTTATTGGGCACTCACTGAAAGCACCCAAAATCCCTCTTGTTTGCCTGCGCCGGTTTCCAAAATACGTTTGCGCAAAGAGCTGATGACTTTCCCCGACGGGAGTAAAAAGGAAACAACTTTAGCGACGTACAAGGTGAAAGAAATTACAGATGGCATTGAAGTTAATGAGGAGATTGAGTTTGCTGTAACACCTGATAATGAGTTTGAGCGGCTTCTGGGTGCGTTCGGGTTTGCGCCGGAAATCCGCAAACGCAAATGCGGCTGGGCTTTTGTTTCCGGTGAAATTACAATTGAACTTGCAGAGGTTGAGAAATTAGGCTTTTTCATTGAATTGGAGATTTTATCCATGTACGCTAGCGAAAACATGATTATTGCCGCAAAAGAAAAACTCCTTGCCTTGCTGGATGATCTTGGTGTAAATAGGGATGCTATTGAAAGCCGCTATTATTCACAAATGCTAAAAGATTCAGGGCAAACATCCAATTAAACGTGAAGTTTAAGCGGTCTTAAGGGTCAAATCTGTCGTGAATGGGAACACGCACAAGGCTTACAAAATGCCCCGGGTAACGGGTGCTGAACCCTTGAAAAGACGTTTCAGCAGCGCTCTCAAAAACCACGACCTGAAAGTTGCCGCGCTCATCAAAAAAGGGAACTAAAACCGCTACATGGAAAAACTGCCGCAGCCGCGGAAGTCCGCGTAAATCAGTCGGATCAAAGCCGTCAAAGCGTTCCGCGCCCCACTCATCGTTGACCGCGGCCAGGTAAATCCAGCCGGGTTCGTTAATCGCCAGCGAGTACATGAGCGGGCGTATACCTTCAATGCAAAAGCCCGCATTTTCCAGAAAGCCGCGGTATTGCTGCACGGTACGCACACCGCCGCGCCGGCTGATAATCTGGGAGAAACTCCAGTTGCGCACTTCAATTTCGCTTAGGTTGGCAAAAGACGGAGAGCGCAGAACAGTTCCCGCGTTGGCGGCAAGGTTCCGTATCCAGTCAAGACCGAAAAACGGATCGCGCAGTTGTTCCCAGTGTTCTATGGAAATACCGCCGCGATCACCGAAAGGCTCAGCCAAAGGGCGGATCGGAAGGCGCCGGCCGGTGACAGGGCGCAGAATTCCGTCAATAATCCATTTGACAAAACCGGAACAATTAAGACCTTGAGTCTCTGAGTTCTGCGGCGCAAGCCCGTTTATAAACACAAAGTTGCCGTTCTCATCAATTGCACCGTCATCGGCAAAACGCAGTTGCGGAAGCTGTGAACGCACGGCGTTTACAAAGGCGCGGCTGTCGCGGTATCTGCCGAGGTCGGGGTCAAAGTAATGGCGTGGAAAGCGGGTTCCGGCAGCGGAAAGCGCGTTTTCCACGGGCAATACGAAAAGTCTTTCAAAGGGAATGGGAATAGGCAGGGAGCGCACCATATAAGCGTCATATATAACCACGTCCATTTGGCTTCTTTCCCCGCCGCCTAACGGGCGAAACTGCACAAACGTGTTAAAGTCGCTGCGCAAAAAAATGCGTATTCGCGAACCATAATGCAAAGGTGTATCTCTGAGGCGGGTTAAAACCCAGGAACCTTGCGCCCAGCCGGGGAAAGTCCCGTACTGCTCCCGCGCCAGCACCACGGCGAACTCGTGCGGGTTTTGCGCAGACGTTTCAGTCCGTACCTG
>Ga0209755_10006842_pt1 | contig 12494 bp, 11 predicted proteins | sample TergutCo191P1_FD_187301 | JGI IMG/M metagenome (GOLD analysis project Ga0209755, IMG submission 187301) | Cornitermes sp. P1 segment gut microbial communities from Petit-Saut dam, French Guiana - Co191P1 (SPAdes) (version 2) | ecosystem: Host-associated > Arthropoda: Insects > Digestive system... | reverse complement strand
ATCTGCTGGTTTGTAAAAACAACGGAGGATATGGCGGCTATTTTTTCTGAAATTGCTGCGAATCCCATAATGCTTGAAGGAAAAAGCAAAAACAGTTTTACTATAGCTTATGAGTACTTGGACTATAAAAAAATGGCGGCGCGGCTTTATCAATAGACGACTGTTTTTTTACCGTAGCCCGCTAACAGATAGGAGATATTGTGTCCAATTGCTTTGTTCATGAAAGCAGCTATGTTGGCTATAATGTAACCATCGGCGAAAATACCAAGATATGGCATTTTTGCCATATACAGGATACCGCCGGCCCAATAGGGAAAAACTGCGTTATAGGGCAAAATGTTTATATCGGTGCTAATGTGCGGATTGGAGATTGTTGCAAGGTACAGAACAATGTTTCTATTTACGATGGGGTTGAATTGGAAGAATTTGTGTTTTGCGGCCCGTCTTGTGTTTTTACCAATGACTTGAATCCAAGGAGCAAATATCCAAAGGGGCCTGATAAGCGCGTTAAAACTTTAGTAAAACAGGGGGCATCAATCGGTGCAAATGCCACAATTGTATGCGGTTGCACCATAGGACGCTGGGCCATGATTGGAGCGGGTGCTGTTGTAACCAGAGATGTGCCGGACTATGCTTTAATGCTTGGTATTCCTGCTAAACAAGCTGGCTGGGTATGCGAATGTGGCATGCGGCTAGACTCAAGACTTGTTTGTGACTGTAAACGTTCGTATTATGAGGAAACTAAAGTAAAACTTATTATGAGAAACGAGGTTAGCGAATGAAACAATCAATACTAACTAAAATAGACAATCGCTCAATTACTGTAGGTGTAATCGGTCTTGGTTATGTTGGCCTGCCTCTAGCGGTGGAAAAAGCCAAAGCCGGATTTAAAACCATCGGGTTTGACGTGCAGTCCAAAAAGGTTGATATGGTTAACCGAGGGGAAAACTATATTGGCGATGTCGTGGATGAAGACCTTGCAAAGCTGGTCAAGGATGGAATGTTGAAAGCCACATCTGATTTTGCGTTTATAAGGGATATGGACTTTATCGCTATATGTGTCCCAACGCCTTTGGACATTTATCAACAGCCAGATATAAGTTATGTGAAATCCAGCACTGAAGAGGCAGCAAAATATATCAAGAAAGGCGTAATGGTTGTGCTGGAATCAACGACATATCCTGGAACCACCGAAGAGCTCCTTAAACCCATTCTGGAAAAGGGCAGCGGGCTTGTTTGCGGTAAGGATTTCTACTTGGGCTTTTCTCCTGAACGGGTAGACCCGGGGAATCTAGTCTATAACGTCAAAAACACCCCAAAAGTCGTGGGCGCAATAGGGGTCGATGCCCTTGAAGTCATAGCCCATATGTACCGAACAGTACTGGGAAGCGATGTTTTCGAAGCAAGTAGCCCCACGGTAGCCGAAATGGAAAAGCTGCTGGAAAACACATATCGCAATGTGAATATCGCTTTGGTCAATGAACTGGCCATTCTGTGCGAAAAAATGGGCATAAACATTTGGGAGGTTATCGATGCAGCCAAGACGAAGCCTTACGGCTTCCAGGCTTTTTATCCGGGGCCGGGGCCTGGTGGGCACTGCATACCTCTTGACCCTTTTTATCTAAGCTGGAAAGCGCGTGAATATGGCTTTCATACCTCATTAATAGAAGCTTCGGCTATGATAAATGACCGCATGCCCGAATACGTTATGGAGCGGGCAGGGCGGCTATTAAACAAAGACAAAAAACCTCTGAACGGTTCAAAGATACTTGTTTTGGGAGTAGCCTACAAACAGGATATTGATGATTACCGTGAAAGCCGCGCCTTGGATGTTATACGGCATTTGGAATCATCCGGCGCAATTGTGGATTACCACGATCCACATATCAGTAAGTTTACCCGTATGGGAATAACAAAAAATAGTGTGGACTGCGATGCCAAAGGCTACGATTTGGTTGTCGTCACTACAGCTCATACCAATGTGGATTACGAATCAGTAGCATTGGCGGGTGTTCCAATTTTGGATACCAGAAATGCTATGAAGCACGTTAAACATAAAGATAATATCGAGTTGCTTTAGGAGAATTGTATTTTGCTTACCTACGCCATAATTGGAACCGGCCGAATTTCCCCAAACCATTTAGCAGCAGTCGAATCTTTACCAGATGATTTAAGCCTAAAAGCTGTTTGCGATGTTGTGCCATCTAGTATGGAAACGGCTTTGACAAAGGCAGGAATTTCTGGAACTGTGGCAAAATACACCGATTACAGAGAGCTTCTGGAAAAAGAAAGGCCCGATCTAGTTGCCATTGCTACTGACAGTGGCAGCCATGCGGAAATTGCCCTTGATTGTCTCACTTATGGAGCGCACTGTATTATTGAAAAGCCTATGGCAATGAATATGCAAGATTCCGACAAACTTATTGCTGTTGCCAGGGAAAATAATCTCGTCTTGTCCGCCTGTCATCAAAACCGGTTTAACAAAAGCGTGGTAAAGATACGAAAAGCGCTTGAAGATGGACGCTTTGGCAAGCTTTCCCACATAGCTGCACATGTGCGCTGGAATCGCAACGAGGGATATTACACACAGGCCCCGTGGCGTGGAAAATGGGCCACCGATGGCGGCTGCCTTATGAATCAATGTTTTCACAATGCCGACCTTCTAAGTTGGCTGTTGTGTGATATTGAAGAAGTTTTTGCCTACACCCAAAACTCACAGCATTCTTTTATTGAAGGAGAAGACTTGGGGCTGGCTCTTGTGCGGGCAAAAAACGGCGTTTTGGGATTGTTTGAAGGCACAGTTAATGTTTTCCCGAAAAACCTGGAAGAAACGTTGTATATCTTTGGGGAAAAAGGAACGGTAAAAGTGGCAGGAATATCGGTTAACTTGATAGAAGAGTGGCACTTCGCCGATAATTTGGATGATCCCAAGGCCGTGAAAGAGGAATATCGTGAAATGCCGCCCAATGTTTATGGGTTTGGACATCTTCCACTGTATAAAGACGTCGTTAGCGCCATTAAGACGGGAAAAACTCCACTGGTTGACGGATATGAAGGCAGGCGCACACTTGAGCTCGTTCTGGCGATGTATAAAAGCAAAAAAACTGGTTTGCCAGTATGCCTGCCCCTTGACGACTTTTCATCAACAGATATGATAGGAACATTTTAGGTTCATCGTCGGATTGAAATAATCTTATGTTGTTGATAGGATTTACCCAGACGTTGGCGCTAGCTAAATTCTGTCAGTATGTTCCGGCTGCGGCAGGGTTACTCATAAATTTAGAAAAAAGCTTTTTTTGGGTAAATTAAATTGGCTTTGCCTATTTTTGGCTACTTAAAGTTAGATAATTCTTTATTATCCATAAACTGCTATTAAAAATTTATCATCCGCGCGCAAGGAAACAAGTTAACAAATGAAAGTACCATTTTATGACGCCACGCGTGAATATTCCCTTTATAAATCTGAATTTGACAAAGCCATCGCAAATGTTATCACATCCGGCGCGTTTATACTTGGAAAACAGGTGCATGACTTTGAAGAAGCTGTTTGTAGATATACCGGAGCGAAGTACGCTGTTGGTGTTGCCAATGGAAGTGACGCACTGGTAATTGCCTGCGATATTTTGGATTTAAAACAAGACGCAGAAATTATCACACCTGTTTTTACCTTCTTCGCTTCAACCTCCTGCATTGTTCGCACAGGCGGAAAACCGGTCTTCTGCGATGTGGAAGAAGATACTTTTAATATGGACATCAAGGATGCCGAGAGCAGAATTACCGGTAAAACGAAAGGGATAATCCCGGTACACCTTTTCCTGCAAACAGCGGAGATGACAGCTTGCATGGAGCTTGCAAAAAAACACAGTCTTGCCGTCCTTGAAGACGCAGCGGAAGCGTTTGGCATGCGGACGATGTTCAATGGTGAATGTGTACACGCAGGGCTTATAGGCGATTTTGGCATATTTTCATTTTTCCCAACCAAAACCCTGGGCGGGTATGGCGATGGGGGCATGATTGTTACCAATAGCGAAGAGTTGTATCAAAAAGCCAAAAGCTACCGGGTACATGGCACAACAAAAAAATATTACCATGATTATGTCGGCTATAACTCCCGGCTTGATACATTGCAGGCAGCTATACTGAATGTCAAATTAACCCATATTGACAACGCAATTCAAAAGCGGGCAAGGCATGCCGCCCAGTATCGGCAGATGCTGGAAGATATTCCCGGAATTAAGCTGCCGCTTATTAAAGCAGAAAACAAAGAAGTTAATTATGTGTTTTGTATTCAGGCCGAAAAACGGGACGAGCTTCAGGAATACTTGAAATCAAAAGAAATCGGCACTTCTGTTTATTACCCTGTCCCGCTTCATTTGCAAAAGTGTTTTGAATATCTGGGACACAAAAAAGGCGATTTCCCTATCGCAGAAAAATTGTGCAAAACCGCCCTTGCGCTCCCCATGTTTCCGGAGCTGACCGAAAATGAAGTCAGCTTTGTATGTGAGAGCATAAAAGAGTTTGTAATAAAGTGAACATATTTGGAGGTACCAATGCAACTTACAGGTAAAAGATTTCTTGTTATTGGAGGAGCTGGCCTTATAGGCAGCCATGTGGTTGATGAGCTTGTAAAAACTGATTGCAAGGAAATTGTTATTTACGATAACTTCTGCCGCGGTTCTATTGATAACCTAAAAGATGCCTTAACTGATCCTCGCGTATCTATTTTTCCTGATGGTGGAGATATTGTTCATATTGATACCCTGAAAAAGGCTATGGAGGGGATAGATGGGGTTTTCTATTTATCTGCGGTTTGGCTGTTACAATGCCATGAATATCCGGAAACAGCCTTTGAAGTAAACGTACGCGGGACATTCAATGTAATAACGGCAGCGATAGAAAAAAAAGTAAGCCGGGTTATCTATTCATCCTCTGCTTCGGTCTACGGGGATGCGCTCAAGCCTACGATTGACGAGGAACATCCATACAACAACTTCACATTCTATGGCGCAACTAAAATTGCGGGAGAACATTTTTTCAAAAGTCTTGGAAAACGTTACGGTTTACAATGGGTTGGACTTAGATATATGAACGTTTACGGCCCGCGGCAGGATTATCAGGGTGCTTATATAGCTGTTATGCACAAGATTTTGGATAAAATCGAAAAAAATGAACGCCCGCAGATATACGGAGACGGCAGCCAGCAATATGATTTCGTTCATGTAACGGATGTAGCAAGATCAAACATTTGCGCAATGGAATCGGATGTCTCCGGAGAATGTTATAACGTTGGGCGTGGTATCGGCACAACCATCAATGACCTTACGAAGCTGCTTATTCGCCTTGCCGAAAGCAAAACAGAAATTGAATACCTGCCCGCCGGCCTAACATTTGTTACAAATCGCATAGGCACAACAAAAAAAGCAGAACGTGACCTTGGGTATAAATGGACAATAGAATTGGAAGATGGAATGAAAAGCCTTATCAACTGGAGGAAAGCCGATAAAGAAGCCTTGGAAGCAAAGCGTAAAGCGGCAGGTATTAAGTGAAAAAAATTCCGTTGATAAAGCCGTATATAAATGACACTGTCAGAAAAATGGTGACCGATGTTTTAGACTCCGGACATTTGACAGAAGGGCGCATTACACACGAGTTTGAACGTATTTTCGCCGATTTTATAGGAGTGCCTTACGCTTTAGCGGTTACTTCATGTACAACCGGGATGGAGATTGCCTTGCGGGCTCTTAAGATTGGGCCAGATGACGAGGTGATAATTCCTGACTATACATATCCGGCAACCGCCGATGTTGTTTCCATAGTTGGGGCTACCCCAGTAATAGTCGATGTTGAACCCAGAACAATGTTAATTGATCGTCATTCTGTTGAAAAAGCCATTACCGAAAAAACAAAAGCCATTATTCCCGTTTCCATATTTGGAAATCCTCTTGATTATTCCTGGATAAACGAAATTAAAAAGAAATTTAATCTTTTTGTTATTGAAGATTCTGCCTGCTCAATTGGGGCGGAGATAAACGGACAGAGAGTGGGGTCATTTGCCGATATATCAGTGTTTTCGTTGCATCCCAGAAAATTTATAACGACAGGAGAGGGTGGGCTAATAACAACTTCTGATAAAAACTTGTTTAACTGGATGAACTCATATAAACATTTTGGCATTGGAAATCTTGAAGCAGAGCGGGGCGGAATTTGTTTTGAAAGAATAGGTACGAATTATAAACTTTCCGATGTGCTTTCCGCTATAGGTTTTGCCCAAATGCAAAGTGTCGATATTCTGCTCGCAGACAGAAGACTCCAGGCTGAAAGGTATAAAAAACTAATTTCCGGGTGTGATAAATTAGATATTCAAGCCACGTATGAAGGGGCAAAGCATTCGTACCAAACGTTTACTGTTTTTGTTGAGAACCGTGATGAAGTTATGCGAAAGATGCGTGAAATCGGAATCGAAGTTCAAATTGGGACTTATGCTATTCATGTACACCCTGCATTTAACGATTATCGCAGAGTAGCGGCGAATGGATCGGGCATACTTGAAGGAAGTCTTTATGCTTATAAACACGCGCTTGCCTTACCTATGTTTTTTGGTTTAGAAGAATCTGATCAGGAATATGTGATAGAGAAACTGAATGGTATTTGTTTTAGCGGTGTAGCAAAATGAAAGCTGGCACTTTGACATCGAAGCTTGAAGGCTTGAAAAATAACTCGAATTATATATTTGATTCAGGCATCTATAGGCATAAATCTGTCTATACCAAAACACAAGAACAAACGGCAAAATGTTTTGGTTTTAAGTGGGAAAAACGTTCTACATACGAATCGAATGCAATGGCACAGGCAAGTTTAAAATGGCTCTCTGAGAGATATGCTTTACCGGATATCAGCCTGGCTGATTTAACAAAAGGTAAAGCTTTTTTGGATGCAGGTTGTGGTTCAGCCCATAGTGCTTCGTTATTATTTGCCGAATTGTTAAATTCTTGCAATTACCTTGGAGTTGATATCTCAAATGCCGTTGATGTCGCAAAAGAGCGATTTACGGAAAAAGGATTGTGCGGGAATTTTCTACAAGCAAATATACTTGATCTGCCGGAAGAAATAGGTAATTTCGATATTATATTCTCTGAAGGTGTTCTTCACCACACCGATTCAACAGAGCGGGCGATAAAATATCTATCCACAAGGCTTGTTGCCGAAGGATATTTGATGTTTTATGTATACAGCAAAAAGTCGCCGATACGTGAGTTTGCTGACGACTATATCCGTAGTAAAATCGCACCATTAACCAATGAAGAGGCATGGGAAGCTCTAGAACCGCTTACGAAACTTGGAATGCTTCTTGGAGAACTCAACATAGAGCTGGATATTAAAAATGCGGTTGATGTCCTGGGGATTCCGGCGGGAAAAATTAATCTCCAAAGGCTTTTTTATTGGCATTTTTTTAAAGCTTACTATCGCCCGGAGTTTTCTTTCGAAGAAATGAATCATATAAATTTCGATTGGTATCGTCCTTTCAACTGTCATCGGCAAACTCCGGAGCAGGTTAAAGATTGGGTTGAATCTTGCGGGCTTGATATATTGAAGATGGATGTTCAAGAAAGCGGGATAACCGTCGTAGCCAGGAAAAATTAAATGTGTGGCATTGCCGGATATGTAAATTTCAATGGAGAACCCGCAGCTCAAGTTATTCTAAAAAAAATGACAGATGCTATTGCCCATCGAGGCAGGGATGGAGAAGGGCATTTCGTAGAGAGACATGTCGGAATCGGTCATAGGCGTCTTGCAGTGATAGATATAACTCCATCGGCACATCAGCCTATGATGACAAGAGATGGACGCTATATCATCTCTTTTAATGGGGAGATATATAACTACCGGGAATTGAGATTGGAATTGCAGTCTCTGGGGTACGAATTCCATTCAAAATCCGACACCGAAGTTTTGCTTAATGCCTACGTCGAGTGGAGAGAAAAATGTCTTGAAAAATTGAACGGGATGTTTGCGCTTGTAATTTATGATAAAGCAGAAAAAAAACTTTTTATCGCCCGCGATAAATATGGAATCAAACCTTTGTATTACTTTTTTGCAGTGAATTCTTTTTTGTTCGGTTCTGAGCAAAAAGCGATTCTTGCTCATCCATCCTCCAGAAAAGAAATAGACCTTGAAGGATTATTGGAATATTTTACATTTCAGAATTTTTTTACTGATAAAACTTTATTGTGCGGATTAAAGCTATTTCCTGCCGGCTGTTACGCATTCCTGAATTATCAGGGCAATTTCCAGATGTACAAATATTGGGATTATGATTTTTGCGAGCCTGAAATCCAGGCATCTGAAGAGGAATACGCCGAAGAACTTGACAGGTTAATGCGTCAAGCTGTAAGTAGGCAGTTGATAGGGGACGTTGAAATAGGTGCCTTTTTGAGTGGTGGTATGGATTCGGGTTCGATAGTCGCCCTTGCTTCCCGACTGATGCCCAACATGAAAACCTTTACATGCGGTTTTGATTTAACCTCAGCTTCTGGTTTGGAACTTGCGTTTGACGAAAGAAGCCGTGCCGAATATATGTCTTATCTTTTTAAAACTGAGCATTACCAGATGGTTTTGAAATCTGGGGACATGGAACGAATTATGACAAAGGTTGCGGTTCAAATTGAGGAACCGCGAGTGGGACAAAGTTATCCCAATTATTATGTCGCGCAACTGGCTTCAAAGTTTGTCAATGTGGTTCTTTGCGGGAGTGGAGGAGATGAGCTTTTTGGAGGATACCCATGGAGGTATCAACAAGTGCTTAATTGCCTGGACTTTGAAAGTTACATAGATACATATTACAAATATTGGCAAAGATTGATCCCCAACACAACGTTGCAAAAACTTTTTCTACCCGTGCAAAAAAATGTAAAACATATAGTGACAAGAGATATTATGCGGGATGTTTTTCCCAGATCGCGTCGAGCCCCTGTAAGCGTAGAAGATTGTGTCAATAATTCATTATACTTCGAAGCAAAAACTTTTTTGCAGGGGCTTCTCATAGTTGACGACAAGCTGATGGCCGCACACACAGTCGAGGGCAGGCTGCCATTTCTTGATAATGACGTTGTAGATTTTGCGATGAAAATTCCGGTTTCGCTTAAAGTCAAAAATATAAATATGCATGTTGGCCTTGATGAAAATGATTTAGCTGCGAAAAGTAATTTTCGAAAATCAAACAACGGGAAATATCTGCTTCGCAGTGTGATGAGTAAATACATTCCGGAGTCGATTTCAAACGCTGACAAGCAGGGCTTTTCCGCCCCTGACGCTTCGTGGTTCAAAGGGGACAGTATAGAGTATGTTAAAAGGAAGCTTTGGGATGACAAATCCCCACTATATGAATACCTCGATAAAGAAGTAGTTCGTTCGATCGTTGGTGAGCATTTGCGAGGCGAACACAATAGGCGGCTTTTTATCTGGTCGATGTTGAGCGTAGGTGAATGGATGAAGGAAACCTTATTAACCTGATTAATAAGAAAGAAGTATCTATAACAAAAGTAAGCAAAGAAATATTAAAAATTTCTTTGCTTTTTAAGTTCATATACGGTAAAATATTTGGTATATGTGCTTTTTGTACAAAAGCGGATGTGGGGAGAGTATGAAAAGTTTATCGGAGTTATGTTTGGAAGTTCAGTCATCTATCACAATAGATGATGTGGTTGAGGCAATAATTTACAAGTCAGCGCAGTTGAAAATTCCAAAATCCCAGGCGTTTTTTCAACGTGCGTTTTATCAGTTGCAACAAGAAGCCCCTGATCTTTTTGATGATTTTATTTTTGACGAGTCTGGCTCAACTCCTTTTTCAAATGAACTGGATTCCGTCTTGTTTCGATTAGAAACATCCAATGTATTGCACACATTAAATCCTGCTTACAGGAATTATCATATAGAAGATTCGATTGATCTGCTGGAGAAATCCTATAAAAAATTACAAAAAAAAATCACTGAAATTGATAAATGCGCTTCAATATTTTCTGGTTTGATTAAACAGCAAGTGGAACAAGAATGAGCAATGAAACCAATGGGTCTGTAGTTGCCTTAAAAAAGAGCTCTGTGCGTGAAACGATCGATCTTTACGTTGAAGAGCAAATGAAGGAATTTCATCATATTAAGACAGTTAACTCGAAAGTTATTCATGATTCAGTCCATGGCACAAATATATTTCTTCCACATGAAATTGCTTTTTTGGATTTGCCAATTATCCAAAGGCTCAGGCGAATATCCCAAACGGATGTGGCTTCATTTGTTTTTCCTGCCGGAAACCACAATCGATTTGAACATACGGTTGGCGTTACCAGTGTCGCTGGAAAGATGGTTGATTCAATATTTTCCAGGCGAGGCAACATTATTGATAGCGTTGACAGAGACTTCATTTTCCACAACTGTAGGATAGCAGCAATTCTTCACGATTGTGGTCATGGCCCTTTTTCACATCTCTCCGAACAGTTGTATGCCTCGCAATTAAATGAAATTAGAAAGAGTACACCATTGTTTAAAGGCGCAAGTGCCCATGAGATTCTTTCTTATTTTATTGCTACAAGCAAACCAATTCGGGATTTTAATGAAGCAGTAATAAAGGGAGACTATAGCGTAAATATTGACCTTGATTTTGTGGGGGCTATGATTGTTGGTCACATAGATAAGGAGAATGCCAAAGATAAACTGTACGGTTTTGCTGTTGAAGTAATCAATGGAGCCTTTGACGCGGATAAGCTGGATTATATCCTGAGAGATGCTCATGCCACAGGTATTCGCATGGCTTTAGATTTGCCTCGATTGCTTTATACTTTGAATGTTATTCCTGATGAAAATATGGTAAACCGTCTGGCTATTGATATTTCCGGCGTAGCTGCATTGGAATCAATCATTTTCAACAAAATGATGCTAACAAGTACAATATATCACCACCATAAAGTCAGGGCTGTTGGATGTATGTTAAAAAGCATAATTAAAAATTCCGGAGAGTTTAATGATGTGCTTGACTATATTAAATGTACTGATGATCAGGTTATTAATCTGTCTTCAAAAAACCACCTCGTGCAAAAGCAACTTTATATGATAAAAAACAGGGTATTACCCAAACGCGCGTTTTGCTTTTCTTCACGAACCATAAGTGATGCTCCTGTACTAAGGAAAATTATGCAAAAGTTTGGAGATAAAGAATTTGTAAAAAATATTATCGCAAACATTGCAGCGCATATAAAAGAAAAACTGGGCGTTGAAATTATGGAACATGATATCTGGATTGATTCACCGGACACTCCGAAATTCAAGGAAGCAACGCAGTGCTTAATTAAGAGCGACGGTTCAGAAAACGGCTATTTATTTCTAAGCGATGTCTTCCCCACTGACGATTGGGTTAGGGCTTTTTCAGAAAATAAATGGCAAGGTTTTGTTTATACATTGCCTGAAAACTGCAAGCATGTTGCTATTGCCAGTAAATATGTTCTTGAAAATGTTTTCAAAACAACATTCAATTCATTTGCTACAAAGTTGTGTAAAATAGAAGATGAATCCTAAAAAATGTTTGTTTTTGGGAAGCAAAGAAATGGGGTTTAAATGCCTTTCCCTTATGTGGCAAATATCCCCAGAATCAATTGTTGCGTGTTTAACTATTGATGATAGAGAGGATGTTCGTTCATGTTTCGATGATTTTACTAAACTGGCAGCGACCCATTTTATTCCGTTACATGTAGTCAAAAATCCTTCAGAGCTCTCCAAATTTATTGAGACATACCAACCTGATTTAGTTTTTGTCTGTGGATGGTATTGGATCATAGATGTAAAGTTATTGTCTATCCCTAAAAATGGTTTTGTTGGGTTTCACTTTTCCCTTTTGCCAAAGTACAGAGGAGGAGCGCCTGTTGTTTGGGCAATGATCAACGGAGAACGAGAAACTGGGTTTTCGTTATTTAGGCTTGAAGATGGAATTGATACCGGCCCGATATTTGCTCAGGAAAAAGTTGCTATAAGCAACGATGATTATGTTTGCGATGTGCTTTCAGAAATAGAGAAAAAAGCGGTGGCTTTGCTGGAAAAAAAATATGTTCCGCTATTACATGGAGAATTATTGCCAAACCCGCAAGCAGGAACTCCTTCATACAGCGCTCAAAGGATGCCATGTGATGGTTTGATAGATTTTACTTTGACTCAATATCAAGTTTATAATTTTATACGAGCACAAAGCCGTCCCTATCCTGGGGCTTTTGCCATTTTCAAAAATCAAAAGATTAGAATATGGAAAGCTGAACTGGATGATAGAACGTATTATTGCACGCCAGGCCAACTTGTTGCTTTTGAGAAGGGGAATGCTCTTGTTGGATGCGGCGGCAATAAAATTATTGTCTTGACTGAAGTGCAGGTAGAGGGAGAAGATATTAAAACTACTCCCAAGGAAATTATAAAGACTGTCAGTGCGAGATTGAATATCGGTACCCCCCCCCCCCCCCCCC
>Ga0209755_10006841_pt1 | contig 12498 bp, 7 predicted proteins | sample TergutCo191P1_FD_187301 | JGI IMG/M metagenome (GOLD analysis project Ga0209755, IMG submission 187301) | Cornitermes sp. P1 segment gut microbial communities from Petit-Saut dam, French Guiana - Co191P1 (SPAdes) (version 2) | ecosystem: Host-associated > Arthropoda: Insects > Digestive system >... | reverse complement strand
GATTGATTTTTCCAAAGGCAAATAAAAACACAGATGTATCCGATCGTGAAAATAATATATTTCTTGAAATTGATGTCATGTTAGAAAATGGCGATAAAGCAATGTTAGTTGAAATTAAAACAAAACTCACAGCTGATCATATAAAAGACCATATTGAACGCCTTGAAAAAATGCGAAAATATGCTGATATACGCGGTGATAAACGTAAATTCTTAGGAGCTTTAGCAGGAGTTGTAATTCCGGATAATGTAAAAGAAAATGCGTTAAAGCAAGGTTTTTATGTAATCGAACCTTCCGGCGAAACATTTAACATTACACCGCCATTTGGAAAACCGAAGGAATGGTAGAGAGGTTTAACCTATCCTTATCAAAAACTATTTTCTTTAATCCTTGCAATCTCATCACGGATAGCGGCCGCCTGTTCAAATTCAAGGTTTTTCGCGTGTTCCAACATTTCATCTTCAAGCGCTTTGATTAATTGCTTGCGTTGGGCGGGGATTAAAACATTGAAAGATTTTTTTAACACTTCGATTGATGTTGCCGCGGTGGTTTCCGCTTCTTCGATATGACGTGTCAGTATTTCCGCGATTGCTTTTTTTACTGTCTCCGGGGTTATACCGTGTTTTTGGTTGTAGGCGATTTGAATTTCACGGCGGCGGTTGGTTTCGGCGATGGCTTTTTCCATCGCTTCGCTCATCCGGTCTGCGTACATGATTACTTTGCCTGCGGCGTTTCTTGCCGCACGCCCGATTATCTGCACAAGGCTTGTTAAAGAGCGGAGGAAACCGATTTTATCCGCGTCAAGAATCGCGATGAATGATACTTCGGGCAGATCGATACCTTCGCGTAACAGGTTGATTCCAATGAGTATGTCAAAATTTCCCTGACGTAACTGCGTGAGGATTTCCACACGCTCTATTGTTTCTATTTCGCTGTGAATGTAACGGACTTTTAAACCTAGACCTGAAAGATAATCTGTAAGGTCTTCCGCCATTTTTTTTGTTAAAGTTAAAATGAGCGAGCGCTCCCCTGCTTTGATGCGTTTCTGCACTTCGCCGTAAATATTTTCCATTTGACCTTCGCTCGGACGCACTTCAATCTCCGGGTCTAAAAGCCCTGTGGGGCGGATTAATTGCTGCACTACTCTTACAGATTGCTCAATCTCTGTTTTTCCGGGGGTTGCGGAAACGAAGACGGTTTTATCAAGGCGGTCTGCAAATTCATCGTAACGAAGGGGACGGTTGTCTAAAGCGCATGGCAAACGGAAACCGTAATCAACCAATGTTTGTTTGCGGCTGCGATCACCTGCATACATTGCACCTAACTGCGGTAAGGTGACATGGCTTTCGTCAATAAATGTTAGGTGCTTTTTTGGAAGATAATCGATCAATGTATCAGGGGATTCTCCGGGTTTTCGTTCCGCTAAAATTGCAGAATAATTTTCGATGCCGGGACAGTAACCCATTTCAGTTAACATTTCAATATCATACTCGACACGTGTTTTAAGCCGTTCCGCTTCCATGATTTTTCCGTTATTTTGAAAATACGCAAGCCTGTCTTTTAACTCCTGCCTGATTATATCAATCGCATTATGAATATATTCCCTGGGCATAACAAATTGTTTTGCAGGATAAATTAATGCGCCGTCAAGTTCTTCCAGCATTTCACCTGACACAGGGTTAAAGCGGCGGATGCGCTCTACCTTATCCCAATCAAGATCGATGCGGTACGCTTCTTCCATGTAAGCGGGAAAAATTTCCAGCGTGTCTCCTCTGCGCCGGAAACGCCCTCGCTCAAGGACAGCGTCATTGCGCTCGTATTGCAACTCAATAAAGCGGCGGATTACCGCGTCAACATTAATAAATTCGCCTTTTGTTAAAGTAGCGTTCATTTTCCGGTACACATCGGGAGTTACCATACCGTAGATGCATGACACTGTAGCGACGATGATCACATCATCGCGTTCCATTAAACTTCTCGCCGCAGAAAGGCGCATGCGTTCTATCTCGTCATTAATCGAAGCGTCTTTTTCGATGTAAAGATCGCGGCTGGCGACATAAGCTTCCGGCTGATAATAATCGTAGTAGGAGACAAAATATTCCACCGCATTGTGGGGGAAGAAACCCTTAAACTCACGGTAAAGCTGAGCGGCGAGCGTTTTGTTGTGACTAACAATCAGCGTGGGCATCTGCACTTCTTCGATGATCTTCGCCATGGTAAATGTTTTTCCCGAACCTGTGACGCCTTGCAATGTTTGGAATTGATCGCCCGCTTTGATGCCATCTGCAAGAGCTGTTATCGCTTCGCCTTGATCGCCCGCTGGTTGAAAGGGGGATACTGCTTCGAATTTACGCATTGTTTTACTAAACAGTAGTGTAGGGGGTTTGTCAAGGGGGAGAATAGTAGGGGTTATTTTGACGGTTACGTTACGTATAAAAATGCTGCCCAAGTGTTACTTCTTAGACAGCTCCATTTCTTTACTTTATATTAGTGTTTAAACAACGTTAGAGAAAACAATATTAATAATATCCATTATAGTTATTTAATGTACCTCCATTTCTAGTAATTATTCCGTTTGTTCCAATAATCCAACTAGAAGCACTTAAATAAATAGCAGCCCCACCAATACCAGGTGAAGAATAACCACCAGTCGCTGTTACTACGCCACCGTTTATAATAAAAGTACCACCTGAACCACAAAAATAATAACCAATTATTGAAGAATCAACTCCACCACCAATGCCTGCTGCATAAGATCCTCCAGTTGCAGTTACAGTGCCTCCATTAACAGTAATATTACCACCATTATTTAGCTTAAAACCATCACTACCGCCAATACCTGCGCCAAAACTACCACCAAGTGCAGTAATTGAACCTGTACTGGAATTTGTTATAACAAGACTTGCACCTTCAGGTACTTGAAGCCCTGCTCTGTATTGACCACTTTTTAAATTATTTGTACCAACAAGTGTAAGATTTACAGTTGCTCCTGTCATATCAAATGCACAGGCATTACTTATACTACTCATATCAATATTAACATTAGATAAAGTAATGTTTGCTGTTACTCCTGATGAAACAACAATTCTATCTGCAGTAGTACTGGTTACGCCGTTTCTCATTCCTATAGTGTAAGTTCCGTTTCCATTAATTGATAAAATTCCTCCAACATATGTATAAGCAGTACCGCCAGAGATGGTGAGCGAAGGACTAATTGGTTTATTTCCTGTTATTCTTTCCTCTCCAATAATATTTCCACCATTATCCTTAAATATTGTACCGTTGTTTGTTAGTGTGTAACCACTTTGAATTGTAAGTGTTTGACCACTATTTATTTTTAATAACCTTCCAGAAGGAATAGTAATATTTCTCGAAAGGACAAAATTATTATACATTGTACCCTCACTAGCTACAAATATAATTGCAGAATTTAAGTTGCTTATATTAGAAAGATAAGAAGAAGTAAATATAACTGTATTATCACCGATTGTATCAATATTATTACAGCTAATTGCATTTGTAGTAAGTGTACTATTTAATACATTAATTGCATTACAATAAATAGCAATATTACTAGAAACTAGTGAATCGTGAATATAACCTCGACTAGTTGCTGTTACTGTGCTATTTGTTATGTTTATACTATCACCATTAATAGCAAAATTTACTTGAGAACCGCTATTTGCTGTTATAACACCACCAGAAATAATTATATTACCACGTAAGGTACTTGAACTTGTACCTATACCGGGACCATACATACTACCATTTGCAGTTATTGTACCACCAGAAATTTTAATTTCTTCGCTACCGCTAGAATCACCGCCACCTATACCAGCACTTGTGCCACTGCTGCCTCCTTTTGCGATTATAGTACCACTTAAAATACTTATATTACCGCTAGCACTTGAAGAACCGCCGCCTATACCTGCGCCACTATTACCACCAGTTGCAATCAGTGATCCAGTCCCATTAATGCTAAGAGTAGACCCAGAAGGTGATTGAAGCCCAGCTCGTGATGCTCCACTATTAAGAACATTATCACCGACAAGAGTTAGATTTACTGTTGCACCAGTCATATCAAAAGCAGCAAAACCTGTGTTATTTAAATTTATGGAAACATTGGAAAGTGTTATGTTAGCAGTTATTCCAGAATTAACAACTATTCTATCTGAAGTTATCAGATTTACACTTTCATTCATTTTTATGTTATATGTACCATTATCTGTAATTGTTAAAATTCCATCATTGTAATTATAACCAGAATTCTCTGTAACAGAGAGCACACGATGCCGCATATTTTCCACCCAACCAGAATGATTAGAGCATGTTACTCTTAAATTAAAATTAAATACACCAACATCAGCTGCAACTATTGTATAGTTATTGCTATTACTACCAACAACAGTAGATCCACGTCTCCACTGATATGATATAGTTCCAGTACATGAATGAGTAAAGGAACCTGTAAGAGTTTGCCCTGTTTTAAGAGTTCCTGTTATTCCCACAGTTCCTGTAAGCATAGGTTTACTTATAACATTTCCAGAATAATTAGTACGACTTACAGTCAATGTAAAATTTGTATTACCTACATCATCAGCTGTTACTGTATAAGTACTGCTATTAGTTCCTACAATGGTAGTTCCACGTTTCCATTCATACGATAGTGTACCAGTACCGTTTAAATTGCTAGTGTCTGCTGTAAGTGTCTGCCCTGTTTGTAAAGTACCATTTATACCTACATTTCCAGTAAGCGGCAGAGAATATGAATTGATAGGTACAGAATGCGAACCAGAAATATTATAACCTGTTTTTAATACAGAAACCGTTAATAAACCACTGCTTGAAAAACCACTAATCGGTAATGTGTAAGTTGATCCTGAAGCAGTAGGAACACCTTTAATGATAGTACCACTAACATTATTTGTTTCAATTATTATTTCATTTGAAGTTAGATCATTTATTATCTCATTAAATGTTAGAGTTAATACTGTGGTTGTTTGCGTAGAACTACCATCGCCTGTTACACTATTAAGCGTTGCATTAATAATTCCAGGTACAGCCAATGTCTGTGTACTTGTTATAGTTCCTATGTAACCCATACGAGTTACATCAACCGTAATAGTTGAATCAACATCAGCAGAAGTAATAATATAACTAGTATCTGTAGCATTGGGAATGTTTATCCCATTTCTTTTCCATTGATATGAAATGTCACCTACACCATTAAGAGAACTAGTATTTACTGACAATTTCTCTCCAACCAATATGGTTCCGATAATATCTACAGAACCATTTAATAATGGTTTCAAATCTTCTCCAATAAGAGTTATTGTCTTACTACTGGTAAGATTATGACGAACAAGAACAAGTTCAGAAACAATAGTACGAGATATGTTTCCTTGAAATAACTCGAAATTAACAAAATAATCACCAGAGGTTATATTGTTCTTAGAATAGACTATACTATTATTACTAATGGAATTAAAATTATCTGTTCCTAAACCCCCACTTGTACTAATCCGAGTAATGCCAGCTTCCTGCGGGAAATGAATAGTTATTTGAATATTTCCTACACCATTATTAATCACAACCAAAGAAAAACTAACATTATTTTTCTCGTTTAAATTAATCTGTTTATTAATAACTTTACTTTGAAGTATATGTTCATCATTGCTGTTATATGCATTTAAAGTAAAATTCCATATTCCTGGCATTAATACCAAAGAGACTGTTGTTTGATCTTTAGAAAATTCAAGCATTAAAGATTCTGTTTGACCCGTTTTTCCGCCAAATAGCTTATAAGAAGAAACATTTTCAAGTGAAACCTGAGGTAAAACACTACGCCCAACATTATCCATAACAGAAAAAGATACAGTAACCTTATCTTGTTCATTGGAATTAATTATATCTTCTTTTTCTATAAATAAATCAGAACATGCTGACAATAATATATGGATAACTATTAATCCGATGATGTAAAAAAATGCTTTTGATTTAATATTCTTCATTTATATTTCTCCCCTTTTTATCTCGTCAATAAGATGTTATCAATCGCTGCAGGCGGATTAGATCCCGATCCATAATCATTAACCCATGAAAAAACTAGTCGTTTTGTAGTCCCTGAATTTGATTCAGGAATATTGATTATTGCCTGACGCCAACTGCTTCCCATACTATAAGTTCCAAGTACTGTACCTGAAGGTTCACTACCTGCATTAATTGATGTTGTAGTTTCAACTAGGTAAACTCTTAAATAATCATATGAAGTACCAGAACTCCATTCCCCATATCCCCTCCAATAAAATGAAAGGGTATATGGTGTAGGCGATGTAGGGAATGTAATATCTCGATACATATGTACTCTGCTAAATGCAGTGGTATTGTATTCATTTGAACTACCATTATTACTTGAAATATAAGCGGATTTACTTCCTGTATAAGCAACAGCAGTTCCAACATGCCATTGGTTAGTATATGTTCCATTTACTACTGTAAAAGAATTAGTTCCTTCAAAATCTTCATTAAATATTCCTGCTATCCATCTAGCATGAAGAGTAATATTTCCTGTTGGAGTAAATGAAGAATTATCATTATAATTAGTTCCAGTACCGTCTGCGCTTGTATTCCAACCGCCAAAAGAGAAACCGCTTCTAGTAAATCCGCCGCCACCTGCAAGAGTAACACTATTTCCAGCTACAATTGTTTGGCTAGTAGGTATCGTTCCATTTCCGTTGTTTATGTTATAAGTAATAGTTGATGTCCATTTTGCATAAAGGGTAATATTATTTGTAGGCGTATATGGTGTACTGGCATCATAATTAGTTCCTGTACCAGAAGCATTTGTATTCCAACCGCTGAAAGTATAACCGCTTCTTATTAATCCACTACTACTTGGGAGCGTGATACTTGAACCTGTATTTACAGTTTGATTTGGTATTGTACCGCTGCCGCCGTTAGCATCGAAAGTAACAGTGACGTTACCTATCCACCTTGCATAAAGAATTACGTTACCTGTTGGAGTAAAAGTAGAACCTACATTGTAATTCGTACCAGTTCCATTTGTATTAGTATTCCAACCACCAAAAGTATAACCATTTCTAGTTAATCCATTTGCGTTTGGAAGAATGATACTCTCTCCTGAATTTACAGTCTGTGTTACTGGTGTTGTTCCAATTCCGTTGTTTGCGTTAAATGCTACCGTATATCTTGTAATTGTACTTAGTACAATATCATCTACCGCCACCGGTGGTTGAGTACCACTCGAGCTATCGTTATACCATGTAAATACTAATCGTTTTGTAGTGCCAGAATTTGTTGCAAGAATACTGATGTTTGCATTATTCCAAGTAGTGGTGCCACCTAAATTATAAGTTCCTAATATTGTTCCCGCTGATGGCTGGCTACCTGCTGTGAGTGAAATTGATGTCTCTACTAAACGTACTCTTAAATAATCATAGGAACTACTCTGACCTTGAGCTCTCCAAGTAAAAGTAAGTGAAAAAGGTTCTGTGGATATTGGAAATGTAACATCTCGATACATATGTACGGTACTACTAGTAGAGAGTGTATAAATATTTGATATTCCATTGTCATTTGAAATATAAGCAGACTTTAAACCACTGCCAGCTATAGCAGTTCCAACATGCCATTGATTAGTTTGCGTACCGTTCACAATTGAAAAAGAATGTGTATCCTCTTCAAAATCTTCACTAAAGAATTTACCTGTAATTGGTCCGACTATAATGCGACAACGACCTGAACGGCTTTCACCTGCACTGTTTGTAACAATTATAACCAGTTGATATATACCATTAGGTTTATTAAATGTATAGCTAGATGTTGTTCCTAAAGATGCACCATCAAGATACCATTGATATGTTATATATGAACCAGTAATTGAAAACGTTTTATTCGTATTCGCAATAGCATATACAACTTGATCAGTCAGTGCCCATTCAGTCATATTAACAAGTTCAATCTCAAATCCTACACTTGGTAACGGTTTTAGATTTTCACCAACAAGGGTAATAGTTTTACTACTGGTTAAACTATTACGAACCTGAACCAATTCGGAAACAACAGTTCTTAATACATCTTCTTTATACAACTCAAAGTTAATTAATAGATCGCCTGCATTAACAACATTTTTTATAAATACAAAATTACCATTATTGATTGTAGTATAATTTTCAGAGACAATATCACCGCTAACATTAATCCGAGTGATACCGGCTTCTAAAGGAAAATTTATAGTAATTTGAATATTACCTGTGCCGTTTTTCAAACCAGATAATGTAAAACTAATTAGATTATTTCCAGTTAATGTAATCTGTCGGTTTTGGATTTTACCTTGAAGTATATGTTGACCATTTTTATTATAACCATTTAAAGTAAAATTCCAAGTTCCAGTATCAAGTGTAAGTGAAGTTGCTACTGTAGTAAATTCAATCAATTCTGTTTCAGTAGCACCATTCCTACCACCTAGTAGTTTGTATAATATAACATCATTAAGTGCAACTTCTGGGAATACAGTTCGTGCCCAGTTATCTGTAACAGAGAATGAAACAACAGCTTTATTCTGCTCTCCTAAAATATTTATATCATCATAACATGTAAGAAACAATGATGTTATTAATAATAATCCAAAAAGTTTAAAAAAACTAAAAAATGTCTTTTGCATTTATATTACTCCTTTTATCAGTTGTTATAATTATGGTCGTGTTGCACTATTACTGTACACAATGCCATAAGTACCAGTACTATTTCGGTTATATGGTATAACTCTAATTTCTACCATACCAGTTTGATTAGCTGTAAATGACTGAGCTGTACTATACCCACTATCAACAGAGGTATTAGTACCGCCAAATATCCAACTACTTGATCCTTTATATCGTGCACTAACAGCAACATTACAAGTTTTACCTGAACCATTACCACTGTCATTCCACCATACACGATATGTTGTACCTGATATTACAGGGAATGCAAACCATTCTTCTTGATCTCTTGTATCGAAGTTACCGTCTTTCCAAATGTTAATAGCAATTAATGAAGGTTCATTAACTGTAACCCAACAACGACCTGAGCGGCTTTCTCCTGAACTATTTGTTACAACTAAAACGAGCTCGTAAACACCTGAAGGTTTATTAAATGTGAAACTAGATGATGACCCTGTAAGGGTTCCATCTATATACCATCGATATGTCGAATAACTGCCAGTTACAGAAAATGCTTTATCAACATTAGTAAAAGCTGTAGTAGTTTGTTGTGTTAAGTCCCATTCATTCATATCTATTAATTTAATATCAAATGTGCTTGGGGTTGCGATTGTTAATGTTATCACATTACTTCTTATTGTAGCGATTTTATTTCCACCGTCACCGTTATCTGTAATAGTGTTTGTTACTTCGACAAAATAGTAGTATGTACCGGCAGTACCAGTAGGAGGGTAATAAAATACTGATGTTGCATTATTATCAATAGGTGTACCACCGCTATTTGACACACTATTGCTCTTATACCATTGATAAGTAAGCTCTCCGTCATCATTTACGTTTGCCACTACAGTTAAATTATGCATTGCATTAAATATAATTGTTGCACTTGTAGATTGATTTGTTATATTCGGTGTTTGTGCGTGTATCTGTGAATTAACTATTAATGTTACAATATTACTTCTTCTTGTAGCAATTTTATTTCCACCATCACCGTTATCAGTAATAGTATTTGTTATTTCTACAAAATAATAATAAGTACCTTCTATTCCGGTTGGTGGGCTGTAAGAATCTGATGTAGCATTATTGATAATAGTACCACTGTTATTTAACACACTATTATTGCTATACCATTGATAAGTAAGTTCTCCACCGTCATTTACGCTTGCTGTTACGGACAAGTCATGCGATGTATTAAAAGTTAATGTTGCGCTTGCTGGTTGACTTGTGATTGTCGGTGTCTGTGCGTGTATCTGTGCATTTACAGTCAAAGTACCGCCAGCCAATCCATTTACCGCATTCCATCCGGTCGATGCCGCTACGTTAAAAGTTACCTGATATGTTCCAACTGTTGTTGGTAGCGTTGTCGAACCGTCATAAAAAACAGTAATCACCCCAGTTGATTTTCCTGTTTGTGGTATAATCGTTACTGCCGTAACATTTCCTGCTGTCTGCATTAAATTACTAACAATAAAATCACTTGCAACCGGATTTTGATTTTGAACAGGAGGTATACATATACATTCATGTATTACTTCGCTACAATCACTACAAAAAATAGTAGGCACATTTACGCTGTCTGAACCTGTGGTATCCCTGCAAGACAATAACGAAAACCCAATTACCACCACAAAAGCAATAATCCCTAACAATTTTAGGCTTTTCATCAAACAACCCCCTTTTATCTCTTTTTTATACCTACACAGATATCCTCATCTTCCTTCGCAATATTGGCAATTTCCAAACGAAATGTATAAATTTACTAACCATTGTCCTTATATCAATTATCGATTTTTTTGTCAATAATATTCGCATATAGAGCATAAAATAATTAAATATATTTGCAAAGACCGTATTGTTTTAAAGGTTTATCAACAATTAGCATATAAAATATGGAAATGATGAAGGTTTTTATCTATAATATGAAGAAATACCGTAAAAAACGCCGTATTTCGCAGATGAAACTGGCGGGAATGCTTGAAACATCAACCAGTTACATAGGGGAAATTGAGATAAATAGCCGTGTTCCGTCTTTGGCTATGGTTGAGAAAATCGCTAATGCTTTGAATATTGAGCCTTTTAGGCTGTTTGTTGACGAAAAAGAGGAAGAAGACGATATTCCGCAAGAAACGGAAGATTACCTGGAATGTCTAACCACAAAGGAAAGAAAAGACTTGACCCAACGGATAGTAAAATGTATTACAAATGAAGTTGAGCAGATTTTACAACCCGAAACAAACAATTAACACCTGTAAATCACCGGAAAAATTTTTCTCTGCGTTTTTTGAAAGGTTTTCTTATTTATTATTACTTTTCAGTAATTCACGTAAACGTTGAAGTTCTGCGTCTTTTTCAACAAGTTCCGCTTTTATATCCGCAAGTTCTGCGTTTTTATCAGCAAGTTCCGCTTCAACTTTTCTGCATGCGGCATCTATCTTGTCTTGGATTTCCCACTCGTATTTTATTTGATCCATTTCTTCAAAGTACTTAATAAGATTACGTTTTATTTTTTTCGCTTCTATTTCTGCCCGCATTATACCTTCCTCCTTCTCACATAATTCACTTATCAATCGCTTCGTTTTTTTTCATGGTGGTACTTAAAAAAGATACACCATTTCTCTTCATTTGACAATGATTCTAGTTCCAACTTGCCTGCGAAATATTCTTCCGCTTTCTTTTCAAGTTTCGGCAGTTCGTAGTAAATCACCTCCATTGTGTCAGTAAGCAGATCGTGTTCTGTTTCCTCCCTTAAACCATATCGGCGCGACAGCTTGGCGCTTTTCGGTAAGAGGAAAGATTGATTTGCATTTCCAGATTTGCGATATCCCCGTCGTTAAACATAACTTTTATGTCTAATCTGGGTGATTTCCCTTCCAAAAATTGCGGTGTATAAAATTACTCTTCCAAAATTCCTAAACATCAATTATCTTATACAAATAATTACTGTCTTCTTTTTTCTTTTCCAGATAGTGTTCTTCGGTTAATTTTGCAAGAAGCGCTTTTAAATTTTTTATTTTTTTCTCGTTATAGTTAAAAACCAATTTGTCGGCGTTTTTCCATTCGTTGTTAAAATAATGAATCAATGTTTTAAAATCACCTTCGTTAAATCCGTGTTTTTGCAGCCATTTTTTTAAATCTTCATGGGTTTTCTTTATTACAATTTCTTCGATGGAAATAATTTTATTGGTACAAGTTTTAAAAAATTCTTTTTCCTTTTCTTCTTCTTTGCAAACCAGCCAGATAGTTTTTCCTTGTCTTTTTAATTTATCCATAATATATGTATAGTCAGAATCAGAGGCGATAAAAACAAATTGATCGATTTCCGGTTTATGACAGATAAAATCTTCATAAGCGATTACCGATAAAATAATATCCGCTCTGTTTTTCTTTTTTACAAGATGGGGCGCTTCCAGAATTGTAAAATTTTGGTTTTTTAATTCTTCGCGATAATTTGTTATTGACGGCGAATTTCCGACAGCGGTTTTTACAGTAATATTATTTTTACCATTATCATCCAATATTTTCATTAATTCGCTAAGATTGAAATTTGTAATGTTTTCCAGATCAAAATATACAGCTATATTCATATTGTCTCCTGTCTGACTCATTGTTTTTTCTCTTTAGGTTTTCCCTCTTTTCCGCAATTAGTTCTTGATCCGTCTTTGTAATGATAATCCATACACGCTGTGCAATCACCGTGACGGTTGCACGGATAAGAACATTTACATTGTTGATTTTTTTCCGGCATATTTTTCTCCTTTAATAAATAAACGGTATA
>Ga0209755_10006840_pt1 | contig 12500 bp, 11 predicted proteins | sample TergutCo191P1_FD_187301 | JGI IMG/M metagenome (GOLD analysis project Ga0209755, IMG submission 187301) | Cornitermes sp. P1 segment gut microbial communities from Petit-Saut dam, French Guiana - Co191P1 (SPAdes) (version 2) | ecosystem: Host-associated > Arthropoda: Insects > Digestive system... | reverse complement strand
TTATGGGCTATTTTCTTGCCAGCCTTCCCGTTTTTAGCCAGTGGCTGATATAAAACTCGCGTTTTTCGGCAAAATCTTCCCAATTACAGTTACGGGATAGCGGAGGATTTGCGTTCCTGTTGTTTTTTAGAAACACGCACCCCTCTTCCTTTGAAATATACAAAAGGCAGTTTAAAGCTGTTTATTTAAATTGTCAAGGTGTCAGTCACCTGTGAAAAATTTACTAAAAATCAAAATAACAACCATACCATGGTTCCTGTTACCGTGAATTTATCTCGCTATAATTCCCCAAAAACGCAAGCTGTTTTGTGCTGTTTTCCAACTGTAAAATCAAATTATAAACATCTTCGTTTTCGATATTTGCCTGAACGTCAAAATAAAACATAAACTCAAAATCAGTGTCCGCAATCGGGCGTGATTCAAGTTTGATAAGGTTGAGCTTTCGTTCCGCGAATTGCTTAATAATTTCGTATAACGCGCCGGCTTTGTTTTCCAGCGACAGCATAAGGCTGATTTTATCGGCGTTGTCAAAAATTTCGCACTCCTTGGAAATGCAGATAAACCTTGTGTAATTGTTATTGTTGTTTTGAATGTTTTTAGACGAAGCGGTTAAATTATAAAGTTGGATGCAATTTTCCGAAGCGATCGCCGCGATGTCATTCCTGTTGCTTTCCGCGACAAACTGAGCCGCCGCCGCCGTGTTGGCGCTTAAATTAATATTTATGTGGCTGTTCTGCTCCAAAAATCTGCTGCACTGCCTTGCCGCCTGTTCATGCGTGTATATCTCCTTTATTTTTTCGATGCTAGTTTTTGTTTTTTGAAGCAGCATATGAGAGATACACACCTTTACGCTTCGCACAATGAAAAATTTATACGTTTTCATCAAATCGTAAACATCCGTTACAGAGCCCGCGTTTGAGTTTTCAAGCGGCAAAACGCCGTAGCGGCACAAGCCGTTATCGACAGCGCGGAAAACGCCGTCGAAAGTGCGCATGTACATTACATCGGGATTTTTAAAAAGCGTGTTAGCCGCAATTTGCGAATACGCGCCTTCGACTCCCTGACAGGCAATAACCGCACGGTTCGGCAGAACCGCAGTCTCTTGTAAATCAGGTTTTCTGCAATTTTTAACATCAATCATATTGATTCCATCTATTTTACAGTTTCTTTATTAATAGCGCTTTTGCCTAACGCCTGTAATATCCCGTTTAAACTGCCGACAAGTTCCGCGAATGCTTCCGGAGTTAACGACTGCGCCCCGTCGCACAGCGCGTGAGCCGGATCGTTATGCACTTCGATAATCAATCCGTCCGCGCCAGCCGCCGCCGCCGCAAGAGACATCGGTTTAACCAGTCTTGAAATACCAGTCGCGTGGCTTGGATCAACCACAACCGGAAGATGCGTATGTTCTTTTAACAGCGGAATAGCCGACAAATCCAGAGTGTTTCTTGTGTATGTTTCAAAAGTCCGAATCCCGCGCTCGCACAAAATTATATTTTTATTACCGCCGGACATTATGTATTCCGCGCTCATCAGCAATTCTTCGATAGTATTGGCAAGACCGCGCTTCAGCAAAATCGGTTTATCAATTCTGCCAAGTTCTTTGAGAAGTTCAAAGTTCTGCATATTCCGCGCGCCCACCTGAATCAAATCGACATTTTTAAACATATCGATATGATTAACATTCATTATCTCCGAAACAATCGGCAGCCCGGTTTCTTTTTTCGCCTCATGTAAAAGCTCTAACCCTTCCACACGCAATCCCTGAAACGCGTAAGGCGAAGTCCTCGGCTTAAAAGCGCCGCCCCTCAGCATAGCAGCTCCGCAATCCTTCACCTTCGCGGCTATATTTAAAATCTGCTCGCGCGATTCGATAGAGCAGGGCCCTGCGATAACCGTAAAATTGCCGCCGCCGATCCGCCGCCCCATCACATCGATAATCGTATCGTCAGGATGAAACTTGCGGTTCGCCGCCTTAAACGGTTCCTGAATTCGTTTGACGCTTTCAACGATATCGATAGCTTTGACCATATCGATATCCACCACAGACGTGTCCCCGATCAAGCCCAAAATCGAAGACTGCTCGCCCTTCACAAGGGTAGTTTTTAAATTCAATCCTTCCAGCCACTTCAGCAGATTATCCAACTGCCGCTGTTCGTGTTTTTCCTTTAAAATTATTACCATATTTATGCCTCCAGGTTCTGCCTGATAAGTTGAGATTAGCATATTTTTAAAAAGGTGTCAGTCACCCACGCTATATATGGTGTGGTTAAAATTTTTATATACGCTATTAGTAGTGTAGGTGACTGACACCTTTTTGTTTTTTATTTTGATGTTTTGTAATATTTTTATGAGTGACTGACACCGTGGTAATATTTATTGACAAAAAAGGTGTTTTTATATTATTAAATACAAAGAAAAGGGTTAGCATGATTAAATATATCCCCATATTGGAATTGCCGCTCCTGATTATCATGGTTTTAATCCGTTCCGCAATGCTTCGCCGTCGCGGGATTAAAGCCATTGTATTTGGCGTGACTGACAAAACCGACTATTTTCTTGTACCGGTTATTTTACTGTTTTTTTACGCATTATTATCAACTTTTATCAGTTTGCCTTTTCCGAAGGTTTTAATAAAATCATTTTTTGAAATGAATGTTTTGTTCATAATTTCAATTGCAGTCTGCGCAATCAGCCTTCTATGGTTTGGTATTACCTTGAAAGTATTTGGAAAATCATTTCGGGTTGGCATCGATGAAAATACAAGTGATAATTTAATCACAAGCGGAACATTTGCAATTAGCAGAAATCCGATTTATTTGGGATTTATAACATTTTTTATCGGTATTTTTATAGCATATTCAAATATTACAACTTTAATCTTTTTAATGTTTCTAATAATTATGATGCACCGGCAAATTATTCGTGAAGAAGTATTTTTAAAAGCCCATTATGGAAATGAATATGAGGAATATTGTAAAAAAGTTCGCAGGTATTTATAACAATGATAAATGATATTAGAAAGGTTAAAAAGTTTATCGTATTTTAAAACAACAACTTAGTAATTTTAAAAAGCGCCCACTAGACAACCACTCCAGCAATAACCATGTGGGTATGGAAACCAGCGCGGCGCCAAGCAAGGCAACAATTACCGATAAAAGGCTGAACTTTTAACTTTACGTTGTTTTTAGCAAAAAAAACGCCTGCCGCAACCGTTTGGGCTGCAACAGGCGCGTTATCTGCCATTTTTTTATTATTCCTCCCACAGCCACGTTGACAGATAACGCTCTCCGGTATCGGGCAGAACCGCGACAATTGTTTTGCCTTTGTTCTCCGGTCTTTTTGAAACTTCGAGCGCTGCGTCAAGAATCGCTCCCGAAGAAATACCGACAAGGATTCCCTCTTCTTTCGCAAGAAGGCGCGCCGCGTTTCCGGCTTTTACATCATCGTTTTGATAGATTTCATCTATAACCGATGATTCGTAAACTTGCGGAACAAAACCCGCTCCTATGCCCTGTATTTTGTGTGGACCGGGTTGTCCTCCCGAAAGAACAGGGGAGGCGGACGGTTCAACGGCGATTACCTTTACCGACGCTTTTTTCGATTTAAGGAATTTTCCGGCTCCTGTCACTGTTCCGCCGGTTCCGACTCCGCCGATAAGAATGTCGATTTTTCCGTCGGTATCTTTCCAGATTTCAGGACCTGTGGTTTTTTCGTGAATTGCGGGATTCGCCGGGTTGTTAAACTGCTGAGGCATAAAAGAATTTGGCGTTGACGCAATAAGCTCTTCGGCTTTCGCGATCGCTCCCTTCATGCCTTTTGGACCTTCGGTCAAGACCAGTTCCGCGCCAAACGCTTTAAGCAGCTTCCGCCTTTCAACGCTCATTGTTTCAGGCATTGTAAGGATAATTTTGTATCCCTTAACCGCCGCAATGAACGCAAGCCCAATGCCTGTATTGCCGCTTGTCGGCTCGATAATTACAGTTCCCTGTTTAAGTTTTCCGTCTTTTTCAGCCGCTTCTATCATTGCGATGGCAATGCGGTCTTTTACGCTCGACATCGGGTTGAAACTTTCCAGTTTGATATAAACGTCCGCTCCGCCCTTATTGATTTTATTGATTTTTACAATCGGCGTATTTCCAATAAGGTCTGTGATTTTTTCCGCTCTCATAGTTAGTCTCCTTGATACTTAATAACACATAATACTTATGTGTATACTATGTTTTACGACAAAATTAAAATAATGTCAATAGGGCGCGTAAAAATCCATATTCTTTTTTTTGTTTTCTATTTTATTCAGGCATTTTGTAGAATATTCAGAGGTGACTGACACCATAACACCATGCATTATTCAGGTATTTTGTAGTTTATTCAGAGGTGACTGACACCGTAAAGTCAGTTTTTAGCCTGATTTTTCAGGGCATTATATACCGCTTCGCCAATGGAACGATCTAAATCGGCTAAAATCTCCTTATGAAGCAATTTTAATTCGTCATGAGGAGAACTCGAGACCGTAAAAAGTTCGTTTGTTTCTATTTTCAGAGCCACAGCTATGCGATCCAGTATCTCCGGAGCGGGAAATTTTCGTTTTTGTTCTATCATACCTACGAAATTTGTAGAAATATCGGCTTTTTCTGCGAGTTCTGACTGCGTTATATCGAGTTTTTGACGATACATTTTAATGTTCTGCGCCAAAACATCCCTGATTTTTGCCATCTTTCCTCTTTATTTATAAATAATAACTTTCATTAGTTATTTATAAACTTTCTTATAGTAATTATACTCTTCCTTATTGACATAGTTTTGTAGAATTATTAGAATGAGCAGAGTTTAAAATCTTTCATAAACTGGCAGGTATAAAATTATCGGGAAAACCAGATTTTGACCTCCGGAAAGGATTGAACACGGTTGTATTTTTTGTTTTGCGCAGCCGTGTTTATCCTTTTTTTAAAATAGCGAAGATGTCTTGAAAGCATAATTTTTCGGAATTTTTAAAAGTGAGTTTTTAAACAATCCAAAAAGTAAAAATCGCGCGTTGCGTGATAATGATTTTAGAATCTGCCGCAGACAGGATTCTGCCAAATTAAATTCATTGGAGAAAAAAGGAATGAAAAAATTAGTTTTTGCAACCATGGCTATATTTGCCATGTTCGCATTAGTAGGCTGCGGCGGCGGAGATTCGGACGACCCTGCGCCGACACCTACAACACCCGGAGTAACCCCAACAGTTACAAGCGTAACTGTAACAGGCGGTTCAACTACGATTCATCAAGGTGAAACATCAGCGGCGTTTACCGCAGCTGTAACCGGAGAGAACAGCCCTGCACAGACAGTAACATGGTCTCTAGTCGGCGAAACTGATGATACTGCGATACAAAATACCGTAGCGACATTTGATTCTACAGAACGTAAAGTGACAGTAACTCAGACCGCAGAAGTTGGTACAAAATTCAGAGTTAAAGCGACTTCCACAGTAGACACATCCAAGTTCGGTTATTCGAATGTAATCACTGTAGCAAAACACCGTACACTGGAAGGTATTAGAATAGAAACAACGCCGAATGCAAACATTACGACTATTCGCCAATATTTGGGTACTCTCCCTTCGGACGCAAACGGCTGGACAGGTCTTAGTGTATTCGCGGAATATGATGATGGAAGCGATGAAGAATTAGTAAATGATGATGGCGAGCCCTTGTTTACAGTAGACGCGTCTGCTGTAGATATTAACACAAAAGGCACATATGAAGTCAAAGTTAAATATCTTACTTTCGAAAAACCATTTAATGTTACTGTAGATGAGTTAACAGACATTGTACTTCGCCAAGCTTCAGGAGTAAAAAGCGATTATTATCAATTCTATGATACAGTTTTACATTCTGATATAGATAATATTCAAGTTTGGGCGGAATTTGAGACTCTTGATGAAACCCAGTTAAGCTTGGACGGAACCAATGGTTATTCTGTAAATAAAACTGTTGATTTAACGACTGCAGGCGCTAAAAATGTCGTATTTACATTTAAAACAAAACCCGTTAATTTCCCAATTACAGTAATTGCACTTGATTCAATAGATATTGATATTTCTTCGTTTGCAAGCAATGATGTTCCGACTAAAGCAAATGTACTTCTAACCCCGGTTATAACAGCAAAATATGGTACCGGTACTAATGCTCATGAAATAGATATAACATCGTTAATTAATGAAAACAATGTAACTATTGGAACAGCATCTCCTGTAGCTGCCGGAGATGAATATGAGATAACAATTACTTGGCATGGACAACATGATACGTTCACTTATTTACGCACTGACGCTGAAGTAATGAACCCTGCTCTTCTTGTAACCGGCAGTTATAAAACAACTTATTACCGGTTTATCGATACCGAGTTTGATCAAACAAATTTAGTAGCTGCAGCAGAATTTTCAAAGACTACACCGAATAAAACAGTAACACCATTCGTTCGTTATGATTATAACGAAGAAATATTTACACAGCCTGGTGTACACACAAACGCGATCACTGTTTCTTATACAGATGGAGATAATGGAGAGCCCAGGGTTAGTCCGATAGATACAGATGCAGTTTATCACATTACTATTACTGTAATTGATGCTCTGAGTTTAAGCATTGAACTTAATAAAAATGAATTTAAAACAATTGATAATGACATAGCAAAAGCCGCTATTAAAACAGCAAATGTTATTTATGCAGACAGTACATCCAAATCAATTTTAAGTTCATTAACAGCTTACGATCCTGAACACGATACAGGTAATGTAAATGTAGATACAGGAAGAAAAGAAATTATCGTTAGCTGGCATGGTTTAGATAAGGAAATTGCATACTTCCTAACAGGCGATTTAGACCTCATCATTAGCGTAAAAGATTTCTACGATGTCAGTATTAAAACAATTGAATTAGGCGCAATCCATATATTAACTGAAACTCCGCCAACAGTTGAACTTAGCGGTGATTCAGAATACACATCGATTAAATGGATTTTAAATGGTACTGATACAGGCAAAACAGCAAGGGAATACCAAATAGTTCTTGGCGCGTCCGCGAAAATCGGAAGGAATGTATTATCAGTTGAGGTTGTATTAGACGGCGTTACTTACAGAAAGAACATTGTTTATACAGTCATATTATAAGGGATAAAAGGAGTAAAAAGAATGAAAACAATTAAGAAATACGCGGCGCTTTTTTGCGCGCTGTGTACGATTCTGGCGGTAACCGGTTGCGATAATAATCTCTTCGAACCATCACAACCAGCCAAACTGGCAGGTAAAAACGCGCTTGTTTTGAATATTTCAAACGGCTCGCCCGCCGGCAGAACAATCGCGCCCAAATTGGATAGAACAGGTTTTGATAAATATGAGATTGAAGTATTTCATCATAACGAAACAACCAATCCGGTTTATGAAGGCGAATTAGAAGGTACCCACACAACCATAATTGAACTGCGCGAGGGCGCTTATGACGTCTATGTAAAGGGTTATAACGATAGCAAACTCATTGCTGAAGGAAAACATCCAAATGTAACATTAGCCAATGGTTATCCGACGGAGATTAATATCGAACTTGTGCCGGTAATGACCGCCGGCAACGGTACTTTCAGCTGGGACTTGACTTTTGACGCTTCCATTACAGCCGCTTCTATGCAGATTGTAAATGGCAGCACACATGCAAATGTCGGGGACGCTGTAAATGTTAAAACCACTGCCGAAGGTACCAATAACACTCTTGCCGCAGGTGAATACGATGTAGTATTTACATTGACATTCGGCTCACAGGTAGTTGTATGGACAGAAAGACTTCACATCTATAGAGACCTTGAAAGTGTTTTCGAATTTCATTTTGATGACCTTCGCACAGAGTCACTCGCTCAAAGGATAGAGAACTTAATTAAAGAAAACGATCCTGATAATATTCTTGTACACGGTATCAACGAACAGCATTTTGAGCTTTTAGGGATACATGGCGTAGACAGTCTTAACATTGAACCGCTTTGTGAAACAATTGAATGGGTAAGCAGTCTTGCAGCCAGCGTAGACATCGCTTTAATAAGATTGCACAACTTTGAAAACCTTTATCATGGTGAAGAAGCTCTTAAAACAGCGATCAGTGCTCTTCCTAAAAACGGCACTACTATCACCGGTATTACGATTTCAGGCGATAAAACAACTGTTTCAATCGCCGGTACAAGCATTGAGATAACCGGCTATACAATTAGCGCTGCGACAATTACAGGCATTTCAGTTACCGGCGGTCAATTAGTGTATTTCCAGCATTATAGCACCACAGTAAACTTTACCGAGCAACAAAACTTTGCGGTAACCGCGACATTAAGTTATGGCGATCCTGCTACCTTAGACTCAAGCGCTTATACCATTACGTCTGCAACAATTAATTTTGCAACAACAGGCACTGTAAAAATTACTGTTACGTTAAATGAAAACACTACAATAAAAGATGAGTTCGACATTGAAATAGTCGCGTTAGACAGTATTACTCTTGACTCTACAGCTGTACCAAAAAATTATTATCAATTTATTCCGGCAACAGTCAGCCTTTCAGAACTTACAGTAACCGGTCATTGGGGTGATACACCTCATATATTAAATGCTAACGAATATACTCACGGCAATCTTGAGCTTAATGTCGCCGCTGCCGGTACACCAAAAATTGAAATTGATTACCACGGTAAAAAAGCAGACATTGATGTTACAGTACATGCTCTGAACAGTATTAAACTTAAAGGAGCGGATGAGCTTGCAGAGGCACCATTCCCTGCCGCGATAAAGGGACTGTTGACAGGTGGTGATATTGAAGTAGTTGGTACTTATGCGAATTCAACCACACATGTCCTTAATGATTACATTAATTTCGATGAAGCAACTATTACTGTTGTACCGGAAGATATTGTATTGGGCAACCCCGCAGATTACACTGTAACCTTTACATGGAAAACTTTTACTTGCAATGAATATAGTTTTACTTACAATGACAAAACACCGATAGTAACCGGCATTTCAGTTTCAGGCGATCTTGGAAAATTCTACCAATTTATTTCTGCCTTTAGCCGCACCGGTGTGGTCGTAACAGCGCATTATTCACACGGTGGAGCTGATGCGGTTGTTACTACTGCTTCATTTGATTCAAAAGAATACAGTAACACAACAGCAGGTGCTAAAAAAATCTATGTAGAGTATCAAGGTCATCATGCCGAGTATGAAGTTACTATAATTAAGCTGGAAGGTATTGAAGTTGAAGGTTTAATCAGTCAAGGTGACGATGCTAATCTAGCAGATTTAGACGAAGATCCCACCGCAGATGAAATACTGACTATGATCACTTCCGTAAAAGCAGTTTATGAAGGCGGAGAGCATAAAGAAAATATTACTGCAAGTATAACTGCTGCCAACATCGAAATTAATGATACAGATAAAGTTATTATAGTTCGTTGGCACAATACTGATGAAGCATTTACTTCATTCCCTTACACAATTGCTGATGATGAATAAACAATCATAAGCACTGCAGCACAACGCTGCGATTAGCCGCCTGACTGCTTTCAAGTAGTCAGGCGGTTTTTTTTATCCTTTAAAATCCCCCCGCGAGACGACCATTTGGTAGCCTGCGGCATTTACGCGGCGTTCAAGGCAGCCCTTACATTCGGCGGCTTCTTCGCCTGTGCAAATCTTATTGTCGTAAAGCGAGTATTGTTTTCGTACCGAAACGGGCGACAAATTCGGCATAACCACATTTGCGCCGGCTTTTAAGCCAAGTTCGCGGCCGTCAGGCGATATTGTGCCGAGAGCGGTGGTAGCCGGAATCAGCGCATGGGGGAACATCAGCCTTAGTATCGCAAGAAGGCGCAGCGTCAATTCCAGACTTCCGCTTTTTTGATCTTTGAACGGAGTGTCGCTGTGCGAGATAAACGGACCTATGCCGATCATCTCCGGTTTTAAATCCTGTAAAAACCTGATGTCTTTTAAAAGATGCTCTGTTTTTTGAAACGGCGAGCCGACCATAAAACCCGAACCAACCTGATAGCCGATTTCTTTAAGATTCCACAAACATTCCTTGCGGTTTTGCAAACTCATACTCTTGGGATGCAGTTTTTGGTAATGTTCATCATCGGCTGTTTCATGGCGCAAAAGATATCGATCCGCGCCTGCATCAAAATACGCTTTATAACTTTTATACGGTTTTTCTCCTGCGGAAATTGTAACGGCGCAATCGGGATATTTCGCTTTTATTTCCGAAATGATCGCGCACAGTATTTCGTCCTTGTAATAATCATCTTCTCCGCCCTGTAAGACAAATGTGCGAAACCCCAATTTATGTCCGGTTTCACAACATTCCATAATTTCCTGCTGACTCAGCCTATAGCGCGATAGAGCAGTATTCTCGCGCCTGATGCCGCAGTAAAAGCAGTTGTTTTTGCAATAATTGGTAAACTCAATCAGCCCCCGAATGTAAACATCGGTTCCGTATATGCTCTTTCTAACGCGATCCGCCGATTCAAAAAGTGAACTATCATGAATATCCGTTTCAAGGAGAGCGGACAATTCATTGTCGGGGAGATTTTTATTTTCTTCTAATTGGCTGATGATTTCCCGGTTCATTTTTTTAAAGGTATCAAAAAAATCTTATTTTTGATATAGAATATTTTGTAATTTTCAAAAGCGCCGCTATATGTGGTGTGCTTTTTATTTTTAATACACCATATATAGCGTACGATGCCAGCATCGTAGGTGACTACACCTTTTTGCCTTACTTGCAAAACATAGTAAACATATGATATAACTATGGTATAAATTGTTAAGAGGTAGAATCGTTGAAAATATCTACAAAGGGTAGGTACGCTTTGCAGATGCTGCTTGATCTTGCAGAGCATAAAAATGACGGGTTTATTGCGCTCAAAGAAATCGCCGAAAGGCAAAAGATATCAAAACAATATCTGGAACAAATTATTACAATAATAAGTAATTCAAAGATTCTTCGCGCAAACCGCGGAAAACAAGGTGGCTATATGCTGGCTAAGGACCCGTCGAAAATTGTTGTCGGTCATATCCTGCGTATTACCGAAGGGAGTCTTTCGTCTACAGCCTGCCTGGAAAGCGATATTAACGACTGTGAGATATCGGATTCCTGTAAAACTCTATACATATGGCAGGAGCTTAATAAGGTTATTGCCGATTATCTTGACAGCGTTACTTTGCAGGATATTCTTAATAGATATCAGGAACAGCAAATTGATAATTATGTAATATAGCGGTAAAAAAATATGAGATACACTTATAAAACAAAAGGTACGTGTTCAACAGAGATTCAATTTGACATTAACGATAATGTTATAACTAACATTTCATTTACAAACGGCTGTAACGGTAATTTGAAAGCGCTATCCAGTTTAGCCGATGGATTGACTGTCGAAGAAATTATAAAGAAATGCAAGGGAATTGATTGCGTGTCAAAAGGTACAAATAGAGGAACTTCCTGCGCAGACCAGCTTGCGCTTGCGGTTGAAAAGGCATCCAGCCAGTAAAACACCTTTTAGTTTTTATTTTGGCGTTTTGTAGAATATTTAGAGGTGACTGACACTATACGATTTCTTGCAAAATTCAGACCTTTATTGTATAATTAAGACAGAACAAGGGCGTTCGCCGGATAGCAGGATTATCTTACAGGTTTTTTCTGTAAACGGTGGTCTTTTGCTTTTCGGCTGACGCCTTTTTTATCTTAAATTGGAGGTTCATATGAAAATCGGTGCGAAATTAATTCTTATTATTTCAGCTGTTAACCTGGTCGGTATCGGCGGTTTAACAGTTGCCGCCACTTTGTTTTCCTCAAGCCAGATTAGAGCGCTGGCAGATGAAAATGCCGGAAATATCACAGAAATAACTGCAGAAGAGGTTACGGCGTTTCTGGAAGTCCCTTTGGATGAAATGAGGTCTTTGGTAAATCTGATGATTTATATTGACGAGATTACAACTGTTGAGAATAGACGCGATCAAATCAACTTTATGCTTAAAAGCCTGATGGTGAAAAATCCGGATTTTGTAGGCGCATGGACGGTCTATGAACCTAATGCTCTTGACGGCAGGGACGCCTCTTTCAGGAATACTCCGGGCAGCGACGAAACAGGAAGATTCGTAAGTTACTGGACTAATGATAGGGGGAAAATTGGACTGACAGCGCTTGAAGGTTATGCTACCGCAGAATATTATACTGTCCCATTAAGAACCGGCAGGGAATATCTTGTTGAGCCTTATCATGAAAATATCGGCGGCAGGCAGGTATTAATTACAAGCGTTACTGTTCCAATTATAAAAGAGGGAAGAACCGTCGGCGTAGCGGGGGTAGACCTTGAACTGACAGATATTCAAGAAATGATAATTAAAATAAAACCGTTTGGAGACGGATATGCCGCCATTTACTCAAGCGGCGGTTTAATTGTTTCCCATCCTCACGAAGATCGTCTTGGAA
>Ga0209755_10006839_pt1 | contig 12501 bp, 12 predicted proteins | sample TergutCo191P1_FD_187301 | JGI IMG/M metagenome (GOLD analysis project Ga0209755, IMG submission 187301) | Cornitermes sp. P1 segment gut microbial communities from Petit-Saut dam, French Guiana - Co191P1 (SPAdes) (version 2) | ecosystem: Host-associated > Arthropoda: Insects > Digestive system... | reverse complement strand
TTACTTGTACTCTGGTAGTAGACAGGCACCCATATTTCAGAAGAACTTGTTACCTCTGTCATCAGTGTGGAGAAAGTGGTCCTCTAAAAGGATGGCACCTATCAATTAACTACTAAGCAAGACATTCCACAAGACTGCAGTCTTAATATTCACCATCATAAGAACACCAAATATACAGGGACAGGACAGTGACCGGGGAGCTGGGGGTTACCATCCTGGAAGGGCAGTAATTTGTCAATAGGCTGTTGTATTCAGACCATCTATTCCATTAAATAATGGGATCTATTTTGCTGAAACTAGAAAGGTTTATGGTGAAAGTGGCCACTTAACTAGGTGTACAAAATGTTCACCTATCCCTCTACATCTTGATGCAGAGCTTAGGTAAACAAAAAATTCTAAGCCTTATATTGCACAGAAAAATAAACACTTCAACAAAGTTTCTTCATTAATAATTTAATTCTCCAGTTTTTCTCCCCTCCTTCTCCTTCTCGTCCTCCTCCTTATCACAATTCCACTGCTACATAGGTTTTCTAGCCACCAAGCCCTTCCATCTAACAACTATGATTGGTATCACCACGAAGGGAATTCAACAGGGTTCAGGGAAACATTACACATGACCATTAACTATGAAATAAAACTGACTACACTAAAGCTGTTGGGCATCTGCAGGAACAATGGAAGTGATGCCTTCCTTTCAAACCAAACACAAGCGGAAAGAAATACTCAAACCACATGATATAGGTGTATTTACCAAATGTATTCTTTGGTTTTCATATTTCATTGGCTTACTAATATACTCCCTTAGTGGAAAAATTAATATTTCATAAAGAAAAAGCTGTAACAGCTTAATCTGAGATAATATTCTGACATTCATCTGGACAGACGAAGGAAGTTCACACAAGCAAATGTCAAGATATCCAGTGTGCAAAGAAAGAGATTATTTCAGGACCACCTAAACATAAAAGGGGAAGTATTAACCACTCAAATCTGACCTCTGGCAAGCAAGACTAAAAGGGAGCCTTTCTTGTACATGTATTTGTTATTTTAATGGAGAAGTACTTTACAATTAATAACAAAGATACTGTTTGAAAGGCTCACAGTTACAGCTGACTGGAATTAAAGAGAAAGAGAGAATACAGACACCTACATGCCTATTATCCAACCAGAGTAACATTCTCTCCTTTTTTATAGGCTATCTTCTTACATTCATTTTATTACCTGATGCTTTAGTTTAAGTTTCCTGAGCAAGTGACAGTCACCACTACATGTAAACTGTGTATGAAGCAAACATTTAGTGATTATTCTGTCATTAAAACCCACAGCAAAGGTTTTCAAAATACCATAAGCATGGGATAGCCACAAGCTTCTGTAAAGTGTATTCAGACTGCAGGGATAAAGTTATTTACCTTGGAAATTAATCAACTTGACCTCTACAGTTCTACCATTATAGACGAACAAAAATTACTGTAACATTCTAGAAACACTTCTTTGAAATTCATCATCTTACTAACCTTTACACACAAATATATTTTTTAATTCATTAAGACCCAGAATTTTCTTATAATAAAACCAACGAGATACACTAATTTCTCAAATTTATTTTTGGAATAGAACTCTACATGATGGATGGAGAAACTGACCACAACATGTAGAGTTCTATTCCAAAAATAAATTTGAGAAATTAGCACATCTCATTCGTTTTATTATAAGAATATATCACGATGCATGTCCTCTAAATGTCAAACCCAGAATTTTCTTTGTTGTTTAAATTCTTCTAACAGAGACATATATGTAATTAATACTGCTACTGCATTTCATATCGTTTTAAATACACACCTCTTCCAAAGCACTCCACAGAACATCATCAGTGTATTCATCAAAGGGATCTAGATTCTTGCGCAATGTTCCTGAGAACAGAACTGGCTCCTGTGGTATAATGGACAGCTTGTTTCGTAGTTCATGCAGACCAATGGTAACTGTATTAATGCCATCAATGTAGACAGAACCTTCCATGGGTGCTAACCGGAACAGAGCTGCAATTAATGATGATTTTCCTGCACCTGTTCGTCCAACAATCCCCACCTGAGAAATATGATACAGCAATGTCACATGCTATCTTTGTCTATATTCCTTCTTTATTCAGAGTGCAATAATTTTTGGACAGATAAGACTAATCTCTCTAATGAACCAGACACTGTTGTATGATACAGCTGCTCATCCACTAATGTCCTGAATGGGGCACGATATTGTATGATGATACAATTTTGTTTTATGTGTCATCCTACTACATTAATGCTCCATCATTAACATCTGACACTCTAGACCTAACATTAACATGGAATTGTGAGAAAAATTTGTGAAGCTTACTTTCTCAGTGCACATACCTGCAGTCCTGTTAATCTTGTATAATGTAAATTTATAGTCAACTGCAATTGATCCCATGGAACTCCTGTTCATATTGTCATACAATGCAATCTCAGTTCAGTTAGAATTCTGTATTACTTGCAATTATAAATGTTCATCACCATCATCATCATCATCATAATTGTCATCATCATCATCATAATCATCATCATCATCATCATCATCATCATCATCATGTCATCTACACTGAATTTGTCAGACATTATTTCAAAGTTTCACATCATCATCATCATCATCATCATCATCATTTTCGTAACTGCTGACACACAGATACCATTCATATAGAATTTGTAGACACTTGTATGACCTATTTTTGCACCCAATTTCCAGGCCATGCTTGATAGATTCACTAGTAACAGCCATCAAACCGAAAGGCAAATATGGATTGGATGCAAATGCAATTTTGTTGCTTTAGATTCTACAAAATCTTAATTTCATACAGTTTTATATTCTGCATAGATCTTTGACCATGCATCAGTCCAGGACTATTAAGTGTGGCTAATGGCACCCCCCACCTCACCAGTTCATGTGTCTGCCAAACTGTTATCATCAAACATATGACATTAAAGGTTTAAGTTTAGGTGGCCAACAACAGTCCAATGTTCATACCAGACTTTGTGAAAATTGGTCACCTTTTTCAAAAGTTGAAAAGGCAGATGGACATGCATGTGCCCATACACACATGCACATAGAGCATTATAATACCACACTTCTACTTTTTTTCTTGAGGGTACAGAAAGTATACTACAGATGTTTATATTTAGTCTATTTCTTTGTGTTTCCCATAGGAGTGATAGAAATCATAATCCTGTAACAAGTTAATTAGGGAATCACAGTCACAAGAACCAGCGATTTAAATTGGATAACCTAAAATAAATTACAGACTGGTACTTGAAAGTGAAGATTTAATATGAAATCATGGAACATGTGATAAAGAATGGAGCTGCTACAGACAATAAGAGTCATCAGCCATTGTCATCAAGATTACAACAGCAGCAGCAGCAGCAGCACAAACATGTGATAAAGAATGGAGCTGCTACAGACAATAAGAGTCATCAGCCATTGTCATCAAGATTACAGCAGCAGCAGCAGCAGCAGCAGCACAAACCCATCATCATATGCTTTCTCATGCCAGTCCTTTCTTGAATATTACATATAGCAAATGCCCAAGTAAATTTTATTCATAACCAAGACATTAAAAGTTAGTTTTGATCAAAAATAATTCAGAGAAACATAACAGAAAAATTGCAAGTCCCCCAACAGTTTGAATGGTTAATGAGATCAGTTCACATACCTTTTGTTTTGCCTCAATTGTAAAGGTGAGATTCTTCAAAACATGTCCTTCTCCTTTGGAGTACCTCAGATACAATTTGTCAAATGTGATTGCTCCGTCCGATGGCCATGATTTTGGTGGCATCTTGTCTGAGTGACAGACAGAGAGAGAGAAATATTGACCTTTATATCTGTATTAGATAGTTTAGTACTTCATGACAGTCTGTTGGAACATCCTGTTTAGGATCAAATTAAACAGAGCACTAAAAAGTGCTAAGAAATTTTGAGAATCAAAAATATTGGCATATGGCTTACAGTTGTGATGAGGAAACATTACAAAGAATGGGACATAACATGAGTGTGATTCCATCACCACCACAAACACCACAGGTAACAAAGCCCAACAAGATTTTTCCATTTTTTTTAGTGACATGAATATGAAATATACACTATGTCACAAAAAAGAAACATTCTCAAGATGAGGGTTTCCAACTACAAACAACATTTCTTGCTATACATATACATGGTGTATTGTTTCACTACCATCTTCTCACAACAAAATATTGGAAGCAAATAAAGTATCTTAACCCTCTAGAGCCTATGTTTATGAAAATTATATTCAAAAATTCAATTCCCACCATACAGAATACAAGTGCAATTCTAATATAAAGACCAACTATTAATATTCAGGGAAACAGTCACTTACTGAGAATCATCAAAAAAATATAAATAAACTATGTGGGCAAAATTCAATGATTACAAACATTAAAATGGGCAATATACAGTGTACGGTAAACACTGGGCATTACAATGTTAACATAGACTGCAATTTTCATCTGACACATTACTAAATGCAAAGGACAATTCAAAAACAAGCATAGTGTGTAATTATATATGATATATGGTACATAGTTTATTGGGTTTAAAACAATATCATGTCCTTTCCTTGACAGCAAGAATTCAAAATGAACTATTACGCCTTTTTAGAATGAATGAATGATCAATCAGACCACAACTGTGGTGACAATCACTGCCAGGCAGTTACCAATATTGCGAGATTTGAGTTTCTCAGAGCAATACTGCTGATAAGTCAAGTCCTGAGATGCTTCTTGGATAGCCTGACCCTAAAGATGAAGTCACTACAATGCTTCAGAGTGTCAGTAACTATTTACTAAATGGCATGGCACAAAATCCCATAAGGCTGCCATCACCAATTATAAATACTTTTGTGATGGCAACAAAAAACATATGTGGCATTTCAAAACCATACGAACTACTCTGTAGGCATTACAGTTCTCATATATATATATATATGCACCCTTCATTGCATTCAACTGTGAAGTCTGTAGAGTGAGCAATACCATCAGTCGCATATTATTGCTCTTTGTACCACAGTGGAGAGTCATCAAAGTAATAATGGGCAATCTGACTTGCCATACCATGACTGGCAAAGGTGGAAAATGGAACAGTGGTTCAGATTACTGAGCAACCTGAACACTTGTTAGATAAGTAAAAAAAAAATCACTTATGCAAAGAAGCCTGAAGTTACGAGCATTACTGATATGTTGAATAAAAGACAAACAGGTCACACTGACATAATGTGCCAACTACATTAGATGGCACTTGGGCAATAAGCTTCCTCTCTCGGTATGCAAACTTGAGTGTATTCATTAGTTCATGTCTATACAAAAGGCACTACTATTAATCTACCTGGGGGGGAGATCAATGGAGGTTCCTGTTCAACATTTGTGAACTCTAAAACCCTCTCCACCGAAGTCATCTGGTTTTCTAATTCTGCTGACTGACGCATTCCCCACTGCAGCATCCCTGTTAGCCCAATAGCCTGTGTTATGGCAAGCCCCACATTTCCTCCAGTATTATCTGTAGAGGAAAAAGAAACAATGTCAGTTATCTCACTGCAGATTTATATCATGGGGCACAAAGATGTTAAGACAACTGATGAATCATATGAAAATGTAGCAGTGTCAAAATATCTGGAAAGCATAACCAATAACAGTGCATAAAATGTATGCTGATGATAAAGTTGACAGTAGTGAATGCAGCTACTACTCAATTTGCAGTATTTAATGTTTTGTTTTTAAACATAAACATTACACAACTATCACTTTTCCTCCCTATTTTTACAGGAAAGGTATGTTGTTCACCCTTATGGAGAGAGAGAGAGAGAGAAGCAAGAATGCACACATGCACGCGTGTCTCTCTCTCTCTCTCTGAAAGCTTGTCACAAAAAGGAAATACAGAAAACATCTTTCCTCCTTCCCACATTTCTTTCAGTCAATCAATCAATCATTCATTCATTCATTCATTCATTCATTCTTTCTTTCTTTCTTTCCTTCCTTCTTTCTTTCATCTGCCATTAAAATAGACATGAAGAGAAAAAACATAACCTAAGCAGTGGAGAACTTCAAAATTATTTTTAATAACCTCAGAGTGTTTAAGTCAGGAAGGTAGAAATAAGTATGATACACAGCACACATGGGTGAACAAAGAAATGCCACAGAATTTTTTACTGAGAAAGAAAATTGTGGGGAAATGTATTCTCGAAGACCAAGATTCAATGATAATATTTTTCTTGTCAGAAAGTAGCAAATCTAAACGAATATCAAGTAACTTACCTCCAATTAGAAAGAAACTAATGGTGACAACCGTTATATAAATCAGACACACAACATCCAACCAGAAACCAAATGCTCGACTGGATGCAATGAACAGGTACCATGCCCCAGAATGCAAATCCTGTAGCAATCAATACCAATTATAATCACACTACATTTTTAAACCTATGTTAAATTATCCTAGAATTATTTCTAAACATTACCAAGTTCAATGGAATCAGTGACTTTGGATTCCACTTGTCTGGGATATTATGATGCCTTAATGGGTAACTGAATCTTAATGTTTTGAGGCAACATAATGTCCTATCATACGGGATGAAAATATCCAAGACATTTATCTTTGTTGAGAACTGAAGCAACCAGACCATGAAGCAGACTATTAAGGAATGAAAGGGGCTGTAACTCCACTCCCCATACATGCATACTGTGCACAGAAACTAGTCTCCCTTGCATCAGAAATTGAAGAAAGCAAGTTTGTTAGGCAAGAAAATTAGATGTATCCAAAAATGTTATGTTGCAGGAACTTGCCAACGATTATCAACAAAATCCCAATCAATTAAATTAAAACAATTTAATACCTATTTCACTTCCATTTTACTGACCTTTAAGAATATGAAAGTATCTGCAGCATCTCACACAATGGAAACCTTTCCCATCCCTAACCACCACTTTCCTATTCTCAAAGCCAGATGCAAGGTAAGAGGAAAGTCCTCTAACAATCGACACATGCAGTATGCAGTAATAGAGCTATTAATTGAGGCAACAGGGGTCACAAATGGCATTCAATACAATTTTTTCTTCATAAATTAAGCATTCAGTGGGTATTCAAGTACTCTACATTACCAGCTATCTATAACCACCTACTTTACCTGATGGTTATCAAACTCCTTCTCCAGTATAGCCTGCGCCCTAAAAGCTCTAATGGTTGTCAGACCCTGAAGAGATGCATTAAGATGCTGGAACACAGGACTTCGGGCTGCAACACAGCACAGCGAAGTCATAAGTGTCACTTGTTTAGACAAGAACCATCGAGGGAAAAAAATACATGAAGCTATTCTGCCATATGGCATGCCAAAGCAGCAGCTGGACTGGTACAATATAACACAGATGGCTTTGATATTGCATGACAAGACAAAATGGGGCATGACACTATATCACATTACATGATATGACAACACATGACATTCCATTTTATGATGTGATACCACATCATGCGACACTGTATCATGTGGCAAGACACTGCACTGGACACTATTACATAACATTACACAAGCACACATAATTATACAAGAACCTGCCCCACTCACTCACTCCATTATTAGATCCCAAGCTTCACTTCTTCTAACATAAATCCTGGCCAGTTCAATCCAGTCCCCACAATATAGCTACCTCATTCATGTAGAATGCAGTTGAGTATTCTACACTGTAACTCATAACTGGACACCCATGTTACAGATACTAAATCTGTGTATGTGTAAATGTTATAACAAATCAGTACTCTGACACTTACTGAGTCCCTCAAGCCGCTTAACACTGCGTGATGTGGATAAATAGACAATCCGGAACAGGTAAAAAATTACACCAACAAAAAAGGTGGGAAGTAGCAGCCAGTAGTTCACAACAGCCACAACAATGATAATGCCAAGTATCGATAACCCAATCTAGAAAAAAAGAACTTGTTTACAGGTTATTGAATGAGCTCTCAGCAGATCATCATATAAAGTGCCAAATGGTAGGATAATTAGTGGACAGAACATTGTGAGTGGTCATAGCCCTAAAGAAAGTACTATACTGACACTTGCCTGGAGGTACTGAGAAAAACCATGAACCCCCCCCCAATCAGACCCAGTCTCCAGGTTTGAACCAAGGACAGTACAAACAGGCATGAAAAAGAAACCAATGTGGGGACACTGACATGAAAAGGACAAGGGCAAGAAACAGCACCAGGAGTGGCGGCGGCGGTGGCGATGTTGATTATTATTATTATTATTATTATTATTATTATTATTATTATGGCGGCAGCAGCGGCGACGGTGGGACTCGTCTCCACTGTCGTGTTTGTCCTTAGCAATATTAGTACTATCATCTTCACATTACTAAACTAAATGAGCCTGGGGGTAGGAAGTTGGAAAGATAACAGCTCGAAATGTATTATTTAAGTCGCATGAACTTGATTATGTGTATGTATCGGTTTGTAAAAATAACAGTGATAGAATTCCCATAAATTTACAGAATTTTCAGCAGAGGCATGAATTTAATTTTTCATTCTTACTGCATCAAATATATAAAAATTATAATATACATTACAAAAGTTAAACAACTGGACTCCAGTTACAGTCTCCTGGGGTTTAGCACCAGATATGTAGACAGACACCAATTACTACCAAGTTAGCTGTAACTATGATCATGTTGAGTGCTAACACAGATAGGTGCACCACTCTGACCATTAAATTCTCAGTCTGCTTGTACGTCTTACTTGTCATGGTTGTGTTTCATTTTGCAGACAGATTTTTTTAAATGCCATCAACATTCATAAATAAGCAATATGCTAACATGCATTTTGTATGGAGTTTTTTCAATGCAAATGGTATGGTTCCTGCAATGCCAAAGACAATATCCAGGTCACAAAGTTACATATCGAAACACATTTCAGAACACACAGAATTTTGGAGGAGACATTTTCCTTCCCATGACTGAATGAAGAATATACACATCCATAGTTTTGCAAAAAAGATGGTGTCTTGATGCAGTGGAGTGATGCTTATGTACAAGCATACGTAGAATTTCCATAACTGCTGTTGCACTAACTGAAGAGTAAAGGATTCTGTGTGACAATGTTACCTGCACATCAAAAAGTAGTACAAAAGCCTTTTCACCATCCATGCAGTTTTATCAACGGATGAAACTCCAGCAACAAATTCTGTCCAAAGGTCTGTTCTCAGATGAGGCTCACTTAACACATGATGTTATGAACACAAGGAATTCCCACTCCTGGGCCAGAAAAACTCACATGTAGTAGTATACAGTTGGTTCGGCACATACAAATCTAAATTTATACATAAAAAACGGAATTCAAAGCAATGATATCCATCAAACACCTGCCAAATACAACGTGACTGTACATCAGTCATCCAGTCACCCTCGTGTGTGCATGCAGATAAGTTCAATCTACAGAGCCTCATTAACAAATTATGAAAACAGGACCAGTGAAGCCTAGAAACTCAACTGGTAACATGTAAAATAATCAAGGGACACATTTGGTAGGCAATCAGCACACAGAAAAGGCAGAGATATTACAGATACATTACACAAGACTATGTTTTTCTGGGACATGATGCTACAAGGTCTTGAAGATGGTTACCAACACTCTGAACAAACACACTGCCCCCATTTTCAGGAATATGGTTACTTACAGTGAAGTGGGAAAGTAGTTGTGGTCAATGTGAGCTCAGCATGAAAAGAGGTTGATGGACCAGAACAAACCAATGGAGAATGTAAGTCCTAAGAAGGCCAAGAAGGTCAGAGACTTCAAAGGAGCACCTACATGAGCAGAGAGGAAGACAGACCAAGAGGCTTTGTGATGAAATGAAGTGGATTACTCAAAATATCAATTGGAATCATAAGCCTTAGGAGGGCAAGTACTTTAGGTTATGTGGTGCTACATTCATCACAGTGAACATCTCAAATGTGACACAGATTAGGATGAAAATCACAAAAGGATAAATAAAAAGAAATTAATATCTGGAAGCCTCCACTACACTTTGCACAACTCATTCCCATAAAGTTCAGTAGCAATGGTCTTTTAACCTCAAGACAGAAATTCCTGTAAAATTATCTCCACTCATGCAACCTGGTCCCACTAGGACTTCTTGATGGTGGCGTTCAATGTGGGTATCACAGACACAGATAGCTCAGTCATGTTACTTCTTACCTGCAAGCAGTCTACCATAGCAGTAGGCAGCAATTCATCTACAGCTCCCATGTCCTTAGAAAATCTGTTCAGTATCCGACCTGGTCAACAATGAATAAATTAAATAATATTTTGGACTGAACTTCAGAAACTTTCAAGTCATAAATTCTGTCTTTTGCATACATTGTAACTTAACAAAAACATGCACAGAATTTTTCCCAAAGTCAGCAAGTCAAGTTACAACGTCCTGTCCTTCATTTTTATTCCAGAACATTACCAAATGCTTTGTAAATATGCTGCATATTTTCTCATTTTGCTCCAAAGCTTTGCACTTTGTGGCAGTGTTCTGATTTCTTGTTTTACTAGTTACAGGGGCTCCATACTTCCAGGTACATTTAGCAGCAAATATGGCACTTTCAACGTCCCTCATTATTGTTTGTGCTTTCTATGTTTTCAGTTTTCTCCTAACTGTATGTTTTTCCTTCATTTCACTCACAGAATATACCCTTCTATTTCTTCAGTAACAAAAAATTAATTTGTTACCAAATTTTAACTTTATTTCTGACAACAGTGTCATATTGCACAAGACAGCAGTCTTTAACTTTTAAGAGATTTTAGAACCTAAAATTTCATATTTATGCAAAAGACAATCATATGAAATACTTAAAATTTAAGTAGCCATGCCGTTTTTTATCAAATGTCTCCCACTAACCAGCTGAACTTCTTCTTTCTGTAACTTCATTTTCCATGTAAGTAGCATGGAAACACATGGCAAGTAAAACTTTCTTGCATAATACCAACCACTTCCCAAAAACCCAAAAAAGTCATAAGCATTGACTCAAACCATTGACTCCCAAATAAAGTTAAAAGTTCATTAATCAAATATGAAAGAGTACCAACAATATGCACATAAAAATCTAACAACTTTTAAAAAGTTAAAAAGGTGTTCATAAAATCCAACATGTCACAATGTTGGTCACCACCACCTTCAGTAAAGATCCACTTTAAAACAAGCTAATGCATGAACTGTTACGAAACACTGTTCACTCCATCCTTCAGTGGTGGAAGAAATCCATTTTTTATGCTACAAAGCATTGAAATCATCAAGCAACACAAACATGAAATATGTAACACTTTTTACAGCCTCACATGTTACACTGGTTGCCATACACATATTATGTGATGATATACAATATGTGCACACATACAAACATTTTATATGAATTAGTGTAATGACCACTGCAACTTCAATAGGTCTCATCATCTGTCACATAAACAAGTATCTAATAGCCAAAACAAGGAAAATAATTACTATGATATTAACATTCTCTGCTCCTTTTCTTCTTTGTATTTATCCCTTTCAAACATAATTCCCCCACGTTTCTTCCTCATCCTTTTTATATGTCATACTGTATTTCTCTCTCATGTCTTCACACCTCTCCATTACTAAAACACTGCCACATTACATGCCTTTGTGATATGGAAGAAAAGTTAAAGAGACTAAAAGAAGAAGCAGAATTAGCTGGCTTGCAGATTAACATAAACAAGATGAAGGGGATGAGAGTTAATACATCTAATATGCAAAAATTTAAGTTAGGGGAAGCAGAAATTGAAGAAGTTGGATCCTTTGTATACCTAGGAAGTATGGTATCAGAGAGCGGAGGAACAGAGAAGATGTAGCAAGTAGAATCAAGAAAGCAAATGGCGTATTTTTTAACTACATCCTGTGTGGAAAAATCTCAACATATCAAAAGAAGTTAAAATGTGAATATTTAATACTAATGTAAAGTCAGTACTATTATATGCCTGTGAAACCTGGTAAACTACCAACCAGATAACAAGAAGACTACAGATATTTGCAAATAAATGCTTAAGATGAACAATGAATATAAAGTGGACTGGTACGATTACAAAGAAAGAACTATGGAGAATTACTCATCAGAAGTCAATAGAGAATCAGATACACCGAAGAAAATGGAATTGGATTGGACACACATTACGCAAAGAAGCAAGAGCAATACAGAAAACCACATTAGATTGGAATCCTCAGGGGTATAGAAGAAGAGGCAGGCCGAAGAGAATGTGGCAAAGGACAACAGAGGATGAAATAAGAAGCAAAAGATCATGGAACGAGGTCAAGGGTGACTGCTGGAGATCATAATGCCTGGAAGCTCTTAATGGATACCCTATGCTCTACAAGAAGTGAAAGGACTTGATGATGACGACGATGTTACATGCTAAATAATTTCAAGATTTTCC
>Ga0209755_10006838_pt1 | contig 12502 bp, 6 predicted proteins | sample TergutCo191P1_FD_187301 | JGI IMG/M metagenome (GOLD analysis project Ga0209755, IMG submission 187301) | Cornitermes sp. P1 segment gut microbial communities from Petit-Saut dam, French Guiana - Co191P1 (SPAdes) (version 2) | ecosystem: Host-associated > Arthropoda: Insects > Digestive system >... | reverse complement strand
CCCCCCCCCCCCGTTGTTTCGTTCATGGTATTCTCTCCTTCCATTTTATGTGTATAAATTCTCCGTCTTCTTACTCTGTTTGAGAAGGGCATATTCATGATATTAGGGTAGATACTGTATGGTATTAACTTCTGTCACATACTCAGATATAGAAGATAAATAGAGCATACACAGGCGATGTTCATTTTGTGTTCCTCTTTCCACCCACCTGTAATTCCCCATCTTTCAATATAATTCCATTTCATCCCCATTTCTTTTTCCACTGCTGCCCCCTCTTTCCAAGAATATCTATATTCAAACCTTTCATTTCTATCTTTATGTTTTCCACATACTCCTAATGACCATACATTCCATGTTGTGATTCAGATGACTTCTTTCTTGATGATTCTGACACTGTACCCACCCTGAGATCCAACTGGGGGACTATTTTATCTCCAGAAAATTTCATACCAGGTGGATTCATCATAATACTTAGGTTGCTGCTTTGAGATCATAATGTGGTGGTTTCTCCTTTCCTTCCAATTGCAGTGCAGCAGCTGACACAATGGCTCCCATCTTCGCCTGTTGGTTTCTGATCTATAGCTGTACAGATTAAATTCATCTCCACCTATAGTCAGTTGCAAGAGCTGCTTCCCACTTGTAGTTACCACTTCAGACTGTGTCCTGATTACCTCTGGGTAGCCCATCGTAGACTAGTTTTCAGGTCTGCCCTGGGTATTTTATTTCCCCACTACCCTCTATATCTAGACAGCATTCATTGATGATCTGGCACCTGGGGAGGCGCCTGATGGAGGATAACTGACAACCCCACACAGGTTGCAACAATTCCAGATGAAAAGCTGCCAACCAATAAAAAAATTGAAGGATAAGAAGAAAGCCCCTTCTTTCCCATATTTCCCAAGATTCCAAGTATTTGGTTCTTTTTCTTGTTATTCCCTTCTTGCCTATATCTTCCATCATTCCTTCCCCAACTCATTCTCATTATTTTCCCTTGATCCCTGTACTTCACACACTGGCGCAGGTTCCTCTATTCTTCCTTCTGCACTTTTCTATTTCACTCTTTCCACACATCGTATCTTCGGGGTGAGTTGATATTTTAGTTTCATTTGCATTTTCCATTGTAAATGTTGGAGATACTCTTTTTTACACAGAGTTCATGGGTTTTAAAATTGTAATTCCAATGATTCGGAGTCCCAAGCAGCTGCTAGCAGCATATGTGACCATGTTTGGTAGCAAAGTACAAAGGCTGTAAAAAGAGAACTCATTTGTTATCTATCAGCTATGTTAGGATATTAGCGCCATCTATTGGTAAATTTTTGTACGATTACTACAATTGAAATTCCTAGAATGGGAAATAGATAGCACAGGCGTTTCGACTTAGTTTTGAAATTGTCTACCAGGTGGCGTTGGCAGCCACTTGTGACATTTTAATTAGAAAATTATGTACTAGATGGCGTCGGCATCAATTTTCTTAGCCCGTTAATTCTAAAATTGACTACTAGATGGCGTTTGCAGCCATTTTCGTAGCCCCTTAATTCTAAAATTGCTTACTAGATAGCGCTGGCATAGCTCACGTTAATTCGAAAACTGCCTAAGAGATGGCGCATTCATTTCAACATTTGTTACTAGATAGCGCTGACATTCACTCTTTCATCAACTTCGTTCATAAACTAAATACAGATGGCGTACGCTTCGACTCTGCAACTGAATAAAAAGCGTTGTCCACAGCAGGCAATGGCATTCAAATTGTGCGAGCATTAAACGCCAAAGATTGTTAATTATGACTCCAACTTCGATGTACTGCATGTAAGAGGTTAAAATTACATGAGGAAATGTGTTGATTCAACGCAAGAGTGGCCTATATCCGAATTTACGCCGGCAAATGCTGGAAAACGAATGACTGGACACTTGGTACACTGAAAGTATACAGATATATAAATTTTATTAACGACCAACAAATACACTTTAATTTTATTGATGTACTTTACCTGTATTATCGTCACCAACATGCCTCGGCCAATCATCTGGCCATCTTCGGCGTGGTTTCTTCAATAACAAGAATACAATTGTAATTACCCGTGTCTGGATCATTCCAAATTATTAAAAACCATATCTGTTTAAAATTTACTGTTGAATAATAAAATATAAATGGTTATGATAATATCGGAAGATAAATTTATTTCAAGTGTGTGGAGTGCTGTATACTGCAGATACGTACAGACTACGCATTGAACAGTACTGTATTATAATTCACCACATGTATCTACTTTATACACACGTGCCTGCTATGGACACGTGAAATAACTTTAACTTCCGATATTATTATAATCTTCATATTTTATTATGCAACAGTCAACTTTATCCTGAAATTATATGATTTTTAATAATTTGGGGTGATCAAGACACACAACTGAATTCTTGTTATCAAAGAAATCACACTGAAGATGACCAGAAGACTGGCTGGAACATGTTTGTGAAGATAATACACGTCATACATTTAATCAGTGGATGGAATATGGTATTAGAATTCAGGAAATGAAGCAAAGATGAAACAAATTTATAGAAAAGAAATGGGCACCAATGATAAATGACATCAAATGAAGAAACATAAATGGAGGAACATATGAAGAAATCAAAAGAAGCAAATATAGGATGAGTTAGGAAGATAATAAAGATTACAAAAGCTAGGGGAATACATTAAGAGGAGACACTATAAATGAGAAATGTGTGGTAGAAAGAAAAGAGGGCTGAAAAATGTATTATGTAATAAACCTATAAGACAATACACTCAGACCATGTTTCTTGCCTGTTTGCTTTAATGCCGCTTGCTAATTTACATCAATTCTTAATTTCTGCTCTCACATTTTTGGTTTAACAATCATTGGCTGCATGTGTTCTGTTAATGTTAACCCCTTATTTCAGATGGGAATATCATTTGTGATTTACACACCAACATTTCCATGAATGCAACTATGGCGAACATCTACAGCTGAGTGTATGTGTAAAGAAGAAAAAATTAGATGGAGAAAGCAAGAAGCTACAGGCAGGAAAAGCTACGGAAAAGCTGGATGCTAAGAAGATGGGCTAATGGACAACAATATATGGTACCCAAAATGAAATGCCACATTTCCAAGTATGACTTGTGTTACTAATATTGTTTCACCACCTCCTTTAATAACACCACACTGTACACTGTCACTGCAAGGGAAAGCTGGCACTAGAGTTTCTGCTTCCAACTGCAAGGAACTTTTAATGTGAAATACTCCTGCAGCTTTTTTTTAACAGCAAATGTTATCAGAATTCTGGAGGGAGGAGAATCAATGGAACATAACCCACTCTTGCTTAAAGTAAAAAAACAGACATAATGTAACAGCATACTGTGTTGAAAGTTGTGAAAATAAATACCAAATCAGTTTTTCAAACATTTACTCTGTACCTTATGTAACATTCTCCATTATACACTTCACAAATAGAAATAAAAATGGTAGGAATATTTATGGGAACTACATAAAACAGGCCATAAAATGGTAAAATAAAGTAAGGGAGGGTGAAAGTGTATGGAAGTATCAACATTAACATTAAGAATGTGAAAATATTTCAATGGATTGCAAGAAAAGGAGATCAGATTGAATGAGAGAAAATGGAAACTTACGACACGAATGCCAAAAAGCATGAAAACTGACAGGTGTGTTAAAAAAGAAGGGGTAAAAAAGAAATCAAAATGTGATTATGGGGGACACAGAAAAATAAAAATTTTAATGACTGCACAAGACCAGAGAATAAAGGGAGGGTTAATAAATCCAAGTGCAGATATAGAGCTGAAATCTATGGAAAGAATAAAGCAGGAATAACAGAAGTGGAGGGAAAGAAATAAGAATCATCCAGATGGAATAAAAAACAAAATATGGAAAAACAGCAACATATGAAAGGGGGAAAAGAATTTAAAAAATACAAGGAAAAGCCCCTACACACATCTGTGAGTGTGGGTAAATGGAGATAGATATAAGGGAGAAAAACATCGGAGCCAGAAAGGGGGAGTAACAAAAGAACAGATGAAAGGGCAAGACATAGCATGGAATCAAGGAGAGAAAGTTATATCAGAATGATAGAAAGTAGGAGATAAAATAAAAAAGAAATGTAATGCAAAGGAAAAGAAAAATGGGAGTTACAGACGGGAGAAAAAGATAAAAGCATATTTTGTGCAAGAATACTTCCTGTAACTGTATGAACCATAGTACATTTGCAAATTATGTCTTGAATTCTGAAGTCAAACCAAAATAGAGGGCCCACAGGTGGATGGAGGTTGATTTCTACTAGTCATGGACGGTTACAAGCTACACTGAATGCAATCTGCCTACACCTAAGCTCTTAACACACCCAGAACTTCACACTATATTGCACATGAAAGACCTACTTGAGTAGCAGCAAACAAGCTATTTAAAACTAACATGAATTCATTCTGGGGAGAGAGGCAGAGAGAGAAAAAAGAAACTTTCTTCTCCATTTAATCTACCAGAAATGTTCTGTATGGAATGCCTAGCAGGGGCTCTAAATGGTTATTACACAATTTCATAATCAATTTTGTGCATATTTTTATATTCAAATCAGAATATGAGAATATTGCAGTGCTGCTAATGAAGATTCAGGTTTTCTGGGATGTTGTTACAGCTGGTAAACGGCTATCAGATGACATGGTTTTTCATTCCAAAAGACCTGAATCTACATTGAAGTCACCCAATTTGGTATCACCAATTTGTAATAGCAAGCAAATAAATAAAGAAACAAATAAATGACAGATAATTTGTAGGCATGAAGGATAACTATACTTTACACATTCACCATGTTTGTTGAACTGTATGCTCCTAATAGCAGCAATCACATCTGAAGAGTAAACAGCTGCATGTTAGTACTGCTGATCACATATGTGTATAAAGGTGGAGTGTTCTTTGGTGATTTGATGTTTGCACTGACAGAGGGCCTGGTAAATAGAAACCCTTTGACTTGGTTCCAGTTTCCTGATATGGTAATGGGCACACCTCTGTTATAATGGCCAAAAGAACAGGTGTCAACACTCTACAGTTTCTCTATAATACATAATTTTCTTGTTCATGTACTTTGTTGTTACCAGACTCCTGTTCATGGCTGGGCACTTACAATGGCCACAACAGCCCAGTCAGAACCACAAATCCTAGGGTGCAGACAACTTCTGCTCGAACATGTCAGGTAGTTGTTTTAACATCCATGTCTATAATGCACCTGGGTGCCACAAATTCCTGTACTTTACATTACTTCTTTTCATTTATTCCCTTTTGTTCTTTATATTCACATTCAGGAATGGCAGTACTGCAAAAATGTTAGAAATATAGTACACCAATATTTCAGAACAGAATAAAAATAGACATGTATATTTGAATGTGACAGACATGTCACTTCCATAGACCTGCCCACAAACAAGACTTAGGGAACTTCAGACCCCTAGACTTAGATCATCCTTACCTGGATTCACAAATTTTCCGCATATCTAGAAGACAGCTCCATATACTAGGTATCAGAAGGACAACATGAAGCAGAGTCCTTGCAGTGACCCACATTTCTGGATGGACCTGTGAACCTTACTCTTACCTGGTGCTCTCTGCTCAGTGCATGTGAATTGACACGCACTTTTTGTACATAAAGACAAAACTGCCATAATTATGCTGAAACTATTAGGTGCCACCATACAAAGTTTAGTTGCCTGGGATTTGTTTACCCCTGTTCCTTATACTAAACTTTAGTAAACATGCTAATAATGAGACAAGCTGTGGGAAGCAGCCACGCTTGCTTTGCTCCACGACATGACTCCATACCACATGTTAAGTATTTACCATGCAACACAAAATCACAGTTTTGTCATGCAGTTACTCTGCCATTAGGTGCATCAACTGATATGCAATGCACAGTCCTGCCAGATGGAATGAGCTGCCATGTTCCTCTAAAATGACAGTAACCACCTAGAAAACTACATGCTCTTGTAACCCACAGGATCTAGTAGTTATTTTCATCACTGCAGAAACCTCAGATCTAATCTACTTGTTATACAGAGGGTTTCCTTGACTGTTTCCTTTGGCATGGCTGTTTTTATCAAATAGAAATCCTGCAGCTGCTGAAACATCCCCTGACAGAAGTTATGCTTTGGGGAAGTGATAAAACAAATATTCTTTACTACTGCATGCTGCAAAATGATCCTATATTCTCCACTCATTTTCATCCTCTGTAGGTTTAATATTTTTCTCGTTTCTGAATAGCTATCACTGTTACCCCTTCCTTCAAAGTAAGAAAACATGTTTCATGACAATGTAAATCAACAGATGTATTATTTTTCTTTTATTACTAGGGAGGGCCGATGTAATATTTGGTGTAAAGTGCAGAACTCCTGATAATGGAAATTGAACTAACAATGTAAGAAATGCTCTGATCATGATGCATGCCGATCCACAGACAGCATCCAACCTGCATAATTATGTTCTAGGAATCTCAGTGGTGAGACGAGTTACACTACTGTTATATATCAATCAGATCATTCTGATTAAATATATTGAGTCACACTTTGATTTAATGATTTTAAATAGGAAAAAGTTACACAGTATTGTAACTGGCACTCCTACTCTGAATGCAGTTTCAAAGTTGGTTACAGTGGCAATATAGATTAAATTTTCCATGTTATCCCTGTTCCTTCCACATAAATGATTGATTGGATAGTCAAATAGTAAAACGAGCCATTACTGATTCCACACAAATCCCTCCAAAGTTATGGTTCATAGATGGTCTAATTATTTCACATCTGAAAACATACAACCTCTGCAACTGACAACTTAACTGGTATACAGGGAATAAATATGTATTCCTTGCAGATAAATTATACTTGTTTATGGTCAAACACTATGGAAAACAAGGAATGTACAGTAGGGTCTCAATATTAGTGACTGACCAGGACTGATTGAACCATCATAAACATATGAATCCATTTTCAATATAACACAACTATTTGGTTCCAAAAACTTATGAAAAACCACATAAACATAAAATTACCTCAAAAAGCACAAAAATACATTACATAATGAAAGAACAGCCTCATTCCACAAAGTACACAAGCAATCAACCTCACCAAATGAAAGCCAGAGCTTCACACAGCCAAGGGTTATCTGTGATACAGGACAGTGTGTTTCGTCCTGATTCATCGGAACCATTCACAATAGGGTGAAATCCTGAACATCAAGACTCTTACTGGACACACAATGCTGGTTGCAGACCAAGGTGATGAATCAATGATAAAATACAAATGGGTGGAAAACATGTTATGAAAACACAAACTAGATTAAAATGGCTAAAATATGGTAAAATGGTAGAATTTTGTGGTCATCTTGATACACCTTAGGCTTCTGTAACAACTGGAAATTTCTTGGGCACCTAAATAACTAGTGCCTGCCTACAGACAAATCACAGAGTAATTTAAATTAAACCAGGTGCACAAAAAATTACAGATTGCCCACCAAGCTCCTTCAACAAGGACATTATGTTATAGGACAAGTTGCAACATTCTTTGCTCAAACGTTTTCCATGAAGGCATGCAGCACAGCACTCAATGCTATTCTGACTTGCAGTGAATCAAAGTCCATGCATTTCAGTTCAATGGACACTGTGTACTTATTCATGATATGTAAATAAATTGCTGGGAATGGTTTTCTCTGACTTGCAGACACATGTAGTTATGTTCGACCTCTTTAAAATTAAAAATCATGTCCACAGCAACACCTGATGGTGAGTAATGCAGAGACTTCATAAGATGACATTGGTGTAGACATGAATATAGCAAAGAAATTTAGTATCTTTTCTACTAGACAAATTTGATGTAGCCTGACATTATCAAATATTACATATCTGTAAACAGGGGCAGAAATACAACACTGTGATAGTAAAAGCAATATATGTGGAGCTGACTGTCCAGCAGGCAATCAGCACCTACATCCAAATGAATCCTGTGAAGGAATCTAGTTTCATCATCATACAGTGCTTGACTGGGCATTGATCATCATGTGATATAGAATTAATATGATAATGGACTTCCCAAAAAAGAATGGTATAATAGAATGGAATAGATTATAACACAATAAGAGCAGGCAAACCAGTCACCCATGCACTTTGACCAAACTTGATCCTTTGTGAAACCTTATATTCATGCATCTGGCAGCCCACACCTTGCAGTATTCTGCTGACAGGGATGTCTTCAGTCATCTGGTTGCATTAAATGACAACCAATGTGCCTGAATCTTAATGTGGCTAAAGCCTCATAGTCACAAAGGACATGTGATGCCATTTCGGATGCCTGATTACATCTGTCACACTCAGGACCGTTTACATGCCCCAGGTTAGATAAATGTTTTTTTTAAATTACAGTGTCCTTTTAACAGCCCTGTCATTATTTTTAGCTGGTTTCTGCTTAGATTGAGCAATTCCCCACCTCTTTTCACAATTTATTATTATTATTATATATTTTTTACAGAAAGCCCTCCCGCCTGAAATAGCCTGGTGTGGAGCCCAAGACTGAAGCTATGCCCCCTTTTGAGCCCTATTTATACACCCCCACCACTAGTGCCTTCATTGGTTTTGAGCCCATCCATATACCAGACCAGGCCTCCCTTATTATCTGGGTTAACTGCGTTCTGCCATTCATGCCTGTTAGCAAGCTGAACCATAAACGCCCTGTGATAAGCATATTTTGTTAAATGGCATATTAAGTCATGGGACTAAACATGACTTCACCATGGCTTCTGTTTGCACCAGCCAATTCAACCTATGAAAAACAACTGTTACTTGCTGAATATAAAATATATTACATTTACATACCTTACTAATTATACTGTTTTCATACCTTTACAGTCAAGCAGTTGCAACATGTGACAGGACTGTGGCCTTGAAATTCCCCTGATTTAAAACCTTATCTCACTAATATATGGGGTCCACCAGAAGATAATGTCTTCATATGTGAGTAATTCTCATTCAGCATGATTAATGAAAGAGAATTTGTTAATCCAAAACATTTTCAATGCATTTCTTAAAACAGTGTCTTTCATCACATAAAACAAGCAGGAGGTTGACACTTAACTTTGAACTATGGCTGGTCATACTGTAAGGACAGTGAATAACTGGCTTCAGAAATGCTATGCAGAAAGAATGCTGTAACACCACGGAGGACCCAGACTCAGGATAAACTATACACCCAGTATGTGCAACAATCACACCCTATGTATTTAATGAATTTTAAATTAATCTCTTCCAGGTAACATTGTGTCATACACTCTGCCTTAGAAGGTTTAGCCCTAACAGAATGTATACAGCAATGGCAAAATTGCCCAATGTGCTAAAGCACAATGCTATGACAATGTACACTACTTAAGTGCCCAGTATACTCTGTAAAAGACCCATTATTTAAATGGCTGCCCATGAGTCTGCAAGATTGTGGCTGACAACTTTGATGGACATTCAGAGTCACTCTGTGCACTTGACTATGGTGTCAAGTTGTGGCACCAAAAGGCTTATGGCTCATTTATTGAGGCTCTCAGTAGACTGGACTACACAGCATCATGTTTTACACTGACTAAAACAAGGATAATGAAAACAAGTGATCACAGTTCAACATGATGTGGTTTTAAAAGGATTTGCCTAGCAGCAGATAGTCTCCTGGACCTACTATATATGATGTTCTGCACTAGACTGTGATGTTCAGTTATGGCCAACATTTAAGTGATGTTCCAAGCATTCTGATGTCACACTTTTGTCACTTCATATCTCTGCAAACAGCCCACTGTACACATTAGGCAGGAGGATATGTGGACCCCAGGAAAAAGAAAAATTCTTACCTGTACAATGAATATTCCCTTGATTTTCAGTCAAGCACTCCTCTTCTTGGATTACTTAATTATGAAAATGAAAGCAATGTTCACAGGCTTTCACTATCGAGGTCTGATAACTTAGGTCATTAATCAGGCAAATGAGCTATCACTATCAACCACAGAAATACAATTTGGTATGAGTCCACTCTTGCAGTTAATGGGTCCATCTTTTCTGCCTGATGGCAGTTGCTCAGTCTCATTAAGACTGAACAACTAACAAAATGCAAAATGTTCTCTCACTGACTTCAGTACCAATAGGTTATGAGCTTTATAAACAAACTTAAAACCATATCTATAGTATGAATCATGAAATAAGTGGACATACATACCACATCCACTACTAATCGTTTAATATTGTAACTACTACACCAAAACACTGTACAGGAGAAAAATAAATAAAATAGTCCATGTATTATAAGATATATCTCAAGTAGGCCACGATTTTACAAGCCTTTTCAAATTACCTGAGGACACACAACTGTTTTACTGGTTGTTCAAAATTTTATAAAGTTATCTTCAGCAACAACTTTAACCTCTCCTCATTAGGGAAAAATTGAACATGTTATTCCACAAGGTTCAATTCTACATCCTTTGTTCTTCCTTCTTTATACAACTGACTTAGCAAAGATTATAATAATAAATCCAAAACAATCTTATTTGCACATGATACCAGTGTCACAGTTACCAATCCTAACCCCACAGACTTACAGTTAGATCTGTCGAGCCATATGTTCATTCCATTGACCTATGGATTAATATTTAGGGGGAAATCTTCATATAGTGCAAACATCTTTAGGAAACAAAAAAATATAATTATTATTATTATTATGGGCCGCAGAAGTAGAAACTCGAGCAGGGATTCATTTAAGAAAATTAAAATTTTAGCTCTTAAATTGCACTATATACTTTCACTTCTACTTGGAGTCCATAATAATAAAGATCAATAAAGTAAACTTGGAGATTCACAACATAAATACTAGACAAAACTACAACTTTCATCAAATTATTAGCAACAAGGACTCTGCTATTTTGGCATCAACATCTTTAAAATCTCCCTTCCCATTTCCAAAACCTGTCTGATAACACCAAACAACGGAATCAGCTTTATAAAGTTCTTTATATTCTACATCCTTCTACCCAGTGGATGAATACTTCAACGTAAATAATGAATCACAGTCCATGATTCATTATCTTACACATTCCTTTTGAACTAATTTACAATTATTATTCAGTTTTCACTGAAGGTTTTAATGAAATGACGCACAAACTTTTTCTCACATAATTTCTCAGTTTAAATGTGTATACAGTAAGTTTATATTCAATGTAATCATAAACAAACTAAGAACTCCCTTCACTAACATCTCTTCTATGTTATTACTATACTTTTTATTCATTCCATATTCGAAAGGTTTAAACTTTAATGGATTTATAGAATGTATGACAAACAAATAAAGGCAAAACTCGCCCACCGTAACACAGAATGAACATTGCAGGATGAAAAACCTGATAGAAATAGGCCACTACTGGGAGAATGCAAAAAAAAATTTATCTACTTTTAAATCTCGAACACCTCTAGACGTGGCAACACAGCCGACGTTTCCGTCACATGGCATTCAACGACGCTATGAAATATACCGAAAAATTAAACCCAACTTCAAGTAAATAAATATATCTAATAACCTACCTTCTTGGCGAAACCACTCCAGGCTTTGTCGCGCCGCAAACTATTACACAGGATACGTTCTTCTCTCAAAGAATGTCATTGCCAATTTCCAACTTCCGATACGCGCCTTAACCTACTAAACAAACAAAATGGCCGCGCTCACTTCCCGAACGACACGGAACACAGATTATGCGAAACCAATTTACGTTACGGATAACACATATACCTCATCCGTGGCATCGAACCATTAATTTACTTTACCCGGAAAAAGTAACTCGAATCCATTAAAACTTCCATAGTAACGCGACTATCAAACGCCCCCTTTTCCCGCACGTCCTCCTCAACGAGCCAAAAATTTCCATTCGGGCGGGTTTTTAAATTTATCGCAATTTTGGGGTTTTTGACTACAAGTTATTTCTTCTAGTTTTGCATAATACACACACACACACAAATTTATGTCTTTGTATATATAAGTACATTATTACATTAGCGCTAAATCAAAAATCAAAACATGAACTCAGCAGCTACTTTCAGAATGTTTCAGAAAAATATGGCACAGTAATTCTGATTAATCTGAACTCTGCAAATAAACATGCTTAAAAATACCTCACTCAGAATTCCACACCCACAAAACATAATGAACTACTAGCACAGAATAGTACAGACAGCTTTTTACTAAAATTGTGACTGTCTTTCCTCTTTTCTTGTGATGGACACATGGTAACCTAATACAATAAGGGACTTCAAAGATTCGGTTTCCCTTGAAGTGTGTTCAACACTAACCCGCAACATATATGACAAATACAAAAGTTTGTAGGTCACACACATGCTCCAAGTTGATAATGCAGAAAACTGTTGACTTGTCCTACGATACAGTAGAATGGCAGTGAAGCTGAAAAAAAAATTCTTT
>Ga0209755_10006837_pt1 | contig 12506 bp, 8 predicted proteins | sample TergutCo191P1_FD_187301 | JGI IMG/M metagenome (GOLD analysis project Ga0209755, IMG submission 187301) | Cornitermes sp. P1 segment gut microbial communities from Petit-Saut dam, French Guiana - Co191P1 (SPAdes) (version 2) | ecosystem: Host-associated > Arthropoda: Insects > Digestive system >... | reverse complement strand
GATAGCGGAGTCCGGTCTGGAGGCGGGCGAGGAACTTGCCCGGCTTGAGGAAAAGGTTCGCTCCCAGTCCAAGGCCGAAGGGGTCTGGCGGCAGGTGGAGCTTGCCCGGCATCCGGACAGGCCGTATTCGGTGGACTATATCGACCGCATATTCGACGACTTTATCGAGCTTCACGGCGACCGGGCTTTTGCCGACGATCCGGCGATCGTGGGCGGGGTGGGTTTTCTGGCCGGTCGCCCGGTGACGGTTATCGCCCAGCAGAAGGGCCGGACGCTCCGGGAGAACGTCCACCGCAACCACGGCATGGCCAACCCGGAAGGCTACCGCAAGGCCCTGCGTCTTGCCAAGGCCGCCGAGAAATTCCGCCGGCCAATCGTTACCTTCGTGGACACCTCCGGGGCCTACCCTGGCATGGGCTCCGAGGAAAGGGGCGTGGCGGAGGCGATTGCCCGGAACCTTCGGGACTTCTCGCAGCTTATGACCCCGATTGTCTGCGTCATAATCGGCGAAGGCGGCTCCGGCGGTGCGCTGGGGATTTGCGTCGGGGACAAGATTCACATGCTGGAAAACGCGATCTGCTCGGTGATCAGCCCGGAGGGTTGCGCGTCGATACTTCTGCGGGACTCGTCCAAGGCGAAGGAAGCGGCGGCGATGCTGCGGATAACTTCCGGAGATCTTCGCGCCTTTAAGATGATCAGCAGCGTCATCCCGGAACCTTCCGGTGGTGCCCACGCGGATCCCGACGGTATGGCTGCGGCGGTCAAGGATGTTCTGGTTAAGGATCTTGACGATCTCTGCGCGAAAAAGCCGGAGGTTCTTGTGCGGCGGCGGAATCATCGGATTAGAAAGTTCGGGCATTGGAGCGAGGCGGGGTGACTGGTGACGGGCAAAACTTGCCGGTGTTAAGTCAAGTTTTGCCTTTCATCGTTTTGCTTTTGTAGGCTGCCCAGATAACCGCTTCGCAGTCGGTAATGCATCTGGCCCCCTTTTTACAAGCCGAAAATAGGTTCCGCGGTTATTCGCCAGGTTATTAGCATTCCATTCAATTTCAATGCCTAGTTGTACAGTCCCATGTTAAGATGGGGCTGTACAACTAAGGCATCACCCCGTATTCCCGTATAATCTGAATCTCGTTCCGTACCGTTGCCGAATCCGCCATCTCGCGAGCCGCATTTACCGCGGCTTCCAGCAAGCCCTGGGAATTGGTCGCACCGTGCAGGGTAATATGGTCGCCAGAAACCGATACCTCCAGAAAACGTATGGGAAGCTCCTTTTCGTACAGTATGCGGTGCTTTATCTGATGTCCAAGAAGCATGTCCCTAAGAACGGTAATGTTCTGAGCTTCCGTTTCGGGCGTAAACATCTTGCCCTTGATCACACCGACAACCTCCGCGCAGTCCGAGGGACTGAAAATCCCGGTGTTGAAGGAAAGATGGTAGTTCCCGGGGTGCCTCCATTCGATGTCAAAGAAAGAGCGATAGAACCCAGCGCGATCCCGGTCGCTGCGCTCTATAATCTGTGCCGCCCGCTTCTCGTCGCAATGGAAATAGCTCTTTACCCGTTCGACACGGACTTCATTCGGTGACGACAAAAATATGGAAATGATGGCCGGTAGATGCTTCAGTATTATGTTCGCCCCCCGGCCAACGATCACGCAGTTTCCATTTTCCGCCTCGGAAAGGATAGATGTTTGCAAGTAATGCAAATAGTCGTCCCTGTCCTGGGAAAGCGCCGCAAAAAACGAGGGCTTGCGCTCGTCGTATTTCTTGAACTTTTTTTCCTCGATTCCGAACGACTGTATGCGTTCTTCCAACGTGTCCTTGTCCACAAGACGAAAGTTCAAAATCCTCGCGAGCTCGCGGGCCGTCTCGTCACCCAGGGCCGCCAGTTCACGGGAAACAGTAATAATAGCCATGCCTGTCCTCCATTATCTGAATATCTGTATCTCGTTCCGTATTATGGCCCCACTTTCCGCCGTCTCGCGAACCGTGTTCACCACAGTGTCCAGCATCGCCTGTGAATTGGTCGCTCCGTACAACGTGACGACGTTGCCCGAAACGGCTATTTCAAGGAAACGAATGGGGAGTTCCTGTTCGTACAGAATACGGTGCTTTATCTGGTGCTCAAGCAGCATGTTTTTCAGGATTGCGCGGTTCTGGGCCTCAGCCCCCGGCGTGAAAACCCGGTTCTTGAACGAGTCCACAATTTCCGCGCAGTCCATCGGGCTGAAAATCCCCGTGTTAAAGGTAAGGTGGTAATTTCCCGGATGCCTCCATTCGATGTCGAAGAAAGAGCGGTGAAACCCGGCGCGATCCCTGTCGCTGCGATCGATAATCTGCTTCGCCCGTCGTTCGTCGCAGTGGAAATAGCTCTTTACCCGCTCCATGCGAACATCGTCCAGCGTGGAAAGAAACATGGAAACAAGGGCCGGCATACTTTTCAGGATTACGTTCGCCCCGCGGCCGACAAGTACGCAGTTTCCGTGGTCAACCTCGGCGAAGATCGCCTTCCGCAGATAGTGCAGGTAATCGTCCCTGTCTTGGGAAAGCGAGGCGAAAAACGAGGGTTTGCGCTCGTCGTATTTTTTGAACTTCTTGGCCTTAATCCCGTACGATTCTATCCGCTTTTCCAGCGCCTCTTTGTCGACAAGGCGGTAGCCCAGAAGGTTTGCCAGTTCGCGGGCAGTCTCGTCGCCCAAAGCCGCCAGTTCGCGGGAAACGGTAATGATAGCCATGCTTACGCTCCTTTGGTGTACTGTGTCGGGCCAAACAAAAACCAAGCAGTTTCGGAAAAACCCATAGTTGACTATAAATCAGGTGGGTGGATTTGTCAAAACAGTTTGGCAACAAAAAAGCCGCCTTTCGGCGGCTTTCGAAAACCATTGGCTGGACGGGGACTAGTAGTCCATTCCCCCCATGCCTCCCATTCCACCACCCGGCATCGGCGGGGCCTCTTTCTTCTCCGGAATGTCGGTAATCGCGCATTCGGTGGTCAGAAGAAGGCTGGCGATGGATGCCGCGTTCTGCAGGGCGGAACGGGTTACCTTGGCCGGATCGATGATACCGGCCTTCATCATGTCCACCCATTCCATCTTGGCGGCGTCAAAGCCGACGCCCTTCTGCTCTTTCTTGGCGCGTTCGGCGATAACCGCCCCGTCCAGGCCGGCGTTCTCGGCGATCTGGCGGATGGGTTCCTCAAGCGCGCGCCTGACAATTTTGAAGCCCACCTTCTCGTCGTCGGTAAGGCCTGTGGTATCGGATTCCTCAAGGGCAAGGGCCGCCTGTATAAGGGCGATTTCGCCACCAGAAACGATACCCTCGTCGATGGCGGCGCGCGTGGCGGAAAGGGCGTCCTCCACTCGATGTTTCTTCTCTTTCAACTCGACCTCGGTGGCCGCTCCCACGTTGATTACAGCCACGCCACCGGCGAGTTTGGCAAGCCTTTCCTGGAGCTTCTCGCGGTCGTAGTCGCTGGTTGTGTCCTCGATCTGGGCCTTGATCTGGGCAATGCGGTCCTGGATGTCCTTCGCCTTGCCACCGCCGTTGATGATCGTGGTGTTGTCCTTGTCGATTTTCACGGTCTTGGCCTTGCCAAGGTGGGAAAGCTCGGTGTTTTCGAGCTTCATACCCAGTTCCTCGGTAATGACCTGGCCACCAGTGAGAATCCCGATGTCCTCCAGCATGGCCTTGCGCCTGTCGCCAAAACCAGGAGCCTTTACCGCCACGGTCTTGAGCGTCCCGCGCAGGCTGTTCAGAACCAGCGTGGAAAGGGCCTCGCCGTCAACGTCCTCCGCCACGATAAGCAGGGGCTTGCCACTCTGGGCAACTTTTTCCAGCATCGGGAGCATGTCCTTCATGCTGGAGATCTTCTTGTCGTGGATCAGGATGAACACGTCCTCGTACACCGTGGTCATGGTGTCGCGGTCGGTGACGAAGTACGCGGAAATGTAGCCACGGTCGAACTGCATACCTTCGACAAAATCAATTGTGGTGTCCATGGTCTTGGACTCTTCCACAGTGATGACCCCGTCCTTGCCGACTTTCTCCATCGCGTCGGCGATGGTCTTACCGATTTCGGTGTCGTTGTTGGCCGAAACCGAGGCGACGTGGGAAATTTCCTCCTTGTCCTTTATGTCCTTGGAGTTCTTCTTGATTTCCTCGACGGCAATCGCCACCGCCTTGTCAATACCGCGCTTCAGCTCAAGGGGGGTCATGCCGGCGGCCACGGACTTGAGGCCTTCCTTTACCAGCGAATAGGCCAGTACGGTAGCGGTGGTGGTCCCGTCGCCCGCCACGTCGTTGGTCTTCGTGGCCACTTCCTTCAGAAGCTGGGCGCCCATGTTTTCGTAGGGGTCGGCCAGTTCGATTTCCTTCGCCACCGAAACGCCATCCTTGGTGACGGTCGGGGCACCGAATTTCTTGTCCAGAAGGACATTACGCCCTTTTGGGCCAAGCGTAACCTTGACGGCCTTGGACATCTGCTCCACACCGGCAAGCAGCTTGCGCCGGGCTTCCTCGTTGAACAGTAACTGTTTCGCCATGTTTCTTTACTCCTCTCTTACTTTTTCCCTGGCCCCACCCTAGTAAATCGCCCGTGAAGCCAGTTATGGTATAATTGATTACGCCCCATTGTGCGGGGCCACTTTTAAAATACTAGATTGCCCAAAATTTTGCAAGAGGGCTTCCTTCTCTGCCTCCAGACTGCATCCAAACTAACAGCCCGCTTAATTTCCTAGCCAAGCCTACCCCGTGATAATATCCCTGGCCGAACCACCCGGCGGAATCATTGGGAAAACCTTTCTGTCCTTGTCAATCACGCAATCGATCAGGCACGGGCCGTTGGGGACAGCCTTGTCGAGGCCTTTAAGGATGCAGTTCAGTTCATCAAGGCTGCTCGCCGAAAAACCCTGCGCCCCAAACGCGCGGGCAAGCGCCGGAAAGTCCGTCTTGCGCTCCAGCGTGGTCTGCGAATGGCGCTCCCCGAAAAACAGCGTCTGCCACTGCCTTACCATTCCCAGAACGCCGTTGTTGAGAAGCACCACGACGATGGGCAGGTTCTGTGTAACCGCGGTCGCCATCTCGGTAAGGTTCATCCCAAAGCTGCCCTCGCTAGTGAAAAGGACGGTCCGCTTCCGCCCGTTCGCAATACAGGCCCCGATCGCCGCGCCCATGCCGAAGCCCATTGCCCCAAGCCCGCCAGAGGTAATGAATTTACGGGGAGTTTCAAACCTGTAGTGCTGCGCGGTCCACATTTGGTGCTGCCCAACGTCGGTGGCTATCGCCGTGTCCTCGTCGAAATAGGAATTCACGCAGCTTATGACCTTCCACGGCGTAAACCCGTCGTCCGGCGGGACAGTTCCCGCGGATTTCAGCTCCCGCACCCTGGCCTGCCACTCGCCTTCCAGCCTTGCGCCGACCTTGCCAACCAGCAAGGGAAGTATCTCCCCAAGATCGCCACACAGGCTAATTTGAGGCCCAACATTCTTCCCGATCTCCGCGGCATCTATATCGACGTGTATAACCGTACAGCTTTTCGAATACTCCTTCGTGTTTCCAGTGGCGCGATCGGAAAAACGCACGCCAAGCGCGATTACAAGATCGGCCTCGGACTGCGCCACGGTCGAGGCATACCTGCCGTGCATCCCGCACATGCCCAGGTTAAACTCGTAGCTATCCGGTATCGCGCCAATCCCCATCATGCTAAGGCCCACGGGCGCACAAAGCTTTTTGGAAAGCTCCATAACCCCCGCGCCGGTACCCGAAGCGGTAACGCCACCGCCACAGTATATGTAAGGACGCCTGCTTTTTTCGATTGCCGCCAGAGCCTCGTCGAGGGCGCTGACATTTCTGGTTTTTTTCGTCGCGCAAGAGATCGACACCTTCAGGTTGGGATCGTACTCGAAAGTGTCTATCTGAACGCTTCTGGGTATATCGACAAGAACCGGCCCTTTCCTGCCGGACTGGGCTATAAGGAAGGCCTCCTTCAGGGTGTACTGAAGGTCCTTGATGTCCTTGACGACATAGTTGTGCTTTACTATAGGAAGAGTAACGCTTGCAATGTCGATTTCCTGAAAGGCGTCCCTGCCCAGCATCGGCACCGGAACATTGCCCGTGATAAACACAACAGGCACGGAATCCAAGTATGCGTTGGCTATGCCAGTCACCAGGTTCGTTGCCCCGGGACCGCTTGTCGCGATTACGACGCCGGACCTTCCCGAAACCCGGGTATACCCGTCGGCGGCATGTGCCGCTCCCTGTTCGTGGGCGGACAGGACATGGGTTATCCGATGCGCGTTTTTGTACAGCTCGTCATAAATGTGTATGACAAAACCGCCGGGATACCCGAACACGGTGTCAACGCCCTGCGCCACCAGTTCCTCAATAACTATTCCCGCTCCGTTTAAAATCATGCTGAACACCTACTTCCTGCATGCATAAATATCCTGAAGCACATGCCTTGGGGTTTAAGCGTATCTTGTATCCCTGTTGCCTGTCAATACGCAGGCGCCCCCGCACATATTTGCGCGAAAAGCGAAAAAAATCCACCCGGACTAAAGCAAAACGGCACTTCCGCGCCATATATAATACATGGATACACTTGAAAACACCGAGCCTTCACGAAGGTTCAACCCGCTCAACGACTTTCTCTTCTTCAAAACCATGGGGGAAAAGGGCGACGAGCCGCAGCTTACCGGATTCCTCAACGCCGTCCTCGGGCCGTCGGGAAGAAAGCCCATCGAAACCGTGGAGATCCTGGACAGGAAGATCTACGTCAAGGATTTCCTCATGGGCAAGTCCTGCTCCCTGGACGCGAGGGCCGTCCTTTCCGACGGGACAAGGGTGAACATCGAGGTCCAGGTCAAGGACAAGCACGACATGGACCGACGCACCCTGTTCTACTGGAGCAAGATGTACACCGAAACCCTGGTGGAGGGTGAAGACTACGGCAAGCTTCCGGACACGATCGCGATAAACATCGTCGGGTACGACTTCCCCCGCGGCGGCGGGGTGCACACGCGCTTTCGACTGCGGGAGGTGTCGGATCCATCGCTGGAATTGACTGGCGCGATGGAAATCCACTTCATCAATGTGGTAAAATGGAGGGGGCAGGCGGACAGGGATTTCGCTGGGAACCCCCTGCACCGGTGGCTGGCGTGGGTTGACCAGAAAAGCCCGCCCGAACTGATCGAGGAGGTCAAGAGCATGGACAGCGCGATAGCGTATGCTGATGACAGGCAGGCTTTCGTGATGAGCGACGCGGACGCGCGCGAGATCTACGAGGCGCTCCGGAAGGCGGAGCGTGACCGCAGGAGCGAGATTTACACTGCCGAGTTGAAAGGCGAGCAGAGAGGTGAACGAATAGGCGAGAAAAGGAACGCCGTAAAAGTCGCCCGAAACGCCCTTGCCGAAGGTTTGTCCCTTGAACAGGTCCACAGGATCACTGGCCTTGACATGAAAACGATTGCGGGGCTAGGCGAAGGCGTATAGGAAAGCTGCCCAGCCGTTGGGGCTGGGTTGCCGTAAGGCGTTTCCTGAAGGGCGCTCCACACTCGTGCGCATGAAAAAGTGCCAGTGAGAGTTACGGCCCATCCGTTTAAGGCCATGGCCGAATTCGGGACGCTTGGATAAAAGGGGCCACCGATGCCAGTCCCCCTGGCCCGGGGCGAACCCCAAAACCGCGTCTCCAGCCCCGGACAAAAAAAGGCCCGCACCCAACGCGATACACGCCGAGTACGTGCCGGTTTTGCAATCCCAGCCCCCTACCCCAACCGCGTCCCGCGCCGGTGGGCCTGCCCGATTCCCGCCATGGCGCGAATCTTTTTCGCCGCGGCGCCTGTCGCCCGCGCCATGGCCCCAGCCCCGCGCGCCACGGCAAATGTTTTATTTGCCGCGGCGGATGTGTTTTTCGCCGTGGCGCGTGCCGTGCGCGCCATGGCGCGAGTTGTTTTGGCCATGGCGGAAAAGTCCCGCGCCGCGGCGCGAGCGACGCCGGGGGCACGCCGGAAGGGTTTCGGGGTGGCCGGGACGGCGCGGGGGGGCGGAAGGGACGTCCGGGGGGCCCCTGCCGGTACCCGCGCCGCCGGTACAGCCGGATAGGGCGAGGCGGGGCTAGCACGGTGTTATGCGGTTACGGCGTCCGACGCTCCCCGCCCCCGCGTCGCACAAAGGCCCGGACAAAAAAGGCCCCCCGTTTCCGGGGAGCCCAAGTCAAAGAAGCTTACGATGAAGCCTGGCCTAGCCAAGCTTCCCAAAACCAGTGGCTGACACCGTTGCGCGTTGCGTTTCCAGGTGCCAACGCGAGTCCACTAGGGGAGGGAAATCCATATCCCGGTTATTGTAAACCCGCCGCTTACAAGGCCATTACCAGAACCACGAATTGTCAAATTCCCATCAGTGGTTATGGCGGTTACATTTGTGGAGGTTATTTCAACAGCGAGCTCAAAAGAATCGCCTTCCGCTAAACCAGCATCAGTAGCTACAATACCAAAGCCTCCGGCGGTGCCTTGAAGAACCATGTCCACGGTTCCAGAACCGGAGATACTATCCACGGTACCTCTCACAACGAAACGCTGGCCAGCCGTCCATGTTGCAGGCGCAGTGCCACCGCCAGCTTGAGATGTTAGAGTGATGCCGTAATGACCAGACCCAATGTCGGTAACTACAATCCCCGTGGCAGTATTATCAACAGTGGGGTTGCCGGAAGCGTTCACAAAATGAGGCAAACCGTCCGTCCCCCTCATGACGCTCGTCATCCCCTCGGTTATATCGCCATTATCGTTGTCGTTGTCGTTGTCGTTATCATCCGCCTCGAAGTCGCCAGAGTGGAACACGACGGCCGACAGGATAAGGCTGAAGTTAGTCGAGCGTGGCGGAACATTGCCCTGTTGGTTCGTTAACAGGGTCAGACCGTAGCCGGCACCTCCGAAATTATGGAATTGAGACATCGGGAAGGTTACATATGTATCCCCTTCATCAATTTCAGGGTGGGCGAATTGGCGCGCGCCGGGGTTAAATCCGCTACCGATACTAAGGATAATAGGATCGGTGGCATTGTTCGTGACTTCGGCGAAGACCAAGGTTACATTTTCAAACAATCTCCAAGCTGTCGGGAAGGCAGGATTCGCGAAAGAGAAGTCAACGACTCCCGTAGCGGGCGGAACGGCAGTAGATGTGATACGGAGACCGCCACCAGGTACATCTGCAACAGTAGGAGCACCTTCGCCGCCAACCCGATTTTCCATTCCCAACGTAATGGTGACCGATACATCATCCAACGGACTCATCACGTCGATGGTTTCCGAGGCTCCGGTACCTGGTGCCGTTACGGTCAGCGCGATAAGGCCAGGCGGATTCGTGAAGGAACCGCGGATGACGACCCTGGCTGTCCCGCTACCGTTCGCATCCAATACGAAGGAACCTGGGTTCAGAATCGCCGTAATGCCATCCTGTACTCCATATTCCAGATCCAGGGGAATGGAGCTTGCGCCATCTACGGGTAACCTGAACGCTCTTACATCGATCGGCGTGTAGGTTGCACCATCAGCCACGACTACTGTCTCCGGAACCACCAGCCCGCTTACAAACAGGTTGCCCGGCATGGATTCGGTGCCGCGCAGCGTTACCATGAACTGGTGCGGGCCGACGCCCAGCGCCTGGCTCGCGGCCGCCGTCAGGGCCAGTGTCAGGGTCGGCGTGCCCGTTGACGCGCCATTCGCTATCGCGATGTTGCCGGTGGCGGTGACGCCGGTGGGCAAGGCCACGGGTACGCCATCTTCGTCGAGCATCCGTACCACGCCGGCATCCGCGAGGTTAATGGAACCGTCCGCGCCGGTCAGGAAGCTGGCCGAAACAGGAAAGGTCACGCTTCCGGCCGAACCCCTCACCACGCTTCCGGTCTGGGCGCCCACGGTTACGGTCGGCGCGGCCAGGTTCCTCTGCACGGTAAGGTTGGCGATTATGAACGACGAGTCGGTCTGGTTTCCCCTAATCCTAATGGTGCGCAGGTTGTTCCCGGGGCCAGCCGCGGCGGCGTCCGCGCCAATGGCGACCACGTCCACGGCGCTTAGGGGATTGAACTCATGCTCAAATTCCTGCCCGGGCGCGTAGTCGTTTCCCTCCCAGTCCTGGAGCGTTGACCAGCCCTGATGATCGAGATTGAAGATCATGAAGTTGGCGGCATTGGTGCCTTCTATGGCTATGATGTCGCCGACCTGGAAATTGAACTCCTCAAGCACGGGGGGATCCCGGAAGTCGCGGTGGACAAGATCAATGCCAGCCCATTGCTGAACGACGCTAACCTCAAGCGCGTTGCTGCCGTTGTGGGATACGACCTCTATGGAAAGGTTCGAGGGTATACCGCCCCCTCCCGTCAAGGGTATGCCGTCGAATATCACGTCCGGGTCGGTTTCGCCGACCCTAAGGGTTGCCAAGTGATCCGCCAGGTTGAATATCTCCACCATCTGGACCGGAGGCGGTACGTCCGGCCTTAGCGGAGTGGGGCACCCCGTCAATATGACCGCCACAGCCATGGCGGCCAACGCCAAAAACAAGTTTCTAACTTTCATGCGTGTCTCCTTAAAAAGCACTTGGTTTTACGGGACCTCGCCCGTATTTGTTGTTCAACCGCGCCACGCGCGGTTTCCCCCGCACGCCCGCGGGGCTGGCCGATATTACCACTCGAACTGGAGCCCTACCGGAACCCTCCAGGCAAAGTGCGTCTCGCCGGCCGCGTTGGTGGTGCCGTTCGAGTAGAAGTGCAGACCCGCAAACACCCTGGTGCCGGCGATTGCCCGCATGACGTAGGGGGTGGCGTGCCACGCAAGCTGCGCGTCGTCCGCGCCGTCGTGCGCCGCGTGGAACTGTACGCCGGCGTTAAGGTGCAGGCTTACCGCGCCAATGTCGAACCTGGGGGCGATGTTGAACCCAAGGATGAGCGGGATGGCCTCGTTGACCAGCACGTCGTCCTCGTCGAACACGTCCTGGCTCCCGGCCAAGGTTACCGCCATGCGCGCCGCTAGCCGCAGCGGGCCCTGGGTATACAGGAAGCCGAGCCCGACTTCCACGGGGAAGTTGATCGTCCTGTCCTCCTGCTGCGGCAGTTCCAGCTCCTCGCTGGCCGCGTGGCCGTAGATCGTGAAGGGAAGGGTGTACACGACGCCCATGTTCAGCTGTATCCCGGGAACGGCGGTCATGAGGAACGAAAGGTAAGCCCTGGAGGAGTTCGTCTGGTTCGTGCCGCTCAGGGCCCCGACGTTGACGTTCCCGGGGGTGTCGAGGGCCGACAACCCGTCAATACCCCAGCCCCAGTGGCCGGGGGCTCCCCACCAGGTAAAATTGAGCTGGCCGATGCCCGGAAAGGCATACCTTACACCAAGATGCGCGTTGAGCAAGGTGTCCGCGGCCCAGTGGCCGGTGTTCACCATCTCGTTGTCCACGTCGTGGAACGGGAGGACAGCGACCACCGTCAGGGGCAGGTCTTCCACGGGCCGGAAGGTCGCGGAGATGCCAGTGCCGCCGAAACCGGGATAGAAGCCGGCGTTGCGGCCAAGCCTTGGCCTTCCGCCGGCCGCCGCGTAGTGGTAGCCACCCGCCGCGCCCCAGCCCAGAAGCCAGTCCTCGGCACCGTTGGCGTTAAAGGCCCAGCCGACGATGTTGTTGACGGCGTAGATCCTCCAGGGATCGCGCCCAACGGTTACCCTAAGGCTGTCCATCGGCTGCCACCACGCCCAGGCGTGGAGCTGGTTGCCACCCTCTGCCTCGTGGGTGGCGACCCAGGACCTGAGGCCGGCACCGGCCGTACCCTCGCCGTTCCCGACGTTCATGCCGAAACGGGATTCGTGGGCAAAGCCCCGACCTATCGAGCGCATCCCATCGTCGAAGTCCAAGCCGCCGTTGACGATGTCGGCCCTGAACCCCATCATTCCGTTGATGCTGACCTGGGCAAAGGCCGCCGTTGTTACCATGGCGAAGACCGCCAAGACCGCGATTAACTTCTTCATTTATGCCTCCTTAGAAAGCACGTAGCTTACGGGATACTGCCCGCAACAGTAAAAATATTTCCAACCGCGCGACGCGCGATTTAACCCGGGATCAGGCCCCCGCCCGCGCGGGAGGGGGGAAGGGCGCGCCGCAGGCCGTGGGCTGGCGCAGCGAGGGCCAGGCGCGGGGCCCTGCGAGTATCACTGCGGGCGAAACCGGCTATAACGCCCGTTCTGTCTACTACGCTCGCGAAGAGAAATAGCCTGCGGGCGACTTTTAGGGGGAGGCGCGGGAATGTATACACGGTCCCCCCCACCGCTTGTCTTAACCCTGATTTTCCGGTAAGACTAGCAAATACAAGGAGTCGCAATGCAAAGGCTTGTTTTTCCCAGGGATTTTGTGTGGGGTGTTGCCACCGCGAGTTATCAGGTTGAGGGTGCCGTCAACGAAGGCGGCCGCGGTGAGTGTATCTGGGATACCTTTTCCCGAAAACCAGGGGCGGTGTACGCCGGGGAAAGTGGCACGGT
>Ga0209755_10006836_pt1 | contig 12507 bp, 7 predicted proteins | sample TergutCo191P1_FD_187301 | JGI IMG/M metagenome (GOLD analysis project Ga0209755, IMG submission 187301) | Cornitermes sp. P1 segment gut microbial communities from Petit-Saut dam, French Guiana - Co191P1 (SPAdes) (version 2) | ecosystem: Host-associated > Arthropoda: Insects > Digestive system >... | reverse complement strand
CACACACACACACATGCAGGCATGTGTGTGTGCACACGCGGAAGCAGATGAAAGCACAGAAAAGCCGCACATAACAGCTCCCATACAATCTGACACACGGGTCAAGTGTGGAAGTGCATGGAAATGGCTGGGAAGCTTGTGGATTGTAACACACATGGAGCGAAAGCTCTTCTTTGCAACACTGTAAGGATGGACGAGATATGGGGCACACTGTTTATCTGAAGCAATGAAAATATCTTGTGTTCTAACATGCTCCAATTCTGAAATTAAAAAATACAGTAATTTCTAACATGTCCCATTTGTACAGAACCATAGAGTAATCTAGGATTTTTGTTGTGCATGAATGGCTGAATCAACAGTTCACAGGTCACTGGACACCTATCGTATTATATGGGGTCATAATTCAAAGCGTATGTCCATTTGTCCATCACTCCATTAATTAAAAAGTTTCATAACTTTAAATTATAGTTTAGTATCCACTTTCAGACTTACTTCGTGGCCTCTGGAAGTGAACAGCCATCACAGGACTGAGGTAACCCTCAGAGTTCTTGTATGGATAGAAGTAACCAGGGAATCCAGGTCCAGGGATGTACTGAACTGGTCCAATATTTTCCACATCTGCTGGGTTCTCACCCTCACAGCTTATCCAGATTGTGTTAAGCTAAAACAGTACAATATTCCAGCCATAATAAAAACCAGTTAACCCCTAATATCAGCAAGTTCCACATTATCAACTGACATTTAGTTAGTCATCATTTACTATGAAGACTGGACAAAAGTTCCATCATATTTATGCAGAATCAGCTTTCAATGTCACACATAAGGTACCAACATTCTATCAAGTGGCAAAACCTGTTCTGGGGCACAACTGGTTTATGCATCAATTTTCTCACAGAAAAGGATTACAAGAAGTTCATAATGCTCAAAACAACTATGAAAATTTCCAGTCCTTCTGCATTACCAGGGAGGTACAAAATGTATTATAAATCTACAGAATGATGGTTTCATAAATCACAGACACTGATGTGTGCTTAGAAGTAATATATTAACAGCAGTAACTTCAAAAATACACTATATAAGACTGAATGTGACCAAAAATGATGAAGCTATAGGCATCTGAAATTTTCAGTTTGTAGAGAGATGATGACGTCTCTGCATTAATTTATATATACACACACCTCATGCTTCAGTTCCATTTCTTTAAACAGACATAAATCTTCCATTGCAAGTTTCCAGTAAGATTAAAGAGGCCTGTTTCAAGACACCATCTATGCACATCTAAACAGGATGTTGTAATATACATGAATAGTGTGCATTATTCTGAGACAAGGCTCTTCTAATGAAAGTGGCTTTAAGTCCTATATTAATTACGCATAAGCCTGAGTAAGAAAAGTATGTCTTAAGACATAAAAGGGTCAGTGAATTTTCTAAATGGAATTGTTTGTGTTTTAAAAATTCTTTACATCTCAGTGTAAACATGTGCACACACATGAAGTATTAAGAATGCATTATGTACATCTGTCAGTCAACACTGTAAAATTTGTACACAGATTTAATCTAATTTAAGGAAAAAGAACATAACTAAAAGTAATCAAAAACATGTATTTGAACTGTGCTGCCTATTTATGAGGGTTGCTCAGAAAGTTCTGCATTACTTTCCATGCATCAGTCAAAATCAACAGGATATGTATGCAATTTCTTATGTGGCTAACTAAAGACATTCCTAAAATAACATTTTTTTTTAATTTACACAGACACACGCACACACACGCACAATGACAATGACGACACTGCACGTGCAAGTGTACAGGTAAGTGAGACTGCCAACTGCTGAAGAACCGTGACTTCCTCCATTGCAGGATGGATGCATTCAGGGGCTTATTCACATGCAGGAGCTGGGCAATCATAAGGAGTCTGTCACAATGGTCGCCCTCAAAGACTCAACTCTTCATTATTGGCCTCGGTAAATGATTTTCACCTCCCCCTTCCCAACCCAGTCAGCAGTTGGCATTCAAACCCCATAACCATTGAATGGTTAAGAAATAAATGACCTGAATAAGAAGAAGTACCACACACTAACAGTTCATACAGTAAGTAGCAAGCTATGCAATCCCTGTACAGACCTGGATGAGCCCTGAGGTTTCTAGCAGGTTTTGAGGATCCCAGATTTCAAAGCCATCAGCACATGACATTGTTAAGGTTGTCAGTCCTAGCACCAGCTGTGTTTAACCCCCCAAAAATTTTCCTGGTACTCATTTCTGTTAGAGGGTGAGTTGACCCCAGGGTCCTAGTGTGGCTGGAAGATTATGTTAATGGAAAATTCCGCCAACATCACTGGGCATTGAACATGCGACCTTCTGGCTTGTAGTGCAGTGATTCAATAGTAAGTAGCACAGCATATAAACATGTAGTATGGCACACCAAAAGAGGACATTATTAAAAAAAAATACTGCTAATCCCTGCTAAACGTAAACCTGCACACCACACTTCTTACTGTATGATATATTAATATTTGCAACTGCTATTTTCTTGTACATGATAAATAATTCCTAACACTCAACGCTTTGGTTCAGTAAACCCAAATTACTTCATCCTTTAAACCCCTTCAGAGGCATGCACCCAGTATGTGCATCTGCTACGCAATCTGACAAATCATAGCACAGTTATATGCTGAGTGAAAGGCTTGGTCCAGTTTCACCTCTGTGACAACTCAATCTTCTCCAAAAGTACTCGGTCAGTAGCACATTTTGTGAAGTCTTCATTATTCTGGAATGTGATGCCTCATCACTAAGCAATTGGTTCCCATTGTTCTGAAAACATGCTCTGATCTCAAAACACTGGCAACAAATTACCCAGTGACATAATGTCACATCCAGGAAGAACATGCAACTCAACTACCCTGCTGCAAAACCCTAAACTTGCCTCATTACATGCAAACTGTTGCTACCATTAAACAAAAGAAATAAATCCTTTTCTAGGCTCTCTAAATCAGACTTTCACCATGCATTTGTAACTACAAGGAACATGAGGACAAATGTAAGCCCCTTGTTCAACAAGAATCATTGTAGATGTAATGTGGACATAAATATAATCACTTAAAATAAATATCAAATTTAATAATTCAAGGCACACATGTGATTTGGAAGAACATAGGATGATCGTTCCAAAAATACCGAATTAATTAGGAATGTCCAATATTCATACATTACCATTTAATGTTACAGCAGACTGCAAAAACTTAGAAATTCCTACTTGGCAATGCATAAGAAAATGCCTCTCAAGCTGTATTTACAACTATACAATAGTCTATTTGATACTCCTCATAGATGAGGTAACATTTAATTAAGGACCATGCCACAGCTGTGCAAATGTTTGCAAAATAATTTAAAAAACATGACATTCTAGTCTACTCTGCAAAACGCAGAAGCACTCATTTTGCCAACTGTTCCTTATGGGTGTAAAACTTGGTATCCTGCTTGGAAACAACAATGTTTCAAAACAAATTGCTCACAAAGTACACCGCCTTAGGAGGATGTAGGAATGTCTGCTAAAGGATAGTGAACAGCATGTGGCTTATACAGATCACCTTGTGTTCTTAAGACACTGAACTGAAGGACATGACAAGAAGAACAGAAAATCTCTTAAAAAAGGTATGAGTGGAAGTCAGAGAAGATGGGAAGATGACAGTGAGAAATATCTTACAAGGAAAACTATTTAAGCAGTCATGATATTATGAACATTGGGAATAAATGCAAAGAATTTAAATTTTAAAAATTTAAGCTATTAACACATGCTGCAACTATCAGTAAAATTGTCAAATTTGTAACATGAAGCACAGGTCACAAATTCAAAACTTAACATATACTCTCTGAATAATGTATCACAGAAGTGTGCTGCATCAATGGTATGTTTGAAGTACATATTTAATTTGCAAGGAAAGCATAACTTGCCACTTCCAAGCATTATTCTTTATAAACAAAATCACCTGAAATTTGTGGCTACTTGGTGATATTTTGTCTGCTAACTGCTTTGCCAATCAATATGCTGAAAACTGAAATTTAAGAAATGACTGTAATATCAATTTTCACCTTTGAAATTACTCAAATTGGGCAGTACTGTTGCAGAGGATCTTACCCAACAAGCCACAGAAAAGGTCTTTGCATTGACAAAATAACTCTTTGTTTAGCAGCTGAATATGCCCCGCTGATTCAGGAGTGATTTTAAAGATTTCCAGAGTGGCATTTGCTGGCTTAGTTAATTCAGAACCAGCCTTGATAATATAACAGTTATTAGTAAAAATGACGGTGGTGGTAGCTGTGTTTATCGTGGTCATCATTGTAATAATAATAATAATAATAATAATAATAATAATAATAATAATAATAATAATAATAATAATAATAATCTAAACATACAAAACACACTTCATGGGCGAAATAACATTACATGTAGCACAGACTGTAAATACAGAACAGCTGCAACACTATACACCCTAGAAACATGGTTTGTTTCATGTAAATACCCTGCATAAAGGTGATTCTAAGGACAGTAACAATAAAAATAATAACAATTGCCAACATCACCAAGGACTAATGGGTTGCCAGATATCACAGTATTATACAGAACATGTATTTTTGTGTACCTTGCAAACTCATGGACAGAACTGCCAATTTAATTTCAATTTGTCACTTCATATCTTGTCCTGTTTCCTACTGTACTTTCCATTTCCTTTTCATCACTATATACATAACATGGTGTATATACAGGGTGATTCATAACTTATGGATATTAATGCAGAAGATGATTTCCAACATCTCTGTAATCAAAGAAGTTCATATAAAAAAAATGTCCAATTTTGGCCAGTTACAGAGTAATGACCACTTTCATGTAAATGCCTTCAGTTTACATAGACCTGTGCTTTAAGCAGGTTTCTGAAAATCCCACCACAGGCTGCAACTCAACCTTACTGCTCAGTTGTGAACAACGTAAGTTGCGAGCTGCAGCTTCTGCTGACAGTTCCTGTTCTAGCTGGTTTAACATCACATAGCATGACTTAAGACATGCGGTCCACAGGATGGCACTTAAAACAATTAAGAAACACCCATCTGTCCATAACCATTGAGAATAGGACCCATAATGATTTTAACATTTTTTGATCATAGAGACCTAGGAAGTCATCTCCTACAGTAATGTCCACAAGTCATGAATCACCCTGTATAATCTACAAAAACCAGCAACATACAAAAAGACACGTTTTGCTGTCCCTCTCTAAGCTCTTCATGTCTGTGAATTTACTCTGTTAACAGTCTTTCTTGATGAACTTTTGATTGTTGAACTCTCAGAACCAGTGCTTGGTGTTGCTGGTAGATGGAACAGTGAAATGTAATTGGTCTTTGAAAATTTATGGTTAATCTTTAGCACACAGCCTTTTTGAGTACCATATTTCTGCTGCATCCAGAACGCTGTTTGATTTAAATGCACACTGCAGGAAAATGTTTTTCTTTTCAGATGAAAAGAATGTATATTTACTTTAACAGAAGTGTCCCATTTGTACGTAACAAGGTTAACAGAGCATCCTGCATCATCCAGTGCCAGATAAACCAGCTTTTACTGTATTCTGTCATTTAGTACCACTTTAATGTTACACAAATAAATTTCTTACTTTCTTCAGATACCTTCTGTTTTTACTGGCAGCTATTTCACACATAATTAAATAATGCTACTGTGCAAAATTTCATGTGAGGTTTCCACATAACTGAGTGATGTCCTTGTTGGGATGTGAGGACCAGACCTGATCAAGATGGCTCAGGATTATGCTCTTCAAAAGCAGAATTTTGGGCAAAAATTTCAGTTCAAATTCTCAGTTACTACAGCCAATCAAATGACAATAATTTCATCAGCATGGCCTCTCTACATTTGATTAGACTAAAGGACAAGTGAACAGAATGAACAAATCCCGGTTTTAATTTTTCCTTGCACAGCCATTCTCACATGATACTGTCCCAAGGTTCAATGCCCAACTGGTAAGGGAAGACATGACCACTTACCTTCCGACGATCCACTCTCTGCTGAGTGTATATATATTCTTTGAGATGTCTTGGCATTTTTTCTGGTAAGTTATTAGTGTCATTGTAAAATTCTGGTCTCCAATCATATATCTGAAAATTTATTGAAAGATGAACATTAACTACCCTGCATTGTGAACTCAGTCTGCACCCACATGCAAGAAGCAAAACATCTCCTGTAATGGTTTATAAAGTTCCTAGAACCCTCACACACAGGGGACTCTACTACCATGAACATGTGCCATTGTTAAGAATGAACTAAAATGTCAATAGATCAGATCTTAACAATTTAATGGATTCGATGTTCAATGAATCTAAACCAGATATCCTTGGGCAGAAAAATGACTACCCAGCAGCACTGTGCTGACCACTATTGTCTCAAATCTTATCAAATGTGCACTGTACAATTAGTAACGAATATCATGAAAGTGCAGGGCACACCAGTGAATTCTGTAGTGAGAATGACCAAAAACATGCTAAAACTGCACTGGTTAATAATAATCACTGTGGCACTTTACTATTACAGTAACCAAACCAAAGGCATAAGAGAGCTGGTGTGGCCAAACTGATACCTAGAAACTCACAATAATTTTAAAAAATTCCCTGAAAGAAACCCCAGCACAGTCAGATACCACAGACCACAGCAACTGATGAGCTTGTTTCCCGTTCCATTCTGAAAAGCAGGTGAACTAAATAATGATAACTGAACACACAAACTATCATTCCCACTTTTGCAGTATACCTCAGGTTCAAATCAAGACAGATGAGAAGAGTGGGGCACGAATCATGCATGAAAAAAAAAAAATGGAATTCTCAGTCAAAAGCCTGATGGCAAGAGACCACTTGGCAGACTTAGGTTTTGATTGTAAATCATTATGATGGATCTTAAAGAAAGAGGATCTGAGAGTATGGAATGAATTCAAACAGCTTAGAACAGCAGCCAGTGGAGGATTTGTGCACACCTATGGAAGGTTCTTGTACAGAGACAATGTACCTCCAGGTTCCATAAAAGTTACAAAATTTGTTGACCATCCAAGAATCTTTTAGCTTTTGCAGCTTCTCAAGGACACTCCTCCACAGAAATAAATACATTCAAAATAATATAAACAAAATTTCAGCAAGAATATGTAGTAGTATCTAACAAGTAGCAGGCAAGTCTCGTTACGGCAGAACACATATGAACAGAAAGAGCACAACTTCTGTTGGTTGTAAAATCAATTACCTTGTTCAGTTTGATGAAGACACAAGGTGCAGATTTATGGTAGTTGAAGTTATTTTCTTGTGTACAAGGAAACCAGTCCTTAACATTCACATCACATACTTGATTCTCGTTTGGTGGTCTGTCATAATCACAGTTGTAGATGTTCTGACCACGACCTGGGGTCAAACCTGGCTTCCTATACACTGTAAACAACATAAAATTTATTCTTTGAAGTATACAAAATGGTAACTATAGAAAACAAGCCAAGATTTTCCCACATACCAATTATATACAAAACAAACAGAATACAGGCCTTTCAGTTTATGTTGCTGTGAATGTACTTGAAAATTGAGCTCACCAAGTCTAGTCTTGCGCAAAAATGATGTCACATGCTCTTCTACCAAATCACATACAAGGTATCACAAACTAAACTGGCTGTACTTTCCCAGCAGAGGACTGATGTTGAGAATATTATTCACTGTACTGAGAACACATGTCCTTAGTCAAAATACATTCTAAAAATTCATCCTACACCTTATGGTAAGTTAAATTTCATAAAAGTTTACTGGTCTCAATGTTCCCAGCAAGCTGATTACTCGTATTAAAAGAAAAAAGTATTGGATCAGTGTGATGCAATTGGAACCTTTGTTTGAAAGATACAGACCAAGGAAGTCTGGCAAACTTAGCTGGGATATGCTAACACACAGCACCCAGACTTCTGAAACTGTGACCATAGAGGGTAACCATTGTTCAAAGCACAACAGCCCTGGGAGTGGTTACAGCGTTTCTGCAAGAGGGTGTTCAGACTCATACATGACGGAACCATTAACCCAGACGTATTTCTTTTAGCAATCAAACACAACATTTCATTTACTCAAACATTATCAAATCAACTGCATGTTTTGGTCCAATGGGCTATCATCAGGTTGGCAAGAATGGAAGACAAAAACATACTGTGTATTTATCTTCTAATTTTGCCAACCTGATGATGGCCCATTGGGCCAAAATATGTTGTTGAGTTGGCACTGAATAAATAAACTGCTGTGTTTGAATAAATATACAGTGATTCTTGTTATCTAAAAGAAAACGGAGATGTAGAATGTTAAAAAAAATTACCCGTAAGAACTTAGGTCAGTATAGGTACTGTCTAATAATCTGGAATAGTTCATAATCCAGCACCTGTCTGGTCCCATGGGTGCCGATTAAAGGAATTCTACTATAACATTTGAGGAATAATTTCAAATATTTCCCAAGAAGAGGGACATCATTCCAAATAATAAATAAATAAATAAATAAATATATATATATATAGTTTGTGATTTACGGTAAGAACAATCAAAGTGCAAGTAATAACATTTTTTGTGACAAGAAATACTCATAACTCAGAGTTACTACTGGGAAGAACGGTTTGCAATTTGACAGCTGCTCAGCTACATATTACAGGGGCACTACTGATGAATTTACAGTGGCACAGCAGTGTCATACAATGAAAACCTTGCATATGAAGTGTCCCTTCCACTGCTACTCAGCATCAGAATCAACAAAACAAATGTAAGACAATGTTAAGCATGCACAACAAACTAATGAATAAGTGAATGGATTTTCCTCGAGTCAACATACTCATTTGAATAATGAATTCCATTTACACCCTGAAGATGTCTGTACACATAAAAGCAATATCACAGACCAATAACCAATAAAACAAACAACAATTACAACAAATTCTGCTCACCCTCAAGGAACTTCTCCAAACTTTTTGTCCAGTGTGCATACTGTGCAAGGTCTGTTCCCTTGTACCATATCAATGTACTCTCCACATTGTCAACTGGAGGCATAGGCCGGAATCCAAGGCCTAGAAAGGAATAATGTTAGATCAGGCACAAAGAATCCAAAAAATAACACTTCTGATCACCACACAAATAATATTAACTACTGTGTAAGGCAAAAGATTAAATTCTATATTTAAATGCCAATGACTTTACATATGTGAACCACATCTGTAGAAGTAAATAACATGGAACTCAAATGTTGAACTTTTCTTGCCTTTTACACCAACACACCTTCACTTTACTATCACAGCATACTATTCAATTCCTCAGTAACACATGGCCATGCCACGGCTCCCATGGTTAGCCACCAGCCTCTCACTGTGGAGGCTGTGGTTTAAGGCCACGCCAATCCATGTGGGATTTGTGTTATGCACATTAGCATTGCAACATGTTTCTCTATAAGTACCTCAGGTTCCCCATGTCATGGTCAATCCACCAATGATTCGTACTCATAGTTCATTCATCTACCACAGACACCATAGACTTTTAACAAATGACAGCACAACTAAATAAAACACTTCTCACTTTAACAATGTGCAAGCCACATCTGTCAAAATACTTACTTACTTACTCCATGAAGCAAAATCCTTCTTCAGAAGCTGACCGGTTCCTCACCTAGTCAAGAAATTCCTGTATTTTATGGTACATGAAGGCTCATTACCACATTTACAAGTGCCCACCACCTGTCCCTGTCCTGAGCCAATCAATCACCCCCCCCTCCCACTTCCTAAAGATCCATCTTATTATCCTCCCATCTATGGCTAGGTCTTCCTTCTTTCCTTCTACATGGTCTCTTTTCCTCAGATTTCCCAACCAAAACAATGTATGCACCTCTCCTGCAGCCACATATGCTTCCTGCCCCACCCATTCCATTCTTCTTGATTTGATCAACCGAATAATATTTGGTGAGGAGTAGAGATCGTTAAGACCATCATATAGTCTTCTCCACTCCCCTGTTACATCGTCCCTCTTAGGCCCAAATATTCTCCTCAGCACCCTATTCTCAAACACCCTCAGCCTACATTCCTCCCTCAATGTGACCAAACATGTTTCACACTCATACAAAAAAAAAACGGGCAAAATTATAGTTCTGTATTTCTTAATCTTTATATTTTTTGACAATAAACTGGAATACAAAAGCTTCTGCACCAAATGATAGCAAGCATTCTGACTTTAATCCGCAATTAATTTCTTCCTGAATAGAATTTTGATCCATTAAGGTTGTTCCCAAATATTTTAACTGTTCCACCCTTTCAAACAAACTATTATACATCTTTATATTGTGACTTCAATCTGAATTCTGATCTTGAGACATGACCACGTACTTAGTTTTATCAGCATTTACTTCTAGTCCAATATCTTTACTGGCAACTACTAAAACCTCTGTTTTTCTTTATAGTATGTATGCTTGCACCCAATATATTAACAGCACCAGCATAAACCATTTAATTTCAAGCCATCCTGATTTACCAGAACTCTCCTAATGGCATGCGATAAAGCAAAGTTGAGATGCAATGGTGATAATGCATCTCCTTGATTCACACCACTCTTAATAGGAAACATGTCAGACAAATTCTTGCCTACCTGGACTATGCTATACATTTCAATCAGACACATTGTTATTAGCCTTACCAGTTTCATGACAATACCAAACTCAATGAGAATATTATACAAGACCTCCCTTCTAACTGAATCATAAGCTTTCTTATGTCTTATGAAGAGATGATGCACTGCTTCATTGTATTCCCAATTTTTATTAAGTATTTCACAAATGCAGAATATATGATCAGTAGCTGACCTGTTGCAATGAAATTCACACTGATGATCCCCCATTAATTTCCTCTGCATATGGAGTTAATTTTGACAACTGGATGGTGGATAAAATTTTGTACTTTGTTGACAAAAGTGTACCTCTAATATTACTACAATCTATTGCATCACCCTTCTTACAAATAGGTACAATAATCCACTCCTTCCAATCCTTCGGCAATTCCTCCTTGTTCCAAACAGAATTGATTGGTTTATGGATCTCAGAGAAAATTGTTCTAGCCCCTGCATTAATCACTTGTGCTGGGATTTGATCAATACCTAGTGATTTGTGTCTTTTTAGCTTGTCCATAGCCATATCAACTTCAAAGGCACTGGGCTCAGTCACAAGTCCTCAGCTGTATGTATTTCTGTCTGCCTAACATCATTAACCCCATGTTACAGAGGATGATAACAACAGTTGTGAAAAGACACACATTTCATTATTAATACGGAGTTTGGCCACCATTTGTCTGTAATACAGCTTGTATCCTTCTTGGAACAGACTCATGTAAGTTCTGAATAGTCCTAGTGGAATACTGTACAACTCTTCACGAAAATCATCTTCTAGTTGCTTGAGAGATGATGGAGGAGGGTAGCAGCTTCTCACCCTACTCTTTACAACTGACCACACTGGTACAATGATACTGAAGTCTGGCAATTGTGCTGCCCAAGGAAGATGTTGAAGTGCACCTTCATGCTCCTCAAGCCAAGAATGAACACTTCTGGCTGTGTGTATAGGCGAACTGTCATCTCGAAAAATTTCATCATAGTAAAGGAAACAATATCTGGACCATAGGATGAACATGGTTACCTAAAATGTCCAATAGTCACTGGTAGAAATTCGACCATTCAGTGTAATTACAGGACAAGCATAATACCATGATATTGCTGCCCAAAACATCATAAATCAACCTCCATGTTTCACAGTTGGAACCAAGCATTCTCCAACACAAACCTGGCCTGATGTTGGGAACAACATGCAGGATGACTCGTCTGACCATATTACATATTTCCAGTCATCAGACGTCCAGGTTTCAAAATCATCACACCATACATCTCACCTTTTAGCATTGTTTTTGGTAATCAGTGGTTTAGTAGTTGTAAATCTATCATGTGGATGATGGATTTGTGCAGCTCTCATCAGACTGTTTTTGTGGTAACAAGGTCTTCAAGATGAATATTGAGCTCTGCTGTCACCACTGCTGCAGCAATTCAATGATCTTTGACACAATCCTCTTCAATGTATGGCAATCCCTTACACTTAGTTTTGGTTTTTGGCCACTGTTCCTCCTAGCTGATGATGTCTTCCCATGATTTGTGTGTGCTGTCACATCCTTGGAAACTGCTGCTCTGTATACACTGAATAAAGTGGCCATTTTAGCTACAGATGCTGCACTGCAGCTAAACACACACCAACAGCCTGTCCTCTTCGATGATCTGACAAGTCTCCCATTTTGCACTACTGTCATACAAACTGTTGATTGATTGTAATTGGGTTCGGGAGCTCTTGGTCCCGATGCACCTAGGCCTAAATACGAGATGTTACTAAACACAATCTGTAATGCACTGACACTGGCGCTACACACCATACACAAACAAAAGA
>Ga0209755_10006835_pt1 | contig 12508 bp, 12 predicted proteins | sample TergutCo191P1_FD_187301 | JGI IMG/M metagenome (GOLD analysis project Ga0209755, IMG submission 187301) | Cornitermes sp. P1 segment gut microbial communities from Petit-Saut dam, French Guiana - Co191P1 (SPAdes) (version 2) | ecosystem: Host-associated > Arthropoda: Insects > Digestive system... | reverse complement strand
TATGCGAATCTAAAGTGCATATAATTTACACCGCTCCGGCAGAAACAGTGATGCTGAGCATAAAAATAGCCATAGTATGCGGCTTAACACTCGCCTCACCCATCCTGTTCCAACAGGTTTGGAGCTTCATATCCCCTGCGCTTTACAAAAACGAAAAAAAACTGGTGCTACCCACAGCCCTAGCTTCTACCGTCTGCTTTTTGAGCGGCATTGCTTTTAGCTTTTACCTCTTGCCACTCGCCCTGAAATTCTTAACCGAATTCGCAGCCGGCACAATTGACCCGTTTTTCAAAATAGACGAATACCTAGGCTTCTTGATAAAACTGGCTCTGGCATTTGGCTTTGCATTTCAACTACCGGTAATATCCTTTGTATTAGCAAGGATCGGCTTAATTGACCACAAATTTTTGGCACGTAATTTTCGCTACGCAATTGTGCTCATATTCATAGTGGCAGCCATCTTGACCCCACCGGATGTTCTCTCCCAGATAATGCTCGCCATACCATTGCTTATACTCTACGGGCTCAGCATATTCATAGCCTTTTTCGCCGGGAGAAAAAATGACTAGCGGAATTGGTTATTCGGAAATTCTGTTGATTTTAGCCGTGATGCTGATATTCATAGATGCAAAGCAGATCCCCGATCTTTTGCGAAAAACTTTCAAAATCATTGCGCAACTGCGCGCAACCATTAAAAAAATCCTAGATGATATGGACATAAAATGATAACTCTCCTGCCCAATCGCGAAAAATCCCTGCTCCGCCTGCACCCCTGGGTATTCAGCGGCGCAATAGACAAAGTCACAGGCAACCCAAAGCTCGGCGAAACCGTAGAGATTAAGGACAGCAAAGGCCATTTCCTTGCTTGGGCCGCATATTCGCCAAATTCACAGATAAGAGCCAGAGTTTGGAGTTTCAACGAGCCAGACATAATCGACAAAAACTTTTTTATGCACCGTGTTGTAGGCGCAGCCTTGGCAGTTGCCCCGTATAATGCTGTAACAAACCCGGATTCGCAAACTGCATACCGCATAATAAACGCAGAAAATGATTGCATGCCCGGTTGCATAGTGGATTACTACGCCGGATACCTGAGCGTTCAACTGTTATCTGCCGGATGGGAAATTCACAGGCAAACGCTTGTGGAATGCCTGAAAGAAGTGTTTCCGCATTGCAAAGGAATCATAGAACGCTCCGATTCCGATGTCCGCACAAAAGAGGGCTTGGAACCGCTTGTGCAAATTCTATCAGGTGATGTTCCAAAAGAGCCGATTGTAATTGAAGAAAACGGCCTGAAAATTCTGGTGGATTTGTATAAGGGTCATAAAACCGGCTACTATCTTGACCAAAAAAACGCAAGAAAGAGAATCGGCGAACTTGCGAAAGGCAAAAATGTGCTGAATTGCTTTTGCTACACGGGCGGCTTTGGTTTATTCGCCGCAGCCGGAGGAGCTAACTCTGTAAAGCAGGTAGATGTTTCCGCACCTGCGCTTGAGCTCGCAAAGCAAAACGCAGAGCTGAACAATTTATCAACGCCCATTGAGTACATAGAATCAGATGTTTTCACATATTTGCGCAAATGCAGAGATCGGGGTGAATCTTTTGACCTGATAATTTTAGATCCGCCAAAATTTGCGGAGTCCGTGAGCCAGGTGGAAAAAGCCGCAAAGGGCTATAAGGACATAAATCTGCTGGCGATCAAGCTGTTGGTTCCGGGAGGAATGTTGGCAACGTTCAGTTGCAGCGGGCACATAAGCTCGGAGTTATTCCAGAAAATAGTAGCAGATGCCGCAGTTGATGCAAGGCGTCCGGTGCAGATTTTAGAGAGTTTCAGGCAAGCGCAGGATCACCCTGTTTTGAGCTCTTTCCCGGAAGGGATGTATTTAAAGGGTTATTTGGTGGCTACAAGCAGATTTTAACCGGAATTTTTATAAATTATCAATATGGAAAAACTTTGGATTCTAGCAGTGTTAACCCTGATGGCATGCGCAGGGCAGAAACAATCACAAGATACGGAAATAAAGAAGGGTGCAAAGAAAGAAACAAAGAAGGAAATCGAATTGAAAGAGCAGAAAAATGAACAAGCTCAAGCAACAAAAAAAACGCCAAAGAAATCGGAAAAAAAGCCTTTAACAACAGCAGAAAAATGCAATAAAATAAACTCGACACACGAATTTTCGGCAGAAGACATAGTTACGCCTATTAGAAACTCATACGAAGAGCAAGAAAATGTTCATGAGGACTGTTCTTGCATTGAAATTGTTACATGCGACGGACTAGATATTTGTTATGCTTTCAAATGCTCTAAATCAGGAATAATAGAGGTTTTTAAATAGTGGCTCCAAGCGGGGTTGAACCGCTGACACACGGATTTTCAGTCCGTTGCTCTACCAACTGAGCTACAGAGCCAAGGTCTCTAAATATAGAAAAAAAAATAAACGGTGTCAAGGGTTACAGCCTAAACGAACGTAGCAACATAGCCAAACCAACCGTACCGTAAATTATATGACCAATCCAAGCTCCCAACCACGGTTCCAAAATGCCGTTTTCGCCCATTTGCACTCCTACCCTTATCACAATGTAATAACTGAATGTCAAAATTATGCCAATGCCAAATTGATGGCTTAACGAACCACCCCGCTTGTATTTGTGCGAAAGCGAAAGCGCCATAATCAAAGTTACCAACGCCGTCACCGGACCGGAAAACTTAAAATGCAACTGGGTTTCCATTTTTTTTGTGTCTTCGCCGCTACGTTTCAAAATTTCAATTCTGCGACTGATCTGCCTTATGCCCATCTCCTCGTGGCTTTGACGCTCGTTTATTATATCTTCCGGCAAAACACCGGTCTGCTTGCCAACACTCAGCTTTTTTATCTCGTATGCAGTTAAATTTCCATCTGGAGCAAAAAATCTGGCCCAACCATCAAATAAAACCCAAGCAGTGTCTTGCCACTCTATCGCTTTCGCATCATAGCGTGCAGACGGCTTGCCGTCTTTTTGCAAAACCAAAGACATTCTGTCGCCTTTTTTCGTCACACCGTTGTAATACTTGAAATACCAGTCCGAATGGTCGGAACCTATATACACAAACTGATGCTTCTCCTTAATTCTCGGATTTTTTCTCTGCTCAATCCTGGTTTCGGCAATCTCCAAACGGCGAAAATTCGCATCCGGCAAAATCATTTCGCTGATAACAAGAAGAAGTCCCGTTATAACCACTCCACTCATAAGAACCGGCAAAAGAACCCTGAACGGACTTCTGCCTGCGCCATACATTGCGGAAATTTCCAGATGCCTGGCCATCGCTCCAACGCTGGCTATAGCCGTTAGCATTATAGCAACAGGTGAAACAAGATAGACTATATACGGCAAATAATTCAGATAATATTCCGCAACCTGATCCATCCCCTTCAAAAGCCACATCTTTATATTACCTACAAAATCTATTATAACAAAAACCACAACGCTGCCGATTGAAATTAAGGCAAAGGATTTCAAAAAGTTCCAAAAAAGATAAAATGAAAACTTCATCGCTTTGCAACCCGCCATGTTAAAAATAAACCGATTGTCCCGATTAACGCATTGCAAGCCCACATCGAAATCTCCGGCGAAATTATCAAACGAGTTGCCAAATTTTCTCCACCTATCAAGCACACCCAGTAAACGGTGAAAAAGCCAAGGCTATAAACAGTGCCAGGGCCAATGCCGCCTCGCCTGGCTATTATGCCGAGCGGCGCACCTATAAGCGCAAAGATAACACAAGCAACGGCGGTGCTTATTTTTTTGTGAATTTCAACCTTGTATTGAGCGATTTGCCTGGACAAGCCTTCACGCCTAAGTTCCATTCTGCCGATATGCGTTAAAACTTCGGATTCTTCATGTTTTACTATTGACACATGTTTTTGCGCAACGTCAAGCGTACATCGTACATCCGGAGCATTTTTCCAAACCAAAGATGCGAATTCCTCTGTCAATTTTTGCATATTGGCTTCTGTATCTTCCAGTGCTTGCACCATCATTTCTATGGGCATTTCCCGGCTGCCTCGAGTTTTTGCGTCTGTGCGCTCAAAGCGGGCATCGACATTTTGCACAGCAAAATCCTGATTTGCAAAACGAATTCTGAAATATCGCTCCGGGTCTTTGGGATCGACAAAATGATTTTCGCCGCTTTTCAAGTGGAGCATTAAGGTTGCCCCCATATCTACATATTCCATTGATGCGCTGTCTGCCGTTATGACTCTGGGATAGTTGCCGCCTATTTCAAATATTTTTATGCCATAAAGCGTTGCGCTGTGGTTGTCAATGCGAGATACCCAGAGCTGAATTCCGGGGAACTGGTTTATCAGCTTGCCTTCATCTATCATGGCGTGCGGTTTTTTGCGGCTTATGGATTGCATAAGCATTGCGCTGCGGTAATTTGCCTCGGGCAAAAGCCAGTTGTTGAAAACTATCAAAAGCGTCATAATCAAAGCTGAAAATATGAGAACCGGCCTCATAAGCGAGAGCGGAGAAATTCCGGCAGCCTGCATAGCTGTGATTTCCCTGTCTGCGGAAAACCTTCCAAAAGTCATAAGAGTAGCTGCAAGCACAGACATAGGCACCGCGAGCCCCACCATCCAAACCACATTAAGCGCAAAAATCTCCAAAACAATCTGCGCTGGAATTCCTTTTGAGAGAACCTTATCCAGCACATCCACAAGAAAATTTATCACGAATAGAAACGTAGTCACAAAAAGCGCCGCAAAGAACGGTGCGATATGCTCTTTGAGGACATAGCGTGTGAGGATCATTTTTGTGAAATGTAGAAATTATTTTTCTATCTTTTTGATATGATAACGCTGCTAGCTGCTGCACTTTGGCGTTTGGGCTATTTAATTGATTCAAAAACAAGGCTTGCACCTAAAAAAAATGTGTCTTTCACCACCCCGCTTTTGGGAATCGGCAGTCTTTTGGCTGGTGGAGCAGGCAAAACCCCTTATGTCGCATTTTGGGCGCAAAAGCTTAAATCCCAGGGACTTAGCATTGCCATTATATGCAAAAATACGGGTGATGAAAATTTATGGTATTCAAAAAAAGGGTTTGAAGTTTTCACAGGCAATCGTTTTGAGCTTTGCAAAAAACTTGACGGCAAATACGATGTTATAATCAGCGACGATGGCTTGGAAGATCGCCGCCTTAGCCACGCTTTTTGGGTATGTTTAACCTGGGGTGAGCGAGCAGAAAGCGTGCGAGACATAATCCCTCACGGAAATTGCCGCAGTTTGTGGAAGGATCATCCTGAAATAGTTTGCGTAAAAACCTGCGCAATGGACTGGGAAGAAAAAGATGCGGATATTATCTTTTCAATGGAGCTGAATTTGCCAGAAAACTCGGAGATAATAGCGATTGCCGGCATAGCTCGCTCGCAAAGATTTTTTGCCGGATTGGAGAGAAATTACAGAGTGGTAAAAAAAATAGATTGCCCGGATCATTTTGATATTAGCAAAAAAGTGGAGCAGGCGTTGAAGCTCGGTTTGCCGGTTGTGATAACGGAAAAAAATGCTATCCGTTTGCCGGAGAGCATTTTGAAAAATAAAAACGTTGTGGTTTGCGGGCTTACTTTAACGCATCGTGCTCAAGCATCAGCGTGTAATTTGTGACATCACACACCTCGGTTGGGCCAAAATACTGAATTGGGCCTGGGAACATATAATCTTCGATCCTTGCCCATTCATCACGGTGCGCCTCAAAGTATTTGAATGGCTTGCCTTTCAAATCAACCAACGCTTTTTGGATAACCGGCTTGTCTGCGCCGTGCCTGCGTTCCATGTTCATCATCATTGTGGTGGGAACTCCGCCTGCAACCCAATTGTCAATGCCAGCGGTTAATTTGCTAACAGATGCCATATAACCGGTCTTGTCGTGCAATACCAAAATAGAAGCGGCATAACCCAAGCTGTAACAGTAATCTGCGTCAAAGTTGGAGGGTGCGGCGCAACGGCCTTCGTAACCGAAGAAGTGGTTGAGCGCTGCGAACTTGCCTTTGAATGCACGAACTTTTAGCTCTTTTGAAACCATCTCTATCAGCAATTTTTCCGTTTCAATCAAAGAAACCTGAACATTGCCGTGCGGATCGCGATCAAGCATAAGCTGGAGCTGTATGCCTTCCGGGAGGCTCTTAAGCAATTTTGCGGAAGCTTCTGAAATGTGCTTGCATGCGGCTTCTGCCATCTCTGCTACCTTGCCGGCTTTTTTTATCTCGGATTCGTGATGGGCAAGAGCCTCGTTAAGCTCGGAAATTAACACTCCGAATTCAGGGATAAACTCAACAAGACCTTCCGGTATAAGAGCCACGCCAAAATTTTTGCCTGCGCCATAACGAGCTACGACAACATCAACAATGGAGAATATCACCTGTTCAAGCGTCATTTTCTGCTCTTTGATTTCCTCGGAAATCAAACAGATATTCGGATGTGTTTGGAGCGCGGCTTCCAAACCAATGTGGCTGGCAGAACGACCCATGAGTTTGATAAAGTGCCAGTATTTGCGAGCGGAATTTGCATCACGCTCAATGTTGCCTATAAGCTCGGAGTAGGTTTTTACTGCGGTATCAAAGCCAAAAGATGTTTCAATATATTCGTTTTTCAAGTCGCCGTCTATGGTCTTTGGGCAGCCTATAACCGAGCATTTCACTTTTTTTGCCGCAAAGTATTCCGCAAGCACCGCTGCGTTTGTGTTGGAATCATCGCCGCCTATTATTACGATTGCATTCAAGTCCATTTTTTTCACAACGCCTATGCATCTGTCAAATTGCTCCGTGCTTTCAAGTTTTGTGCGGCCGCTCTGGATTATGTCAAAGCCACCGGTATTGCGGTATTTGCCCATAAGCTCACGGTCTATTTCAATGTATTTGCCATCAACCAGCCCGCTTGGGCCACCTAAAAATCCATAGAGCTTTGAGCCTCCTATCACGGCTTTTATCCCGTCAAAAATTCCAGCTATAACATTATGCCCGCCAGGAGCCTGGCCACCTGAGAGCACAACACCCACATTCAGCGGCATGCCGGCGGTTTGTTTCTCTTCTACGGCTTCAAATGTCAAAACAGGTGCGCCATAAGTATTGGGGAACAATTCCTTTATTTTGTCCTGATCCCGAACAGACTGAGTAGCATTGCCTTTATTCACAAGTACTTTCAATGGGCCTTTGCGCAATGAGAGTGGCAATTTTGGTTTGTAATCGGCACGAGCCTTACCTAAAACAGAAAGATTTTCTGACATAATTTTCTCCAAGTTGTTTGGGGTAATTTAGAAAAACATCTGAAGATCGTTTAGGTTTTTGGACATTCAAGTTTGCGTTCCGATTTTTACCGTACTATCCGTACTATTGCTCTTGCAGGTTCTAATATAAAATTCCTCTATGCTAACGATTTCCCCGCAATAATCGTCTTTTTGCGTTTTTGTGGTGACTTTTTTCAGAGAATCGTCATAGATCTGATTTGCACAGGTACTGCCGTTTTGATATATTCTTGTAGTACGGACAAATTTGTCCAAAGAATCACGTTTCTGCTCTTCATCTTTGATTACCACCAATTCATTTTTCTCCCATTTATATTTGGTATCCCAATACCAGCACGGGTCTCCCATGCTACCGGATTGCCTTAGAGTTTGTGCTTCTATATCAACAACAACTTGAAAACCGGAGAGTTCTTTGTTATAGTAATAACTTTTCGCTTGTGGATCATACATAAAAACATCATAATATTCATTATCTCCTTCATTACTGGAAAGGACTTGAATATCCATATATCCGTCAAAATTGTAGTCAGCAACATTAATATTCGCATGATCGTCTCTGGGAAACCGCAATGGTGAGCCTCCGTTTTTTAAAAGATTTACTGTTTGCTTGGCCCCGTTATGCTCAAAGACCAAGCTGTCTAAGTTATAGCTCCCATCTTCTTCAATCTGAGAATAAAAAACTGTTATCGGTATTTCTTTGCCATTAAATTCTACGGTTTGAACAGACATTCCCGGCGATTCTTCTTCAGGATTCTCAACTTCATTGGGAGTGCTAGCTCTGCCCTGCACGCAGCGAACAGAGGACAAGTTAAGCTTCCAGTTGCCGTTGTCATAGATTCTGCTGTCGCCATATCTTACGTCAAAACTGTTGGCAGCCTCCTCATATTTCTCCGTAGCACTCCACCAACCGCCGAAATCACCAATCTCGTCAAAAATTTGTTCCGGCCCGCTACGGTAGCCGCCCGGCAAGGCTGAAAATCCGTATTCATCTGTGCCGTCACCGCCTTTTTCCCAGCCTCTCTTGGCTTTGAGCTTTCCTCCTGCAACTTCTTTGCCCCCTGCGAAAGCTATAAGGACCTGCCATTCCTCATCACTAGGTAAAAGCCAACCTTCCGGGCAAGCTTTCATAGCCTCATCCCAATTATATAAGCGACCATATTTTTCGCAGTTTTCTGGTTTGTCTTCGTAACATACACCGCCTTTTGATGGGTCGTTCAGATTCTTGGTCATCCAGATTTGTTCACCTATTTTGACGGATTTAACGCCGCTATCCTTGCCGCCGCACGCACCTATTACAAACACCATTAGGGCTGTCAGTCCAATGTTGATTATCTTTTTCATTGTTCTTCTCCTGTTTTTAAAATTTTTGTAAAAATAGAAAAATTCAGACAATAAACCACGATGTCTGGGCTAGAAGGGTTAGCGGAAAACGCCGCAGGCTAACGATTTTTACCTTTTTTGAAAATATTTTTTGTATATTTATTAGTGGGGATGGCTAGTTGCTGGGTTGCAGTGGAATTTTTTTGATTCTTCCTCAACAAATAAACCTTCTAGTCTCCCCAATTTCATAAGTTCCAAGTTATAAATCTTTCTTCCGTTCTCCACAATTTCCTTTCCTGTGATAAGAGCAAAGTTATTTTCGTATAATGGAGCTACAAATCTATTTATAGCTTTTACATTATGGCTTCCCTTTTTGTCCGGATGCGTTAACACTTTTGTTGAATTTCCATATAGGTTAACTATATCAGCAACAGCAGCAAAATGTTGAGCTTCGTTAAAGCCATTGCTCACAGAATCTACATAAGATGATAACATCTTGTTGACAGAATCCTTATTTATATAACCTTCTTCGCCGTCTTTGCTTTTTATTATAAGTCTACCGCCGCCACTATTTTCTATTTGACTGTAAACTCTATTTTTAGCAAAACCCAGAGTTGCTCCTCTCTGATACTCTTCTGCTTTTTCCCTTGATATACCAGCAGAACAAGCCGCCTCTGCAAGCCCGCTTTTAAAAACAACAATGCTTTCCGGCATAAAGCCTCCTCTTTTGCAAATGTGAATCTAAAGAAATGCCCCAGGGCGATGAAATCGAAAGGAATATAGAAAATTAAAACAAATAACCTACTGCGAACACTCCCCTGTCCGTGGTTGAATCATTTATTGAAGAAAAACTCTTGGTAAAATATTTTTCATAAAAAGCATTTACAAAAATATCCTTTGTTATTAAATAAGTAAAGCCTCCTGTAGCGGCAACTCCAAAATTAGCAAGATCTTTAACCGCTTCTCCATCAATCTTAGCAGACAAAGGCAAAGATAACACAGCGCCCAAAGACAATCCAAAACTCTCCCTATAAACAGCCATCGCCGTCAGCGGAACCTCTGCTTTCAAAATACTTGCATCTTTCCCATCAAACTCAAAGCCATCGCCGGAAAACAAAACACCGGAAACCAAATCCAGAAGACCTATGTCCAAAGACGTTACCAAACCTGCCGAATAAGCAAACCCGCTTTTCGCTCCATAAATTCCGCTTACAGTAAACCCGCCTTTCGCTACAACGCCAATTCTGAAATCCGAAGAGTTCTTAATTTCAACAACATCTGCCTTAGTAGCTGCCAATTCCACCACCACCACCGGCTTGGGTTCTTCTTTTTTCGCTCCGGGAATTTTCTCAAACATCGGGGAGGCATTTTCTCTTATCGCACTGAGCAACCCTGTTGCGTTTTCGCTTTCAGTAACAAAAGAGCCGAGCAAGTTTCCGTTCATGGAAGAGAAAAGCTCAACGGTCAAGGTTAACTTTTCGTCGAACATGCGTATTTGACCCTGAGTCACATAGTCTGCGCCTATTGCCCTGCCGATATCCACAGCACAACCCTCAGCAAGGCAAGTTCGTTCTTCTTCGTCTTGAGGCAAAAGGGATATTATATTGTCTCTTGTTAAAATGGAAAATTCTTCCAGTAAAGTTATTCTTGCTCTATTCCGAAGTTCGTCTGTGAGGTGGCGGTATTGCGATAATGTTAGCTTAACTTCGTCATCTGCGGGAACTATTTCCAGAACAGCAACGGTGTTGGCTGCGTAAACCATTGTCTGAATCAGAATTAGCCAGAATTTTAATGCGTTCTTCATTGTGTGGGGATAATATAGAAAAAAGACCCCATCATATACAACGGCACACTGTGCAAATTATCCTGAACACCATAATTCCTCAGCGAAGTCCTTACGGCATGAACCGGCTTTTCCATATCCATATAAACTTTCAGCGACTTTGCCCTTGCATTTTCAGATGACTTTGCCTCTATAGGTATAATTTCTCCATCGTATTGCAAAACAAAATCAATCTCGGAATGCCCCTTTTCATTTACCCAATATAATATAGGGTTTGCCGTCAAAGCTTTTAACTCCTGCAACACAAACTGTTCAGTTAAAGCACCTTTGAAATCATCAAAAATACTGGCATCCGGCCGCAAAAATGTTTTTATATCAACCATTGAATGAGCGCAAAGCAAACCTATATCCAGCATAAACAACTTGAAAATATCACGCTGCTGATATGTAAGCAAAGGCATCTTTGCCGTTTCCGTACGCATAACCTTATAAACCAAACCCGTGTTTACAAGCCAATCCATAGCATTTTCAAATTCCGCCGCACGACCGCCGGTTTTTATTTCCTTGTATATAAACTTTTTCTTTTCCTTAGCAAGATGTACCGGTATGGAATCCCACAGCATACGAACTTTGGGAATATCAACCGCCCTGATATGCTTTGAAAAATCACCCTTATAATCGTCGAGTATATCACTCTGAACTTCGCGCACTTTATGCATATCTTTGGTTTCCACATAAGCACGAACAGCAGCAGGCATGCCACCAACATAAAAATATGTTTTGAGCAACTCCACAGCAGTATGAGACAACCCCATTATCATGCGAGAATCCAGCCCACGCAAAGTATCAACCAACTGTTCACGTCCAATGGCCTCTAAAAACTCATAGAACGACATAGGATATATTGTAAGCTTATCAACTTGCCCAACCGGAAATTTGCCAGATGCCACTCCCAGAAAGCTTCCACCGGCAATCACATAATATTCCGGCGCATCTTCATTGAAATATTTCAGCGAATCTTTTGCACGCTGGGATTCTTGAATTTCATCAAATATCAGCAAAGTATTTTCGGGGTCTATCTTTATGTCAAACTCATTTTCAAGCTGGGGGATAAGGTAGCCGGGCTCTATATTTTCTCCGAAAAGCCGTTTTGCCTTTGCATTTTTATCAAAATTGAGGTACAAAACATCCTTAAATTCTGTGCGGCCAAATTCCTGCATAAGCCAGGTTTTGCCAACCTGCCTAGCTCCATACAACATCAGCGGCTTGCGCTGAGCTGAGTGCTTCCACGCCTTAAAAGATTCCATTGCATATCGTTTCATATCTTAAATATACAAAAATTCCCGCCTAAAAATGTAAAGTTTAACACTTTTAGGCGGATAAAAATGTGATTTTTCACATTTTCAGCCTCATCGCAAACAAATACTTTGCAAACCAAGACGGCTCATCCAGGTCTGAATACTTAACCCCGTGCGAAGTCGTGGCATTGGCAAACTTATTATTGCCCATATATATGCCCACATGAGTCACAAAATCACGCTCCGCATCTCCGAAAAACACCAAATCTCCCGGCAAAAGCGCAGATTTTGGGATTCTTATGCCCAATTTGCTCTGCAAAATTGAGGTTCTGGGCAAATCCATGCCATATATAATATATACGTGCTTAACAAAAGCAGAGCAATCCATGCCCTCCATTGTATTGCCACCCCAAAGATAGGGAACGCCCAAAAACTCCTCAATCCGGGCTTCAAGCTCGTCAGGATACCTGAAATCCGTTGCCAAGTTGCCCCACTCGTTTTTCCCGGAAAAATAATATCCCGAACTACTATGTTTGCCTTTTACTGCGCAAGAACGCAAAAACATAAGGCAAAAACTGCAAAAAACAAAAAAAAGTATCCTCATACTACTTAGACGGAAAATTCAGGCTTTTTTTTCAAAAAAATGCAAAAATGTCAACATTTGTTTACATTTTGGCAAAAAATGCATTTTTTTGATTTTTTTTCCTCTGAGTTCCGTCTAAGTGTACGTGAAAAAGGAAACTGCATTCTTGAAAATTATGTTAGCTCTTTTTGGGCTATCGCCGTATTTGCATGCAAACGGCTCTTATGGGCAACCCTCTCTAAGAGATTT
>Ga0209755_10006834_pt1 | contig 12508 bp, 14 predicted proteins | sample TergutCo191P1_FD_187301 | JGI IMG/M metagenome (GOLD analysis project Ga0209755, IMG submission 187301) | Cornitermes sp. P1 segment gut microbial communities from Petit-Saut dam, French Guiana - Co191P1 (SPAdes) (version 2) | ecosystem: Host-associated > Arthropoda: Insects > Digestive system... | reverse complement strand
AGCGCATCCGGAATTGTGTCAGCCTGGGTGTAGCAGCTTTTCAGCGCAGGCACGGTCGCGATATACGCCCCGTCTTCGCCCTGTTCAATTAACACGGTCAGATTTAAGCTCAAAATTTTCCTCCTTCTTCCCCGAAAAGCGGAATTCCTTGGACACCCGAACCGCCTGACTCTGTCCGCTCTGAAAAAGCTTTGTCGTCTCCATGCCGAAAGCATAGCGAAACCGGGGCAGCGCCGCAAGCCCTTTGCTGCTTTCCGCGCGCGGGATATTGCCACTGCGGCTTGAAATGGGCGATAATTTAGGCATGGATGCGGCGGTTCGGGCGTAAGTGGACAAGCTCAAGGAAATCATCGTCGGCGCCATTCCGGTCGAGCAAATCTGCCTTTTCGGCTCCCACGCCTACGGAACGCCCCGCAAGGACTCGGATATGGACTTTTACGTGGCGCTAAAAGACGAAGCGCAAATGCGCGACCTTGACGCCGGCCTGCAAATCCGCTTGGTCATCGTTCGCCTGCCTGGCGGCCTCTCTGTTTTTTCCCTTGCGCGACGGGGCGTTATTGAGAGTCAGGGTGGGGTATGTTGTTCTCAAAAGGTAGTTGCATTTTAACCGCCCCAAGGGGCGGGGTATTAAACCCCTCAGCGCGAATAAAAGTCCCCGCATGAAGCGCCAGAAACTGATCAAGGAAATACTCAAGCGCGGAGCTGTCTTCGCCCGCCTTCGGTCACGCAAGCCCCTGTTCTTTTTTTATCGCCTTCCAGTCCTTGAATGAGGACGGGTCTTCCTTGTATTCCCGCATCCCTTCCTCAATCATGGCGATCTCTTCCTCGCTTGCTGGCTCAATTGCGAAAGGCTCGTCAAAGGGCGATGTTTCGGCCAGATACGACAAAAAATTACGCACGACCCCAAAGCTGCGTTCAGGTATGTCATCGATGTAGCCTTTCAGTTCTTGCCTTGCGGCGCTTGCCGTCATGCTCATTTTTTCAACTCCTTCTTGCTGTATGCCTGCCCTCTTGGAACGATGTTCGTAACAAGGATATGGCCATCGCTAATCGTGAACAAAATGCGGAAACCGCCGGCCCTAGCCCGGAAAAACCCTTTTTTCCCGACGATAGGCTCTATGTCCCCTTCCGGCGGCTCTCGCTCCAGACGGTCGATTGCATCAGCCACCGCGCTTTTGCTCAGGTTCGCTCAAACGGGCGAGATATTTTTCCGCTTTCCTGCGAAGCTTTGCTTCCATGCCGAAAGCATAGCGAAACCGGGGCAGCGCCGCAAGCCCTTTGCTGCTTTCCGCGCGCGGGATATTGCCACTTGGAGCGCCGAAGATGTCGCGGCAAATGCCCTTTAGAAAAGGCTGCCAGGCGCCATGGCGCTGTGGACGATGCGGCGCGTTTCGCGTATCATGGAGCGATGATAGGCTTTCTGCTGAAAAAGACTTTTTACGACGCGTGGGACAACATGCTTCGGCTGGTTCTGCTGAACCTTGGCTTCATCGTTTCGGTGCCGATTCCGATTTTGCTGCCGGGCCTCATCCCCATAACGGCGGTTTCCATGCTTGTCGCCGTTTTGGGCATTATTTGGTGCTTCGTGTATCTTTCCGCCGCCGCCCTGTCGCTTAAGGCGGTGTCCGACTACGGCTCTTTCGGCTTTTCCGACTTTTTCGCCAACATAAAGGCGGGCTGGAAGGCGGGCGCCGCAATGGGCGTTTTTGCGCTTTTCTTTTTCCCGGTGCCATACGCCTTCCCGGCGGCATACGCTGCGGAAGCCGCGGCATACGCCGTCCCGGCCGAGGAGTCCCTGCGGCTCGTTCCCCTGGTCGGCGTCATCATGCTTTTCTACCTGAACATGGAGTCGATTTGGGGCTTCCTGCTTGCGGCCGTGATATTTTGGGCCTTTTTTCTGGCGCTGGTTTCCTTTCAGTTTTTTTTCGCGATTCGCGCCCGGCTGGACACGAAGCTGAAAAAAATCTTCAAGAAGTGCTTCATCATTTTTTTCGACAACCCCGGCTTCGCGTTTTTTTGCTTTCTGCACACAGTCGCGACGATGGCGCTGTCGGTCTTCCTGGCGCTGCTGCTTCCCGGCCCTGCGGGGGCGCTTCTCTTTCTGGACGAGGCGCTGCGCCTGCGCCTGCTCAAATACGACTGGCTTGAGGCAAATCCCCCGGAAGGCCCCTCCGTCCGGCGCCGCGCAATTCCCTGGGACGCGATTCTAATCGAGGAGCGCGAGAAGACCGGAACCAGAACGATAAAGGGCTTTATTTTCCCGTGGAAGGACTGAGGGGGAATGCGCCGCCTTCGGCGCTTTAGGCGCCGCGCCTTGCGCGCGCCGTCTTAGGTTCGCCGCTGCCCATGCCCCCAAGCCTGACGGCAAGGGGCATGGGCCGGCGCTTTCTAGCCTCTTCCGAAAAGGCCCACCCTGCGCTCCTTGAGAGCGGCGGCGCTTTTGCTGGCGGCCTTCGCGGCGGGGAACTTCAGAACGGCCTCGGGATGGCCCCTGGGCGAAACCTTGGCCGGAAGCGTCTCGTCGGTTGGCGAGAAAACGCCGACGCCGGCAATCGAGTTTAGCTTGGTGACGCAGGAGCTTTGCTTCTCCTCGATCATCTCCAGCCTGGCCCTGACCAGGGCCTTCATTCGCTCCAGCTTCATCCATTCGTTGTAGGGCCCGATTTCCACCCCCGCAGGGCCGCCCCCAAACTTATAATAGTAGTCCCGCAGAACAAGCGCCTCGTCATGCGTGAGCAGCACCTTGTTCGGATACAGATAGCTAGCCAGCCGCTCCACGATTCGTGGATCCAGCTTTAGCGCGCCAGCGACGTCTTTCACAGATAAGCTCATAATAACCGCCTCCCAGCGTTAGTTGGTTCAAAGGCCGGAAAGATTCCGCCCTGCTTTAATTATTGGCTGTTGCGCCATGAGACTTCAGCACTTTCTGCAAAAAGGGCGATTTTTTTGCGCCGCCTCGGCGGGGCGGAAAGGGCGTAATAGGGAAGCGCCGCGCAAAATGGCCGCCGGCGCCGGTCCTGCCAGCATTTTTCTTAATTTTGGCAGCAAACCTGCCGATACTGGATAGTGAGATGATTTACATTCTAATGGCCGTGGTGGGGCTTGTGGCCATAGCAGTTCTTATTTTCGTGATTATGGGGCGGGTCGGGAAAGGCGGGTCCGCAGCCGCAAAGCACTCGAAGGACAGGGAGCTGCGGCTGAGGGAGGCGGAAAAGCTCCTGGCGCAGAATCCCTTGCATCCAAACGGCCTTTCGATTCTCGGCGACGTCTACTTTTCGGAGGAGTCATGGGAAAGGGCCTACAGGGCCTATGAGAATTTGTCCGACGCGCTGGTGAAGAAGCCGGCGCCGGGCATTGACAATTTCGACGCGCACTTTCGCTACGCGTACTGCGCCATGAAGCTGGGGCTGAGCGAGCAGGCCTATAAGGCCTTTCTGCTGGCCTGGACTTTCAAGAAAGACCATTTCGAGGTGAACTTCAACCTGGGCGTGCTGGAGTTCGAGCGGAAAAACTACGAAAAAACGATTCGCCTGCTTCAGCAGGCAAGGACGCAGCAGCCGGACAATCCCTCCGTGCTGCGCTACATGGGCCACGCGCTTTTCAGGCTGAAAAAGCCGAAAGAGGCGATGAGCTTTATCCGCAAGGCGATTGACCTGGCCCCAAACGACAAGGAATCCCTTTACACTTTGGCGGAATGCTACTACGAGGCCAAGCAGATCGAGCAGGCGCTGCGCATTTTCAAGCACCTGCGCCCGGATCCCGCGATGGGCCCCAGCGCCTGCCTTTTTTCCGGCGCCATTCACAACGAGATACGCCGCGGCGATCTTGCCGTCATCGACTACGAGATGGGGCTGAAGCACGAAAACATCAAGCAGGACATTTTGGCGGAGCTGCGCTACAACCTGGCCACCACCTACATAAAGAACAACGAGATTGGCAAGGCGCTTCCGCTGCTCAGGCTGCTGCAAATGGACAATTCCTCGTACAAGGACGTCAACATTTTGCTGGGCAAGTATCAGGAGCTGAACACCAACAAGAACCTCCAGGTTTTCCTGATGGCGCCGTCCGCGGACTTCGTCGCCCTGTGCCGCAAAATCGTGATGACGTATTTTGCAAAGGCCAGGGTAAAGGTAACCAACATTTCCGTTCACAAAAACGAATGGGCCGACATTCTGGCGGAGGTGGACACTCCAAAGTGGTCGGACGTGATCATGTTCCGGTTTATCCGCACGCAGGGCTCCATCGGCGAGCTTATTGTCCGCGACTTCGGCTCGCACGTCAAAGAGGTGAAGGCCGGAAAGGGCATTTGCATGACCGTGGGCAGCTTCACCGACGAGGCGAAGCGCTATACCGAGGCGCGCCTCATCGACCTTATCGAAAAAGACAAGCTGACCGTGATTCTCAACGGCGTTGACGCGAAGGCGGCGGCGCTGACTAGCGGCGCCAGGCCCAGAAGGCGCTAGGCAGGCCCGCGCCGCGCGCCCGGCGCCGCTTTGGAAAGCGCCGCTTGAAAAGCGCCCGCTTGAAAAGCGCTCGCTTGAAAAGCGCTCGCTTGAAAAGCGCTGCCTGGCGGCGCAGGTGAGCCCGCCCCCGCGCAAAAAGCGCCGCCATGCCGGCGCTGCCTGTCACATCACCCTGTTTTTGCGCTTTGTCCAAATCGCGACGAATATCATTGCAAAAAGCGTGAGCAGGTAGGGCATGGCCAGCACGAAGTCTGCGGGAAGGTCGAAGCCCTGCGCGTGGTTCGAGAGCGCTTCGGCCAGGCCAAATGCAAAGGCGGCGGCCAGCAGGCCCAGCGGCCGGCGCGCGCCGAGAAACACGATGACCAGCGCTATCCAGCCCCTGCCCGCCGTCATGCCCGGCACGAAAACCCCGAGCTGCAGGCTCAGAAGCGAGCCGCCGATTCCGCAGAAAAGGCCGGAAATCAGAAAGGCCGCCCACTGGTAGGCGCCGGGCCTCGCGCCCAGGGCGGCCAGCGCTTCCGGGTTCCGGCCGCAGGCGCGCAGCCGGTAGCCGAACGGGGTTTTGAAAATCACGGCCCACGAAACCAGCAGCAGGAGCCAGGACGCATAGACGTATGCGCTGTGGCCGGAAAGCAGCTCGCCCGCGACGGGAATGCCTTCGATGATGGGGATGCGGGCGGCCGGCAGCGAGCCAAGGCCGGGCAGCACGACGACGCCGCGCGTGCCGAAAAAGCGCTGCGAAAGGACGACGGTGAGGCCGCCCGCCAGCAGGTTCGCCGCGAGCCCGGCGATGAAAATGTTCGAGCGCAGCTTTAGGCCGGCAAAGGCGAGCAGCGCCGCCAGCGCGATGGAGGTCAGCGCCGCCGCGGCCAGCGCCGCCGCAAAGCTCCCCGTGTAATGCGCGGCGAGGATGGCAAAGAAAGCGCCGGTCAGAAGAAGGCCCTCCAGCGCTATGTTCAGCCTGCCGGCGAGCTCGGTGAAAAGGCCGCCCGTCGCGGCAAAGAGCAGCGGCGTCATTATCGCGACGGCGCTGGAAAGGATGGGCAGCGCGCCGCTTATTGCGCCGCTCATTGACGCCGCCTTTTTTTTGCAAAAGCGCTGCGCAAAACCATGCTGGTGGCCAGGAACAGAACCGCGGCCTGCGCGACGGCCGCAATCTCAAAGGTCACGTCCGAGTTCTGCATGGCGATTCTGGCCCCCGAGGAAATCCACGCGAAGAAAAGGCCCGAGGGAATCAGCGCCGGCGGGTAAAAGCCGGCGACCAGCGCCGTCGCCAGCCCGTCCCAGCCAAGCCCGGCGGAAAATTCGCGTATCGTCCTGTGAAAGGTGCCAAAAACCATAAGGCCGCCGGCGAAGCCGTGCATGGCGCCGCTGAGAAACATGGCCAGCACGGCGTTGAGCTTGGTGTTGATTCCGCCGTAGCACGCGAACATTTCATTGGCGCCCGCCATCCTGAACTCGTAGCCCAGCCTCGCGCGCCTGAGAAAAACATGCGCGGCGCCCACGGCCAAGAGCGCCGCCGGCAGCGCCGCGCTTAAATTCGACGGCGGCAAAATCAGCGGCAGATGGAAATGGGCCGGGATTCTTCGCGTGGCCTGCAGGTTTGTCTCGGGGTCGAGGAAAGGGCCGTTCACAAAAAAGTTGACAATCAGGATTAGCGCGTGCGACAAGAGGAACGAGGTGATAAGCTCGCTTGCGTCCCAGCGCGCCTTGCAGAAGCCGGAAAAGGCGGCGACGGCGCCGGCAAAAAAAGCGCCGGCGAGCAGCGCCGAAAGCCCGCCGAAATGCCCCAGCGGCTCCAGCGCAATGGCCGCAGCCGTCGCGACAAAGGCCCCGGAGTAAATCTGCCCCTCGCCGCCAAGGTTCAAATGGCCGGTCTGCATGGCGACGCTCACCCCCAGCCCCGCCAGGATCAGCGGAATGGCGCCGTTAATCATGTTGCCAAAGCTAAAAACATTTCTGAAGGGCCCCGCGAAAAAAAAGTAGAGCGTTCTGCCCGGCGTCTCGCTCAGCGCCAGCGCAAGCAGCGCTATCACCAGCAGGGCAATCAGCGCAACGGCAGCCATCCCTGCGGAAAAAGCAAGCCCCGGCCGAACTGCGCCGGCCAGGCGGCCCGGCCTGGCATCCGCCGGCGTCTCGCAAGAATCCAAACCCCTCCGCATATTCCCCAAGCTAGCGCAAAACCCGCCCGAAAACAAGACAGCCCGGCGGAAGCGCCCGCCGCTTCAGCAAGCGCCTGAAATGCCGCGGCGCTATCTGGGAGCCGCCGAATAATTCAGCAAGGCATGGGACATCTCGCCGTCCCTATTCCGCGATAACCAAACAGCGGCGCTTTTTTCCTGCCGCAGCGCGCGGGCCTTATTCCGCGATAACCAAACAGCGGCGCTTCTTTCCTGCCGCAATGCGCGGACCTTATTCCGCGATAACCAAACAGTAGCGCTTTTTCCCGGCCCGCAGGACAAGCTCCCCCGCGCCTGCCGCGCCCGCGCCTAGCGCGTCGGCGCCGATGGCGGCGTTGAGATCCTCGACCGCCGCGAGCTCGCCGCCCGGCGCGGAAACGAAGGCGCCGCCCTGCTGAACCAGCCTGCGCGCCTCGCTCTTGCTGGGCGCAAGGCCCGCGTCGCAGAAAAGATCGACGACGCTGTAGCCGGCCTCGAAGCGCGCGCGGGAAAGCCGCGCCTGCGGCATGGCGGATCTGTCCCCCGCGCCGGCGCCGCCGAAGGCCGCCTTCGCGCCGGCGAGCGCCTTGTCCGCCTCGGGCGCGCCGTGGATCAGCGCCGTCACTTCCCAGGCCAGGCGCTCTTTCGCATCGTTGGGGTTTTTCCCCGGCGCGACGAGCGCCTCGCACTCGCCGGCCGGCAGGAACGTGAACATCAGGAGGAAGCGCAGGATGTCCGCGTCCTGGACATTGCGCCAGTATTGGAAAAAATCGTAGGGGGCGGTGATCGCTGGGTCGAGGAAAAGCGCGCCCTTTTCGGTCTTGCCCATTTTTTTGCCGTCCGCGGTGGTCACCAGCGGGAACGTCATGCCGAAAACCTCGGCGCCCTCGACGCGGCGGATCAGCTCAACGCCCGCGACGATGTTGCCCCACTGGTCGTCGCCGCCGATCTGCAGGCGGCAGCCGTGGCGGCGGTACAGCTCCAGGAAGTCGTAGCTCTGCAAAAGCTGGTAGTTGAACTCGATGAAGGAAAGCCCGGTCTCGAGCCGCGCCTTGTACGCCTCGAAGGTCAGCATTCGGTTCACCGAGAAGTGGCTGCCGATTTCGCGCAGGAAGTCGATGTAGTTGAGGCCCGCCAGCCAGTCCGCGTTGTTCACCGCGCGCGCCGAATCGCCGTCGAAGCCGATGAAGCGGTCGAGCTGCGCGGCAATGGCGGCGGCGTTCGCGTCCAGCGCCTCGTAACTCAGCATCCTGCGCAGCTCGGTCTTTCCCGAGGGATCGCCGATTCGCGCCGTCCCCCCGCCGATCAGCGCGAGCCCCTTGTGCCCCGCGGCGCGCAAGTGCCGGTAAGCGAAAAACGGAACCATGTGCCCGATGTGCAGGCTGGCCCCCGTCGGGTCGCAGCCCACGTAAAACGCGACCGGCCCTTCCGCCATCAGCGCGGAAAGGCCTTCGATGTTCGTGCACTGCTTGAAAAAGCCGCGCGCCTGCAAAGTTTCGATTGCCGGATGCATGAGCCAGTATAGCGCGGCGGCGGCGCTTGTTCAACCGCGCTGCAGAAACGCCAACGCAGGGAGCCGCTGTCAGAGCTGAACGCCGAAAAGATTTTTCTTCATTACAATTTGCCCAACAAGCCTGCCGCTTTCATGCTCCGTAACCAAGGAAAGCTCCGGAATCAACATGCCCCGCCCTTCATGCCATTATACAATATCCACGATCCCGCCGATACCTTCCAGCGCCCCGCATACCAGTTCCCGCGCCATGCACCACTCGGCGTTTTTCGCTGTATCGCTAACATGATAAATGCCATGCTCGCAAGACGGCGCAAACCCGAATCTGCGGTAAAACCGCGGATCGCCGCAAAGAAATACCGCCGAGTACCCCAAATCCCTTGCGCGCGCAAACGCGTTTTCCATCAGCTCCCGCGCGATGCCGCGCCCGAAATAATCGGGATGAACGCATATCGGGGACAAGACAAGTTCCGTAACCGTTTCGCCATGCGCGGCAATGTCGGTTTCGTACAGCACAATTTGCCCAACAAGCTTGCCGCTTTCATGCTCCGCGACCAAGGAAAGCTCTGGAATGAACGCGTCCTTTTTCCTCACGTCATTCAGATAATCCGCCTCCGTCCCGTCCGCGTCAGGCAATGTCGCAAAAGACGTTTTCACAAGCTCGTAAACCTCGGGATAATCGGCGGCGCGTTCCCTGCGTATTCGTATCTCCAATTTCTCCTCCTTAAAACCGGCGCGGCTTTTATGAAAAAATCCCGTGCATGAAACCAGCCACGACCGAATGCGCGGTTTTCGCGTCCAGGCGCCCATGCCCCCGAAACCAAAAACCGATCCGCGCGTTCGTCACGGCAAGAAAGCAGCTCGCGCCAATCCTCTCCTTGCCCTTCAGGTTGCCGTGCGCCGCAGAGATGTCGCGAAAAGCGCGCTCCAGCAGCGAGCGATGGTTTTCGGCGTACTTTTCAGACACGGCAGCCGTCTTGGACGAAGGCGGCGAAAAGCCCATCGCCAAACTCATAAGATAAAACTCGGGATTGTCCTTCGCGAAACCAAAAACAGCGTTGACAATGCGCATCAGAACGGGATAAACATCCTCGTGGTAACGCTCGACATTGGGAACGTACTTGCAGCATTCCTCCATCAGGCTGTCCAGCTTGGCGTAATTCGTTTTCAGGATTTCGTCAAACAGCCCCTCCTTGCTGCCGAAAAAGTAGTAGAGCGTCGGCTTGGTTATGCCCGCTTTCTCCGCAATCTCGTTCGGGCTTACCGCCTCGTACCCTTTTTGCGAAAACAACTCCAACGCGCATTTCAGTATCGCTTCCCTGCTGTTTTTTTCTCTCACGACCTGATTATACCCCCATCGACGCGCAATGCCAATACAGGCGCTTGCGCTTATGTACCTGTAGGTATATAATGGTCGCATGCCTGCGACGGCATGACACAAAAGCGCGTTTCGAGGAGGACCGATGATGGAGAAAAGGAAAATGGGAAAGGAGCGGATATATTTGCGCTCCCCCAACATCAACGTTTGTTTCAAGGCTGGAATCGCGGGCGATTTCTCGCAGGACGATTTCCGCCGGGCGATAGACATGGCGTCCGAACGGCACCCGCTGGCGAATTGCGCCGTCCGCCTTGACGATGAAGGCGGCGCCTGGTACCTGCCCGGCATGAGCAAAATCGGCTTTGAATTTTTCGACGGCGCAAGTTCCGCAGCATGGCGGGAATGGCGCGAAAAAACGGACAACGTCCCTTTCGATTTCGAGCGCGGTCCCATCGTTAAAATAGGCGCGTTTCGCCGCGAAGGCTCGGCGGACATAGCCGTTCTCGGGCATCACATCCTGGGCGACGGTATAGGCTATCTCAACCTGCTGAAGGACATACTGCTGGCGTTGGACGGCAAGCCGAGCGCAGCTGCGCCCGTTTTGCCGGAACGGATCGCTTTCAAGGACAAAGCGGGGATAGGTTTTTTGTCAGGATGCGTTGCGAAAAATCTGAACCGCGCGTGGAGGAAAACCGCAAGAAGTTTTTCCAACGACGACTACGCGCGATTTTTCAAGGCTTACAGGCTGGAGAACCCGCCCGGCATGTACCTGGGCGAGATCGACGGTTCCCAAACCATGAAGTTGCTGGAGGCTTGCAGAAAATACGGCGTCACTGTCAACGAAGCCATTGCCGCGGCGTTTACGGCGGCGCTGCAAAACGAGGTCGGGCGCTATGCGGGCGGACACGCGCGGCTTGGCTGCGCCGCCAGCATTCGCGGCGAATTGGAGATACCCGCCCCCGACTGCATGGGCAATTTCGTCAGCGGCGTTTCCGTCAAGGCGCGCTATGACAACGGCAAGCCCTTCGCCGAAAACGCGAAAGCTATCGGTTCCAGCCTCCGCAAAAAACTGACGAACCCGAAGTCCCGCCGCCTCGTCGTTAATTTCGTGGATCTGCTGGACGAAAAGCTCATCGAATCGGTCTCTTTTGCCGCATACGGCGATTACGACAACCGCGCGTCAAAAAAACTGGGGGAAATGCTTGGGGAGCGAGCCTGCGAAAAAGGGATCGGCGTTTCAAACTTGGGCAGGCAAAACGTCGGCAAGCGTGACAATTTCTCCGTTTCCGACATCGCGTTTGTCCCCCCCGCGTTCCCCGCAAACCTTGTCACCCTGGGCGTCATCACCACCGGCAACCGCATGAGCCTTTGCCTGCGATACTCCAAAGCGGATATTGATAATGAAACCGTGGAAAAGATTTATCGAGCAATGGTTGAATTGCTTTGCGAGATGGCATGAGTACAGCGAAGTTTGCCAACTTGGTACCAACAATCAGCACTGCAAGGTATCCCGCCCTTCCTATGAGTGCACAACTTTGCAGGTTTCTTTGTTTATTCGTGCTGAGGGGTTTAATACCCCGAATGCAATTCCAGGAGAGAACGAACGATACCCCGCTCTTGCGGCGGGGTTCGTTCATTTAATCTCCATCCCAGTACGCATAATTTCCTTAACAAAAGGGTTATCATTCTGTAATTCAGAGGCGGGAAACACTATCGGTTCAAAATACGAGCCATCGCGTATTAGACCTAGCAACTCTTTTAAGACACTAAAACGATCTTTCCCATCATAATTGGTAAGAAAAAAGCATATATCTATGTCACTTTGTGCATCTGCGGTTCCTTTTGCGTAGGAACCAAACAGCACGGCCTTATCAACTGGAAAAACACGACGAACATCGTTTACATAATTTTTCGTGACATCAATTACGGATGTAAAGTCAAGAGCCATTTAAATTCCCCCTCCGTTTTAGCCAACATTTTGATAGCAACGTCCTTGTCAACCGTTAGGCTTAGTTTGTTTATATATTCTGGATAACGGTTATTTAGATAATATGTCGTCAGGGTATCAAAAAAATCGTATCTCTCCTCATATGCATTTGGTGGCAATTTATCCTCAAAACGCTTAAAAATGGTCTTGATGTTATGTAAACGTGGAACATCATCATCAACATACAATATGTAAAGACCCTTGACGAGCTTTTCTATTGCCTGTTGGCACATGAATACCACATACAACCAGCGTCCACCAGCAAGCATAGCTTTTGCAGTTTCAAGATTATATTCCGTTATGTCGAGCCAATATTCGTACTTTTCCTCTGCGGTCATTTTCACCTCATGGGGAGCGGTTCTGCATATAGTATACTACAAAAACGATATTGCGTCCACTTGCCTATAAGTTTCATTTGAAGACTTGTTAGGTAAAGCCTACCGCCAGTCCTTAATGCCATTTGCGAACATCCCCGATCTCTTGCAACGAGATGTTTGCGCACACATTCTTGACAAAGCACAAGAAGTACAGCATATTGCACATAAGGGAGAGCGGATATGGATGCCATTACTTATACGAACCTAAGGCAGAACCTGAAGACCTGCATGGATAAAGTCTTCCACGACAACGCCCCGCTGATAATCACCATAAAAAACAACGAAAACGTGGTTTTGCTCTCCATAAGCGAATACAGCAGTCTTGTCGAGACCAACTATCTACTTTCAAACAAGACCACGGAGCATCTTAGAGAATCGATAGCCCAGCACAAATCTGGCAAGGACAAACTGTACAAAGATGAACAAGACATTCACTGGCTAGAGAATTAACAACCCTTCATATCTTATTTGTGGAAAATATAATAGTGTAAAAATCACATGAAAAATCGAAAATCGTATAATTTGTCATATAGAGCTTCGTTTTGCTTCGACATTCTCGAAAGAATTTTAGCAAAATCTATTGTAACAGGGAATTGCTTATAAAGACTATCACCACTATTCCAATTCATTTTTGTTAACATCATAATTTCTCGTGTTAATGTGTCTCCAGTAGCCTTTCCATAAAACCTCTTAA
>Ga0209755_10006833_pt1 | contig 12509 bp, 9 predicted proteins | sample TergutCo191P1_FD_187301 | JGI IMG/M metagenome (GOLD analysis project Ga0209755, IMG submission 187301) | Cornitermes sp. P1 segment gut microbial communities from Petit-Saut dam, French Guiana - Co191P1 (SPAdes) (version 2) | ecosystem: Host-associated > Arthropoda: Insects > Digestive system >... | reverse complement strand
ACCTTTGATCTTATCCATCGATGATTTAAGTTATTATACTGATACTAAAAGGTACGCGTCTGTTCATAAATTGATAATTGACACAAACGGCAATATCGCGGCATGGACAAATAATAACAGAGGCGGTGAAATATCTTACGATCTTGATGTCGTAACATATCTTGAAGAATTTATAAAAAAATATCCTGACTTTTCTATACGCGGAGCAAGAGGGATAATCGCGCTTACAGGATTTGAAGGCGTGCTTGGATATAATACGCATAGATTAAACGCGTCTGATTACCAAACAGAAAAAGAAAACGCGATTGCAGTAGTAAACCGGCTGAAAGAATTGAATTGGCATTTCGCGTCACATAGCTGGGGGCATCCGAATTTAAGAGAAATTAATTTGGCATTGTTTGAACAAGACGTAAACCGATGGGACAGGGAGGTTCGTCCCATTTTGGGCGACACCGATTTATTTATTTATCCGTACGGAGTTGGAGTCGAAAGTATAGAAGAAAAACACAAATTACTGCGCGGCAAAAACTTTAATTTATTTTTCGGCGTTGGCAGCAGCCTTGGTTACCGCGAAGGACACGGATATGTCTTTATAGAACGCAAAAACATCGACGGAACTTATTTCAACAGATTCAAAAATCGCATGGACGGATTGTTTGATATTGAAAAAGTTATTGACGCGAAACGGCAGATTAAATAATTAGTGTCTGTCTATAAAGCCGGTTACTTTGCGGACAGATATTAATTAACCGCTTCTAAAATAAAATTTATCAAGCCGGTAATTTGAGCTTCATTCATTTGAGATGATTTGATTTCCAGCGCCGCTCCTTTTTGAACAGGCGGGTTGGAAAGAAAAAGCATAGGGATCATCATTTCGGAACTGTTAGTTTTAAAAGCTCCGGCAAGATTTAAAATTGACACCATGCCGCGAGCCTGAGTCGCGTTATCAAACGTTAGCAGCAATACCGCTTCGTATTTTTTTGATTGAGCGGTATTGATTGTATTCAAATTAAAAAAAAGCTGACGAACAGGAGCGCGGATCGGAACACCTGCGGCATTCAGCATTTGCTGAATAACAGGTCCGGGATCATTTACCCAGCAGGAAAGCGCGGAACCTCCGCGAAAATCGTTAAAACCTTCGGGGATTACAACAGATAAATCGGCGTTTACAGACGCCAAAAGCGGATCAACCGGTGTGTCATTTAACGATCCGAGAATAAACGCCTGCCTGGAAGTCATGTGTATTGAAAGTTTATCCGCGCCTGAATGCCAGTATGATCCGCCGGTTGTTTTATAATTTTTCCAATTATTATTTAAACTTAAAATCATGTCCGCGCCTGCGCTCGGATAATTTCCCCATGCCGCCATTTGAAAACGCCGTCCGCTTCCTTTTGAGAAAAAAGCAGCCATCGCGAAATTTGTTCTGTCAAGCATCTGCTTTGTTTGATTATTTTTTAATTCAGCAACAGGCAAAATATCTAAAACAGATCGCGCTTCTTCTACGTTTGCGCAGAAATAAACAAACGCGCCTTTCTCAAGAGGGAAGATGCCGTTATTAAAATATGATTCAGGCGTTTGAGTTGTTTTACAACCTACAAAAAACAGAAAACAAAAAACAAAGAACAGCAGAGACCGGGGACTGGGGACTCGGGACTCGGGACTCGGGTGCGTTGTTAGAGTACTTGTCGTGTTAATATCAATTTGATCTTTCGAACAAACATCCCTAGTCCCTAGTCCCTGTTCCCTAATCCCATTATTTTTACCAGCCATTTATCTTCTCCTGCTTCAATTGTAATTTGCCCGTTTGTTTTAGTCCATTCTGTTTTAACAGCAAGTGTCTCAGCGGCGGCGATTTCACCGAATCGATCCCATGCGTCTTTGAGAGAATCACTGCCGTGTACGCAGAGTTCGATTCTATCGGTAACAGTTAAACCCATTTCTTTGCGGGCGTTCTGAACACCGCGGATGAGATCGCGTATATCGCCTTCCATTGAAAGTTCGCGGGTTATTTCCGTGTCCAGTCCTACCGTGAGAGTTCCTTCGTTGAGAACACGCAGGTTTGCTTTTTCATTGCGGCGTATGTCGAGTTTTTCCGCGGTTATTTCGAGAGCGCGCGTTCCGCCTTCGCAGGGAATGTCTATTGAGAGAGCCGAACCTTCGATGACGCTATGGATTTCCGTGTGGGAGAGCGCTTCGATTCTCGCGGCGGCGGCTTTCATGTCCTTGCCGAGTTCTTTGCCGAGAACGCGGAAGTTCGCTTTTACTTCGTATTCGACGAGATCTTCCTCGTTATCTGAAAATACAAGTTCTTTTACGTTGAGTTCTTCGCGGATTATATCCGCCATTTCGATGAGCGATTTTTTTTCGTCTTCATTGCGCGTAACAAGCTCCGCCTTGCGCAGGGGCTGACGCATTTTGATATTGTACTGCGAACGAAGCGATCGTCCGATTGAAACCGCCGACATAACCACTGCCATTCTGAACTCAAGAGAAGCGTCACGGCGTTTTTCGTCAGGCGAAGGAAAATCCGCAAGATGAACAGACTCCGGTTCCGTATCAAGGCGGAGATTCCGCCAGATCGCGTCGGTTGTGAACGGCATGAAAGGAGCGGCGACTGTTATCAATGTTTTAAGCGCTTCGCATAACGTACCGTACGCTTTAAGCTTGTCGCTGTCATTTTCGCTGCGCCAAAAACGTCTGCGCGATCTGCGTATATACCAATTATTTAAAAGATCGATAAAGCGCAGAATTGGATCAACAGCGCGGTTAAGATCATACGCGTCCAGCGCCGCGCCGACTTTTTCTGTAAGAGTCTGCGTTTCGGAAAGTATCCATTGATCCAAAGGATTCACGGGATTCTCAGGCGCGCCTTCCGCTGTGATTTTATCAATATTCGCGTAAGTGACAAAAAAACTGTACGCGTTCCACAGCGGAATAATGATGCTCTTTAACACTTCTTTTACGCCCTCATCGTTGTAGCGCAGGTCATCGGCTTTAACAACAGCTGAGTGAACCAGAAAGAGACGAAGAGCGTCCGCGCCGAAAGAGTTAATCACTTCGTTGGGGTCTGTAAAGTTGCGTAAACTTTTGCTCATTTTTTTTCCGTCTGCCGCGAGAACGAGCCCTGAAACTACGCAGTTTTTAAACGCGGGTTTTTTTAAGAGAGCCGCCGCGAGAACGGTGAGCGTGTAAAACCAGCCGCGCGTTTGATCGAGACCTTCGCTGATAAAATCCGACGGGAAATGATTCTCAAAAAATTCTTTATTCTCGAACGGATAATGATTCTGCGCGTACGGCATCGCTCCGGACTCAAACCAGCAATCGAGAACTTCGGGAACGCGGTTCATTGTTCCTCCGCATTCACACGGAATTGTAATTTTATCGACAAAATGTTTGTGAAGGTCATCAGGATAAATACCGGAAAGCTTTTTTAATTCATCGCGGCTGCCGACGCAGATTATTTTTCCGCACGATGGCTTGCCATCGGATTCTTCACATCTCCAGATTGGGAGAGGGTTGCCCCAGAAACGGCTGCGGCTGATCGCCCAGTCGCGCGCGCCTTCGAGCCATTTGCCGAAACGTCCTTCTTTAATGTGTTCGGGCATCCAATAAATTTGATTGTTCGCGCTGATCATATCTTGTTTGATTTTTTCCACGCTGACAAACCACGATCCGACAGCTCGATATATGAGAGGACTCTGGCATCTCCAGCAGTGAGGATACGAGTGAAGAATCTGATCGCGCTTTACAAGTTTATCTTCAGTTTTTAGTTTTTCGATAATTGCTTTGTCCGCGTCTTTGACAAACACTCCCGCGAAATCTGTTACCTCAGCAGTGAATTTACATTCAGCGTCAACAGGACAGATAACAGGGATACCCGATCCCTTGAGTACGCGCGCGTCATCTTCGCCGAAACCGGGCGCTGTATGCACGATGCCCGTGCCGTCATCTGTTGTAACAAAGTCGCCGAGAAAAACGCGGAACGCGTTTGGCGCGTCTTTAAAATACGGGAAAAGCGGCTCGTATTGAAGACCAGCGAGATCTGCGCCTTTTTTCTTCCATATGATTTTATAGTCAGTTTCATTTTTGTAATAAGCCGGCAAGCGCGCTTCCGCCAATATGTAGTGTTGGAGACCGGCGGCTGTGGATTGGGGAGCGGGGATATCTTCTATTAACACATAATCTATGTCTGCTCCCATAGTAAGCGCGAGGTTCGAAGGCAGCGTCCACGGAGTAGTTGTCCAAGCAAGTAAATATGTGTTGGGAGGTATTGCGACATTCTCGTTCCTACTTCCTGCTCCCGATTCTCTATTCCCAACTTTAAACCGGACAGTGATCGCCGGATCATGCACATCTTTGTAGCCGCCAAGATTGAGTTCATGATTTGACAAGACAGTGGCGCAGCGCGGACAATACGGCAGAATGTAGTGACCTTCATAGAGAAGACCTTTTTCCCAGAGAGATTTCATGACCCACCAGATTGATTCCATGTAATCGCTTTCCATGGTTTTGTAATCGTGATCGAAATCGACCCAGCGTCCGAGGCGGGTGATTGTAGCGCGCCATTCTTTCACGTAACGCAGGACGGAAGCGCGGCAGGCTTCGTTGAAATTTGCGATGCCGTATTTCTCGATATCTGTTTTTGAGGATAGTCCAAGTTCTTTTTCAATCAGATTTTCGACAGGCAAGCCATGGCAATCCCAGCCGAAACGGCGCTCGACTTTTTTTCCTTTCATGCATTGATAGCGCGGGATGATGTCCTTGATTGTGCTTGGAACAAAATGCCCGAAGTGCGGAAGCCCTGTGGCGAACGGAGGTCCGTCATAAAAAACAAATTCCTGTCCGCCTTCGCGCTGTGAAATTGATTTCTTAAAAATATTATTTTGTTCCCAGAATTTGAGGACTTCTTCCTCAAGTTTTGGAAAATTTACCTTTGCGTCAACCGGTTTGTACATCTTCTTCTCCTGGAAAGAGTATATAAAAAAGCGTGAAATTAGAGAAGAAGTTCAGGAAGGAAGTTATCAATAAAATATAATGAACATTTCTGTCCATTTTTCAAAAAAAAATTTTAGAAATTTTTTTAAAATGGTCAAAATTGTTAAGTTTTTGACTAACAAAAATATTAATACTTATTATGTAAATAAATTCTTTTTAGGAGGCTCATATGAGAAAGTCAGGAAATTCCGTAATAGGAACATTGTTAATTGTGGGAGTGTGCTTAATAATTTTACAAGCATGCTCAGGGAACAGTGATGATTCTATTAAACCTAGCGCAGTAAAACCGTACATAACTGTTCATCCAACCAGTACAGATTATGTTACAGGTGATACAATTGCGGCGCTAAAAGTTACAGCGACAATTAGTAACAGCGACAAATTGTCTTATCAGTGGTTTGAAGTTGATACGTTCACCAACTCAGGCGGTTCAGAAATTTCAAACGCGACCGATTCTACTTTTACACCTGCCATTACTCAGGGAACAAAGCATTATTATGTAAAGGTTACAAGCAGCAGCAGTGAGTCAAGTAAAACCGCGTCAAAAATCAGTAATCCCGCGCGAATAAGATTTTTATCGGCAGCCGAAGCTGAGCCGTCAACATCGATTAATGTATCAAATGACGCAGCCCAGTATGTACGCGGTTTCGGCGGAATGTCAAACGCGTTCGACAACATAGGTCCGTCGGGAATTGCAAGGTACATTGAACTCAAAGATATTAATACTTTGTTCGATCAAGAAGACGGACTTGGCATGAATATTTTACGTATTTCTCTTTGGCCATATCCGCTGGAGCAGGTTCTCAGCGGAGAAGTTTTCCCGGTAATGGGTAATCAGAATTACTATGATCTGGTCAAAAGAGTAAATTCGTTAGGCGGCTACGTGCTTGCAAGTCCGTGGACTGCTCCGGCTGATTTTAAAACAAATGAATCATTATCCGCCGGCGGTCATTTAAAACGCGAGTATTACGGCATATACGCAAATTATCTCAGGAATTTTTGTCAGACCATGGCGAATAACGGCGCTCCGATTTACGCGATTTCTATTCAAAATGAACCTAATCTTGTAGTAGGTTACGATGGAATGGAATGGACAGAAGCGGAACACCGTGATTTCATGAGAGATCACGGAAATTTTACGCGCAAAAGTCCGGCAGTGAAAGCATGGGGCGGAGGCAAAGAGCAGTCTCATGTGCGCATAATGATGGGTGAACCGCATAATCCGACGGATATATGGTACGGAGCTGCCATGGATTTGGTATTAAATGATGAAGGCGCGTTAGCAAATGCTGACATTGCCGCGTATCATACATACGGCGGCATAGGCAACAAAAATATTGTAACAAGAAACGGACGATTAACAACTGCCGGCGTAGAAACATGGATGACAGAATATAATCTTAACTCCGGCGCTGAAAATTTATATTTCCAGGATTCCACATGGGATTTTGTATGGCCATTTATTGAATACGCTCAGCACGTAATAGTTAACAATAATTCAAATGGTTTTGTATGGTGGTATTTAAAACGTTTTTACGGGATTATCGGTGAAGGAGCTTACGGCACTATTAACGGAGCGCCGTTACCCAGAGGTTATGCTCTTTCACATTTCGCGAAATACGCGACAGATACAGTCCGCTTAGAAGCCTCGCTCCAGAATCATCCGTCGTCATCAAATGTTCGAATATCAGCGTATCAAAGAAAAACAAACAAAACGACACCTGCGGAATTACAGGTAATGACAAACGAAGATTCCATCAGCCTTGTTGTATACAATCAGCGAATTCTTGCCGGAGCGTCAACAGATATAAAGATTAATCTTCCCGACGGATTTACGGCAAGTAACGCTTTTGGAATCATATCAGATAATAATCAAAAACACGCGCCTGTTCTGGTTATATTAGCAAAAGACGGAAAGTCAGCTACTTTTAATCTTCCTGTGAATACCATAATTTCTGTCAAGTTTGTGAAATAACATTACCATATTAGGAGGATTATATGGGAAAGAAAATTGTTAGCATAATAATTTTAATTTTAATGACAGTTATTTGTGTGTTCGCTCAAGATGCCGAAAACCCGGAGGAAGGAATCGTCTATGATAGCAGCAAGATCGTGAAAATACTTGAACTTTCCGGAGAAGTTAAAACCGGTTTCTACTGGGAAAGGCTGGACGTTGAAGGTCAGGAGATAAAAGAAACCGCAAAAATGCATAATAATGATGATGCAGGCGGTAATCAGGGACGCTTCAGATTAAATATGCACTTAAAAATTAATGATTTCATAGGAATGAAAGTGCGTTTTCAGCAGACAGCATGGACAGGAGTACAGCCGAATATGTGGGATTACGCTTTTGCCTACGGTAATTTTTGGAAAGAACAAATCAGAATTACTATAGGCAAACTCGGCGAATCACCGTGGTCGGCAGGCGGTCCCGATATCTGGAATGAGCTGGACGATCAAATAGGTATACGTACAGAATTAAAATTTGATGTTTTAAAAGGGTTTAATTTCGGATTTGTTTTAAACGGCTGGAATCATTCTAACTATTACCCGGATAAAAACACAATTCAGGACATACTGATGGAAACGGTAATAGGGGCAGCGTATACTCACAAATATTTTCACGCTCGTTTCTCTTACAGACTTGACGGTGAATCTGATATTTATGACAAACAAGAAGGCATGTCAATGATGTACAGGCTTGAAGAAAGATATTTTACAACAGTGCTAAAAGGTTTTTCAATATGGGCAAACGGCTGGCTGAGAGGTATAGGCGAAAACACCGATGTGGTAACGTATATGAACTGGCTGTACATTGATTATTCACCTGAAAAATTTTCCGCGCAGATTCGCTTTGGCTATGATACAGGTCAAAATCTTAATCAGGAATTATGGCATAGTTTCAGCACAAGAGTTAGTTTTTACTATAACATTTTAGACTTTCTGAGTGTAGGCGCAGCTTTCAGATATACCAGTGATTTTGGAGCAATTGAAGTTAAAGGCGCGCCGTTCAGGCTGATTGGAATTCAACCGCAGGTTAAATTTTCATTCGGATCCAACGCGTATATTTCCTTTGTGTACGATTATCAATGGGATTATCGCAGAGAAGCGACATCTACTGATCCGGTGCTGGCACAAAGACAATGGTTTAATTTACGCACCGTTTATACATTCTGATTCAATCCTCCCCCGCACTGTTTCAATTGCGACTTTTATCGCAAACTCCGTATCATGACAGTGCGGGTTTTCTATTCCCGCTTTTTCCCTTTCCTGATTCCAAACCACATTTAGTACGCATCCCGCGCGCGCTCCGAGAATTTGACTCACGATAAAGAGAGACGCGCTTTCCATTTCGGAAGCAAGACATCCGGCTTTTTTCCATGCGTTCCATTTATTTTTTAATTCATAACCTGCGGGCATTCGATCCGGACTGTGCTGACCGTAAAACGAATCTTTACAATGAACTATTCCAGCGTGCCAATTTATTCCCAATTTTCTGGCGGCAACCACAAGCGCGTTTGTAATTTCCAAATTCGCGACAGCGGGAAATTCAATCGGAACATATTCGCGCGTAGTTCCTTCCATACGGATTGCTCCCGTCGCTATCACAATATCTCCGCCTTTAACCGGAAGAGCTATTCCGCCGCAGGTTCCAATTCTGATAAAATTACGCACGCCTGTTGTAAAAAGTTCTTCAACGCCGATCGCCGTTGAAGGTCCGCCCATTCCCGTTGACATTACCATTACAGTTTTTCCGCTGATTTCACCTAACCAAGTCGTATACTCGCGATTCTGACAGAAGAAACGCGGATTATCAAGATAAGACGCGATTTTTTCTACACGCCCGGGATCTCCGGGAAGGATGGCGTATAACGCTCCGTGACTGCCGTTAAATCCGATATGATACTGTTTTTCCATCTTAATCTCCTTATCTTTTACAGCGGTTTACGCTTTTTTAATATTGCCATTTATCCGCGTCCTTTGTCATATGGTATTATTGAAAAATATTATTGTCAAGAAAAATAAAAATTATACTTGACGCTCACTAAAAATAATGTTAAAATCGGAGATGTATTCGGGGTGCTGGACTGGCAATTGCCGCTTCCGGCTGAGATTGAGCGCCGCTGCTTTAGCCGCGGGAACGCTTGGAACCCTTGTCTGCCTACTGAAAAATAAATATAAGTTTTATTAGCAGTAGTTGGGCGTACCTGATCCGGATAATACCGGCGGAGGGAAATGTTTAGCGTCAAACGATTAACATGTTTGTAACTAAAGCCTTCGCCGTAAATACGGCGGAGGCTTTTTTTTGTCTCCGGATAAAACGCAAAACGCGAAAAATGAAGGAGAAATTATGAATCGGCCGGAAGCAAGTATAGCTATTCAAGTACTGCCTCAATCAACAAGCGGAGATGAACTACTGACAATTGTTGACAAAGTTATTGATTATATAAAAAGCACAGGTTTAAAAACAGTCGTAGGTCCTTTTGAAACTGTTATCGAAGGCGAATTTGAAAAATTAATGAATATCGCGAAAGAGTGTCAGCTAATTTGTATACGAGAAGGCGCTCCAAGTTTATTGACGTATATGAAAATCGCGTATAACCCAAACGGCGGAACATGGTCTATCGATGAAAAAATTACAAAACATATTTAATAGATATAATTTACTGCCGTTTATCCCGATAACCGCTGTCCTTCTCATATGGCAGTTAATCAGCATGAGCGGAATAATTCCCCCTTATATGCTCCCCGGTCCGTTACACGTCATCAAAGTTTTTATCGCGGATTTTTCTCTGCTCATGAAACATTTATCTTTTACTTTGATGGAAGCGGCGGCAGGGCTCGCAATCGCGGTAACAGCAGCGTTTGTTTTAGCGGTATTTATGGATTCAAATCGATTTATCAGACAATCGATTACGCCTATTCTTCTGCTAACGCAGACAATGCCTGTAATCGCGATCGCTCCGCTTTTAATTTTGTGGATGGGTTACGGACTCGCTCCGAAAATAACATTGGTTTTTCTTACTTGTTTTTTTCCTGTGACAATCGGGCTGTTAGGCGCGTTTTCATCCGCTGACAATGACGCTTTACGCCTGCTTCAGTCAATGGGCGCGAAAAAATGGCAGTTGTACCGTTTCATAAAAATTCCGCAGAGCCTTCCGGCTTTTTTTTCAGGCTTAAAAATCGCCGCCTCTTATTCGATAATAGGCGCTGTTGTCGCAGAATGGCTCGGCGGAGACGCAGGCTTAGGCGTTTACATGATCCGCGTTAGACGATCATACTCGTTTGATAAAATGTTCGCGGTAATTATTTTAGTTTCTGTTTTGAGTCTATTACTAATTAAACTGGTATCGTTATTGGAAAAATATTTGATGCCTTGGAGAAGGAAATGAAAAAAGAATTTTTACCACAAACCACACTAACTCATACCTACGGTATGCGTACGAACTTTTTTATTATATATTTTTACATTAAATCCAAGAAATATGACAGCTTTCAAAGATAACTAATGTATAAGATAAGGATATCATACTGTAAGTTCGTAATGTTTGTGTGGTTAGTGGTTAAAAATAAATATTCATTAAGGAGAAAGAAATGAAAAAAATTGTAATGACTTTACTGCTCATTGCAGCGCTTGGTTTTTACGGATGTCAAAAAGATGACGGAACTATCCGCGTTTTACTTGACTGGACGCCGAATACAAACCACACCGGTTTGTTTATCGCTCTTGACAAAGGATGGTTCGCGGACGAAGGTTTGCGCGTAACAATTACGCAGCCGCCGGAAGATGAAGCGCTTGTTTTGGTCGCGTCAGGCAAAGCGGAATTTGGCGTAACGTTCCAGGAATCGATGGGACCCGCGATCGCGAAGGAACGCGACGCGCTTCCGGTAACGGCAGTCGCCGCGATTATCAGCCATAACACCTCAGGAATTATGTCGCTGAAAGAGAGCAACATACAGCAACCTGCGGATTTGCAAGGCAAACGCTTTGCTTCATGGGAAACGCCTCTTGTGACAGCCGTTATACGCCACATCGTTGAAAAAGACGGCGGCGATTTTAATTCTGTAAAGATGATTCCTAATTTCGCGACAGACGCGTTCTCCGCGCTTCAAACCGATGTCGACGCAATCTGGATCTATTACGCGTGGGACGGAATCGCGGCGGAAACCAGCGGCGTTGAAATAAACTATTTAGATTTTGGAACCCTCGACAGCACGCTTGATTTTTACACGCCGGTACTTGTAACAAACACAAAATGGGCTGCCGCAAATTCCGCTACAGTGAAAAAGTTTCTTGCCGCTGTCAGCAGAGGCTACAATTTCGCGATTGAAAATCCCGAAGAAGCCGCGGAAATTCTTTTGCGTCACGCGCCTGAACTGGATCGAGCTCTCGTTATACGAAGCCAGCAATATTTACAAACACGCTATCAGGGAGACGCAAACCGCTGGGGAGAAATCGACGCAGAAAGATGGGGAAAATTTTATAATTGGATGTATGAGCATGAATTATTGGAAATGAATATAGGAACCGGCGGCTTTACTAACGAGTATCTGCCGTAAGGTAATGAATAAAATATTTTTCTGCGAAAACATAACCAAAAATTACAACAACGAACCTGTAGTTCAGGATATCAGTCTTGAACTACATGAAGGAGGTTTCATCTCTCTATTGGGACCTTCAGGCGTTGGTAAAACAACTTTATTTAACGTACTTTCCGGTGTTGATAAACCTGACTCCGGAAGAGTTATTTTTAACGGCGGGGATATAACCGGAAAAAGCGGAAAAGTAAGTTATATGCTGCAAAAAGATTTGCTTTTGGAATATCGCACTGTAATTGATAATGTAATCTTGCCGTTATTGATTCATGGAGAGAAAAAAAAATCAGCGCGAGAAAAAGCGTCGGCGTTTTTTCCAATGTTCGGGTTATCAGGCTACGAAAAAAAATATCCGTGCGAACTTTCAGGCGGTATGCGCCAGCGCGCCGCCCTGCTCCGCACATGCCTCTCAACTTACAAGGATAAAAATGAAATTGAAACGCCGCGTAATCAAGATTTTCTGAATAAACCGGTGATCCTTCTTGATGAGCCGTTCTCCTCGTTAGACGCAATTACGCGCCGCAAAATGCAGATGTGGTACGCCGGTATCGCGGAGCAAATGTCAATTTCCACTCTCTTTATCACTCATGATGTCGAAGAAGCTCTTCTCCTCTCCGACACAATTTACATTCTAAACGGTAAACCCGGAATTGTTACGCGCAAGATCGATGTAGAACCGTCTCGTCCGCATGATACGGATTTTGCGGTAACAAGGGAGTTCGCGGAGCAGAAGAGGGGGATTTTGGAGGCGATTGGGGTGTGAGTGAATAATTGACAAAACCTTACGATATCTGTAATAATATAGTTATGGATATAAATATTCCTGTAAAATATCGACAAGATATAGAAAATGCTACAAAGTTACTCAAAAGCGAAGGCTGCGAATCAATATTTTTATTCGGATCTCTGGTTACAGG
>Ga0209755_10006832_pt1 | contig 12510 bp, 9 predicted proteins | sample TergutCo191P1_FD_187301 | JGI IMG/M metagenome (GOLD analysis project Ga0209755, IMG submission 187301) | Cornitermes sp. P1 segment gut microbial communities from Petit-Saut dam, French Guiana - Co191P1 (SPAdes) (version 2) | ecosystem: Host-associated > Arthropoda: Insects > Digestive system >... | reverse complement strand
TATGGTTTGATTGAATAAGTAACGACAAAAACCAATCGATGGAACGCCGTGTGCGGTGAAAGCTGCAAGCACGGTGTGGAATGGGGGAAAATCCCGAGATTATATCAGAGGATTACCTATCATTATAGAAAATCATGTTGCACGGATAGCCCCTGCCCATATTTGGTTTAGGAAAGGGATATGTTGGAATCATATAACTGCAAGAGAGCGATTCGCAACACGGTTTCTTGCGGAAGATTCATTGTTTGAAACCGCCGCCCCTGCCATTTTCTTTGAAGATGATGACATGAACACATATGCGTTAGGGTTCTTAAATTCATTTGTTGCAGAGCAATTTATAATGATATTAAACCCTACACTTTGCACAAATGTTAGAGATGTAATGGAGCAACCATTGATTGTTGATGCTACTCACAAAAACAAAGTGATTAGCTTAACGTCTAACTGCATAGAAATATCCCGCACTGATTGGGATAATTTTGAAATAAGCAAGGATTTCAAAACCCACCCGCTTGTAATGTACCGTCATAGCGTGGCGGCGGCAAAGATAGGCACTATTGCCGATTCTGAGTCGGGCAAACTTTGGGAAAATATGTCCTACTACTTGAAAAATGCCTATCAAGCGTGGGAATACAACGCACAGTTATATTGGGAAACGCTAAAACGTAACGAGGAAGAACTAAACCGCATTTTCATAGATATTTATGGGCTACAAGATGAACTCACCCCTGAAGTCGAGGACAAAGATGTTACTGTTCGCAGGGCAGACTTAGGTCGTGATATTCGCAGTTTTATTTCCTATGCCGCGGGCTGTATGTTTGGGCGGTATACGCCATATGAAGATGGGCTTTGGTACGCCGGAGGTCATTGGGATAGCGGTGTTATGGTTGAAAAGCTGATGAGGCAACAACAGGCGAAGAATGAGCCGCATTTGCCCATGCAGTTGTTCTTGTCCTCTGAGGATAACATCATACCCATTGGCACAAACGATTATTTTGAGAACGATATAGTCTTACGTTTCGTGGATTTTATACGCAAAGTTTACGGCGAGGACACTTTGGGCGAAAACTTGGACTTCATAGCCAACGCCCTATACCCCAACGCAAGCGGCACAGCGAATGAACGCATACGCCGTTATTTTGTCGTGGACTTTTATAAAGACCATTTGAAAGTGTACCAAAAACGCCCGATTTACTGGCTACTGGATAGCGGCAAAAAAGACGGTTTTAAGGTGTTGTTCTATCTCCACCGCTATGACAAATACACAATGGCAAGGGCAAGAACGGACTATCTCCACCCGCTTCAACGGAAGTACGATGCAGAAATAAAGCGGCTTGAACTCCTTGCCTCCGAAACAGAGGACAGCAAGGAAAAAGCCGCAAGCCGTAAAGAAGTAGGCATTTTGCAGAATCAAATAGACGAGTGCCGCATTTACGACCAAGTGCTGGCACATATCGCTCATCAGCAAATTGTCTTCGACCTTGACGATGGCGTGAAAGTCAACTACGCCAAGTTTCAAGGCGTGGAAGTGCCAAAAGATGACGGCAAGATTGAAAAAATGGACTTATTGGGGAAAATTTAGGAGGGATATGTAATGGGGTATATTTGGTATGACTTGAAAAGTCTAAAGAATGGACAAGTTATTGAAATTGAAATAGGCACGGCTGTTAATGTTAAGCTGATGAGTTATGACTACTTCACCAATTATAGGAATGGACTTCCTTATCGATTCTTTGGCGGATTTACAACAAAATCTCCATGCCATGTAAAAGTGCCTTTTGATGGCTCATGGATTCTTGTTTTCGATATAAGCTATGAGGGGTATTTTAATGTCAAAAGCGTTAGAACGATAACTGAGCAGGAAGATGAAGAAATCAATAAAAATAATCGTGAGAATGAAGTAGCAACAAGGATTGAAATTGAAGAAAAGGAAGCCGAAGCCAATGATCCCGTAAGTTTAATACAAATGAATAAACCCAAAATATTTATTGTGCATGGACATGATAGTCATATGAAAAGGGCAGTTTCACGTTTTGTAGAAAAAATAGGTTATGAACCAGTCATTCTGCATGAGCAGGCAAATAGAGGTAGAACGATAATTGAAAAATTGGAAGATTACGCAAATGACATTCAGTTTGCAATCATTCTGTATTCACCAGCCGATGAAATGATGGACGGTAAAAAGAGAGCAAGGCAAAATGTTGTTTTTGAACATGGATTATTTGTGAGTAGATTAACAAGGCAAAGAGTTGTTGCCATCTATAAAAAAGACAATGATATTGAATCATTGTCTGATTTATCGGGTGTCCTTTATATTAAATATGAGGGCGATTGGAAAAGTGAAGTTGAGAGAGAAATTAAGGCGGCAGGTCTGATTGAAAATTAACTAAACCTTTGTGATATTACAACAAATCCAATATTCCAGACGGCGTTTGGAATATTCAAAAATGACCTTGAAAGTGAGGAAAATCCGCATGGAACATACCGCAATGAATAAGTGGATAGATGAAATTAAAGAAATCATGGAAATGGCAAGGGTGAGAGTTGCAAGAGATGTAAACAATACAATGCTTGAAGCCTACTGGCATATTGGCAAGTCCATTGTGGAGCATGAGCAAGACGGCGAACTCAAAGCCAAGTACGGAAAGAAAGTTTTAACGGAACTTTCCAAGCGGCTCTCTACCGAACTTGGCAAAGGGTATTCACGGAGCAATTTGTACAATATGCGGGATTTTTATGCCGTTTATCCAAAATTCCAGATGCCGTCTGGAAAATTATCATGGTCGCATTATATCGAACTCAAAGGCGTGACAGATGCCGATGCACGGTCTTTCTACGAGAATGAGTGTGCAAACGCCCGCTGGTCTGTGGAAGAATTAAAGCGGCAAATTGGAACATCACTATTTGAGCGTATTCTGTTATCTGACGGAAAGCCTAACAAAGAAAAAGTGCTTGCTATGGCAAGACAAGGTGCAATTATCGAAAAGCCAGAAGATATACTCAAGCAGCCCTATGTTTTTGAATTTATTGGGGCAAGAGAGCAAAAACCCATGTATGAAAAAGTGCTTGAAGCAAAACTCATACGCCATATTGAGGACTTTCTGCTTGAACTTGGGCGCGGATTTATGTATGTAGGTAGCCGGCAACGTGTGACATTGGGCAACACTCACCACTATGTTGATATGGTCTTTTACAACAAGATTCTTAGGGCATATGTGCTGATAGACTTGAAAATGGAAGAACTGAAAATAGAACACGCAGGGCAAATGAACGCATACCTCAACTACTACAAAACAGAGGTAAACGATGAGGGCGATAACCCGCCAATCGGCATAATCCTTTGCAGTACAAGCAAAGATGTTGTTGCGGAGTATGCCTTGGGTGGCTTGTCTAACCAAGTATTCGCCTCAAACTATGTGTATCTAATCCCCAATAAAGAAGAATTGGTCAACGAAGTGAAGTATCTGTTGGAGCAGGAGGGGAACGAGGAATGAACCTAACCGAAGTCAAAAAATCCTTAGAGGGACAATTTGCTCGTGAGTTGCCGCAGGGAGCAAAACGCCATATCGTCTTTTGGTACGATGATGAGGGCGTGTTTGCTGATGCCATAGATACGCTCGTTCTTGAAAATGTGAAGATTATCAAGGTTGACAATAACACAATGTTCGCCGTCAAATTCTATATTGAGGACACGGATAAGGAAAGTAACTTGCTTGTCTATTCGCCGCAATCCCGCCCCGATAATCGAGATAACTGGCTTACAGATACAATCAAATACAGCCAAACATTTTCAACGGACGAAACTTCTCTAAATATGCTCAACCTCGGCATAGAAATTGCCTTGCGTAGCGCAGTGGATAAATACAGGCTTTTCTTCCGCAATGCAGACCGTGAACGGAAATTCGTAGGGTATAAACTCGCCCCTTATTCGGAGGGGAAGATAGATATAGGTGTATTGTCCGTTTTATGCAAACTTACCGCCCCCAACCTTGACGGCGTGGTGCGTACTTTGCTTATTGAAATGGCGCATGATGAAAGTGCCATATATGAAAGCATAGGCAAATTCGGCAATGTGGATGCCCTTTGGGAGCATATCCGTAAAACCTACGGGTACAACTTTGAAGAACAGAGCCTTGAAAAATTGGCGATTTTACTCTTAGTGAGCCATTTATCACATAGCATAAATGGGGCAATGCCTAACGATTGGAAAACCTATTTGTCCGACAACCCCAACTGTTTTGTGTTTACCGATAATCTTATGCGTAACAGCCAATATTGGGAGGATTACAACATTCTCGCCGCCTTTGTTGCAGACAAGCTAGGGCTTGCCGCCGCTACCGAAAAGTGGACGATTGATGATGTGGCGAATTGCGATACCTTTGAGGGCTTTGACCGTAGCATAATAGACCGCATTAACAGCAATATCATTATGAACGTTGGGGAATACGGCTACTACCGCAAAACTATCAACAGCCGCAAGAATCGCCGCTACTACCCGCAATTTGAAAAGGAATTTGCTTTACTTCTCCATGCCTGTGAATACCTTGACTTGTCCGTTAGACACAGGGATTTACAGGGGGCAAGCAAAGAAGAATTATTTGCAAACTATATAAAAGGTTATTACAAGCTGGATAGCAGTTACCGTCATTTTATCGCCGCCTTTGACCGCCTTGATGATAAAGAGGCTTTTGAATCATTGCATAAAATGGTCGAGGACAGCTATACAAATTGGTTTTTGAGTGACTTGTCCGTAAAGTGGTACGCCATTTGGGATGATGAAGAAGTTTGGCGTATGCCTAATATCAACGCCCAACAACGCTTTTTCGAGCGGTATGTACGTTCGGATGTTTCAAGGAATGAGCGTGTTGTAGTTGTCATTTCAGACGGCTTGCGTTATGAGTCTGCTGTAGAACTCACCGCCCAACTTAACCAAGAGCAAAAGGGTGAGAGCAGATTAGAGCCTATGTTTGGGGTTATTCCGTCATTTACTTCACTTGGTATGGCGGCATTACTACCTCACAAACAGATTGATATAAGCGATAAAGGCGATTTTACGATTGCGGGTATTTCTACCGAGGGTACGGATAACAGAGATAAAATCCTGCAACTCGAAAAGAAAGAATCTATTGCCATTCGCTTTGAAGATGTAATGAATCTTAACCGCCAGCAAATGTCTGAAAAATTTGCAGGGGTTAAGCTGATATATGTTTATCACAACACCATAGATGCAAGAGGCGACAATGCCACAACGGAAAATGAAGTCTTTGAAGCAACCGAAAAAGCATTTAAGGATTTGTCTACTCTTGTTCGCCGATTACGGAATGAGATTAGTGCAATAAACATTATCATCACGGCAGACCACGGATATATCTACCGAAGAACGCCCTTACAAGAGCATGACAAGACCTCAAAACAGGACTTGGCAAGCATAAAAGGTGGGCGGCGTTATATCTTGGCAAAAGAGAACGTGGAAAAGCAGGGTACGCTTAACTTCCCTATGGACTATCTAGCACAAGAAAGCAAGGGTATGTTCGCCGTTCTGCCACGTTCAACCAACTGCTACAAGGTATCGGGTGCGGGTAGCCGTTACGTTCACGGTGAGGCAACATTACAAGAAATTGTGATTCCTGTAGTTCGTTTCACCAGCGACAAGAACCTTAAAAAGTCATTGAGTGCCAAAAAGGTGTCGCTTGGGCTTACCAACTTAACCCGCAAGGTGACGAGTGTTATCACGCATTTGTCGTTCTTCCAAAATGAGCCTGTGGACGATAAGCATTTGCCGATAAGGGTAACGGCGTACTTCGCTGATGAGGCGGGCAATCGCATTTCCAACGAGAATATTATCATTGCAGACAGCACCGACAGTCAACCCGAAAAGCGGGTATATAAAGAAAAATTCACGCTAAAAGACATGGCGTATGTAAAAGGGGCAAGTTACTACCTTGTTTTGAAAGACGAGGACGAGTTGGTAAACACCGAAATTGAACGCTTACCCTTTACCATTGACCTGGTTTTTGGCGGCAGTATCAATTTTTGAGATATAGCGGGAGGTAGTAACCGTGGGTGATAATCTAAACGTCATTTTGCAAGATGCTTTTGCGGGAAAAATCGTCCGTAAGGACTTGACAAAGAAAATAAAAGAGGGTGCGAATGTTCCTGTATATGTTTTGGAATATTTGCTTGGTATGTACGCCTCCGCTAATGACGAGGACAGCATAGAAGCCGGAGTTAATCGAGTAAAAGGCATTTTAGCTGATAATTTTGTTCGCCCCGATGAGGCAGAAAAAATCAAGTCAAAAATCCGTGAATTGGGCAGTTATACCGTCATTGACAAGGTAGAGGCAAGGCTCGACCCTGATAGTGATGTGTACTTGGCTATATTCTCAAACCTTAACCTTAGAAACGTGCTTATTTCAGACAGCTTATATCAAGCAGTTTGAAAAGCTGTTATCCGGCGGGATTTGGTGCGTTCTCCGTATGAACTATAACCGATTGGAGGCACGTTATGATGAATATGACGATGCCCCAAAAGGGAACAAAAAGAACAGGATTAGTCCGCTTGAAATAGAAGAGCTCACCCCCATTCAAATGCCGAACATGGATATGGATGAGTTTTTTGACGGCAGACGGCAATTTTCAAAAGAAGAATGGGTTGATGTTCTTCTTCGGAGCGTAGGTATGGAATCGACCCAACTTGAAAAAAGGGTAAAATGGCACTTGCTTGAACGCATGATTCCCCTTGTGGAGAACAATTACAACCTTTGCGAACTCGGACCGCGTGGAACAGGAAAACCCCATATTTACAAGGAAATTTCGCCTAATTCCATTCTTATATCGGGCGGGCAAACTACCGTTGCCAATCTGTTCTACAACATGAGCAACCGCACCATAGGGCTTGTGGGTATGTGGGATTGCGTAGCATTTGACGAAGTGGCGGGTATTACATTCAAAGATAAAGACGGCATACAAATTATGAAAGACTTTATGGCATCGGGTTCATTTGCTCGTGGCAAGGAAGAAAAGAACGCCAATGCCTCTATGGTCTTTGTCGGTAATATCAACCAAAGTATAGATGTGGTGATGAAAACGTCCCACTTGTTTGACCCATTCCCTGCGGCAATGGCTTATGATGCGGCGTTCTTTGACCGTATGCACTATTATTTGCCGGGGTGGGAGATTCCCAAAATGCGACTCGAATTTTTCACCAATGAATACGGATTTATTACAGACTATCTCGCCGAGTTTATGCGTGAAATGCGAAAACGGTCTTTTGGTGATGCCATAGAGCGGTATTTCAAGTTGGGTAGTCACCTTAACCAACGAGATACTATTGCCGTCCGTAAAAGTGTGTCGGGTATGCTGAAACTTCTCTATCCTCATGGTGAATTTACTCGTGAGAAAGTGGAAGAAGTTTTGCAGTACGCCCTCGAAGGTCGTCGCCGTGTTAAGGAGCAGTTGAAAAAAATAGGTGGCATGGAGTTTTATGATGTACATTTCTCGTATATAGATAATGATACTTTTAAAGAACACCATGTTTCCGTACCGGAGCAGGGTTCGGGCAAGTTAATACCCGAAGGGCAGGGCAAGCCGGGGCATATCTACACTATTTCACATGGCGATACAGGGATGCTTGGGGTTTACAAATTGGAAACAGAGGTTGTTGGCGGTAACGGCAAATTTGAAGTTACAGGAGTGGGCTGGGATAGAGAGGCGAAAGAAAACCTCCGAACAGCACAAAATTATTTCAATGCGAACAAGAAAAACATTAGTGGCTCAATCACTATAGACAGCAGTAACTTCCTCATGCACGTTGCAGATTGCCAAGGGGTAGGCTCTACAACCGAACTGGCTCTTTGTGCATTTGTGGCTTTATGCGGGGCATCCTTATGTAAACCGCTGCAATCTCAAATGGTTGTATTGGGTAACATGAGCATAGGCGGTACTATCAATAAAGTAGAGGAGTTGGCAAATACTCTGCAAGTCTGCTTTGATGCAGGGGCGAAAAAGATTTTACTGCCAATGTCATCTGCCGTGGATATTGGTACCGTTCCGGCTGATTTGTTTGCCAAGTTTCAAACATCTTTTTATACAAGTCCCGAAGATGCGGTATTTAAGGCATTAGGGGTGGAGTAGTAACCAAGAAGGCCGCAAGCTCTCATACAAGGTCTTCGTCGTGCAAACGGATGGCGACAATACAAATATATTAACTCTGTAGCAAATGCGGAGGGGTTTTAACGGTTATTCTCGCATTGAAAATGCAGAATAAACAGTTAAAACCCCGTTCTTGTAAAGTTTGGATAATTTATTTTAAAACTGCTTGACTGAAAAACCATTAAATGATAATATATGGATATATTATTTCAGATTATAGAAACAACTTTCAGATTACACGTATGTGGTGAGTAGCGATAACCGCCTCACCTGCCAGAATTGCCAGTGACCACGCAATAAGTGCGTCCAAAACCCCTTGCAGGGATTATAATAAATAGCTGTTAATCGGCTGAAACCCCCATGTTGGAGCGAATACAAGCACAAATGCTTGTTTTGGTCCTTTTTTCGTTGTTATTTTTCTGTGTATGTTTGCGGAAAAAGTAACGCTTGCAAGGAAAAAAAGGTGTAGTGACCTCAGAAGAAAACACTCATCACGGGCAGATGTAAACGCTCATGCTTAGCCTTAACTGCAACACCTTTTATTTTCATGCCCAAAAACAAGGCTCAACGCCAAAAAGGGCGGTTGACATGGTATCGTCTAAATTTCAATCACGCTTTTTGGTGTTGAGGGTAAAAAGGAGTTCCCGGCATGAAAGACGTTGCAGAATCAAAATAAAACGTCGTTAATCGACGGAAGGAGTTAGTTATGCCAAAAAATCAAAGTCTTGTTTATCAAGTTCAAAACGTGCTTAAATCAAAACTTTGCATCGGTGAGCAAAAACATTCAGCTAAACAGCAGGGGGTAGCTTCTAACGGTATCTATTCATGGGGTACTTACAAAAATTATCTCGCCAAGAGTTGTGCATTTGTAAAATGGGCAAAAGAGCATCACGACTGCCGGACGCTTGCTGATGCCCGTGGTTATGTTGATGCATATATTCAGCATTATATTGACCGTGGGTATAGCGCATATACACAAGCGGCAATAGCCAACGCATTAGCAAAACTTTATGGGTGTTCTAAAAAAGATTTCATCCCTACACAAACTCGTCACAGGGCAAATATTACTCGTAGCCGCAAAGGAAAAGCAATTTTCTCCGAAGTCAGAAACAAAGAGTTTGTGGATTTTTGCAAATCTACGGGACTTCGCAGAGAAGAAATTGAGAATCTGAAACCTGAACATCTTCGATATGATGAATCTATCGGCAGGTATATGATTACCGACCTCAAAGGTAAAGGTGGGCGGGTGTTAAATTGTCCTGTTCTATCCAAAGAAGCGGTGGAACGGATTAAGAATACGCCTGCGGGTCAAAAAGTGTGGAGCAAAGTTCCGACACGCCCTGATATTCACTCCTACCGTGCTGAGTATTGCAAATCCGTTTACAACCTTTACGCCCGACCTGTTGAAGCCATTCCTAAAGATGAAAAATATCATTGCCGCAAAGACCTTAAAGGGGTTATCTACGATAAACGAGCTATGCTGATTGCATCACGAGCCCTTGGTCACAACAGAATCAGCGTAATCGCCGGACACTATCTGTATGGTAAGGTGGCTAAAACCGAGCAAGTTTAATTTCATCAATTTCACTCATACAGCGAATAGAAAACAGCATTTATTGCGGGAGGTGTTTCACTGAAAAACACAACAACAAAATCATATACCGAAACAAAAAATCTCTGTGCGGTGCGAGAACACATCATAGGAGGCAAAAAATATATCGTAAAAAGTGTTTTCATTGGTAACAAGGATATTCAAGCAACCCTAATCAATCTTGCCGAACGTAAGGCAATACGAGAAATGGGACTTGATATACTGCGTCACATGGGGCGAAATTAGCCCATTTGCAATTTACAATATGTGCGGCTTGCCTTATAATATATATAGGTAAGCCGCCTTATTGCGTCTATGGAAAGGAGCCAAAATTATGGCGCAAAAGGCTAACAAAATAACTACTAATACAACTGCAAAAAAGTGGTTGCCTGCAATATATGCTCGTCTTAGCAATGAGGACTTAGATGCTGGCAAAAAAGGCGTTTCACTGTCAATTGACAATCAGATTAACTTGCTCAAAGACTATGTTAAAGAGCAAGGTTGGCAAACACCAAAAGTATTTTATGATGATGACCGCACAGGTACGAACTTTAACCGCAAAGGTTTCCAAGATATGTACGCTGAAGCTAAAAATGGCACTATCAATGTCATTATCATAAACGACCTCTCGCGTCTTGGGCGAAACAATGCCATGATTGCGTTTTACACCGAGATTTTTTTCCCGGATAGAGATATAAGGCTAATTGCCATCGGTGACGGAATTGATACAGCCCACGGTGACAATGAGATTTTACCTTTCAAATCTGTAATAAATGAGTATTATGCGCGTGATATCAGCAAAAAAATTAGGTCTGCGCGAAAGGCGAGAGCGCACAATGGTGAGTATTCTGCCTATGTCGCTCCCATAGGGTATCGCAAAGACCCGAAAGACAAACATCGCCTTATTGTCGATGAAGAAGGGGCGAAAATCGTCCGTCACATTTTCAATTTAGCGGTACAGGGGTATGGGCTTACAAAGATTGCCAGAACCCTAACCGAAGAAGGCATCCCAACAATCCGGCAGTTTTCTGAGCAAAATTACGAGGATTACCCGGCGGGAATGAAAGCAAAAACCAATATGTGGAGCATGGCATCGGTGCGCGTAGTGTTGCAAAACAAAACATATTTGGGATATGTGGTAAATGGGAAAACCACCACCAAATCATTCAAAAACAGCAAGTTGGTGAAAAAACCCGAAGACCAATGGATTGAAATTCCCAATATGCACGAGCCGCTCATCAGCGAAGATACTTTCAATTTAGCGCAAAAATTAATCCATGTCAAAAGGCGCGAAACGAAAGAAAAGCACGAAAACATCTTCGCAGGGCTTGTAAAATGCGCTACCTGCAATACCAACCTTTCTCTCATGCATTCTCGCAGAGAAGGTGTGGTGTACGAATCCTTAATATGTAACAAATATCGCTCATATTCCGCTGTTGGGGAAAATCGCCTCTGCACCGCACATTATACCCCGGTGACATTGGTAAATGACTCCGTTTTGGCTTATATCCGAGTGTTTGCGGCAAAAGCCAAAGAGCATGAACATGATTTGGAAACCTATGCGCGGCGGTTTGCCGGAAAAAATGACGACAAGGCACTCCAACATTCTCAAGCCGAAATAAACCGCATGAACAAGCGCATCCGTGAATTGGATACAATCGTGGAGCGGCTTTTTGAAGAATATGCACTTGGAAATATTGGTGCAGAACGTTTCCAAAGTATGTCGGGAAAATATGAGCAGGAGCATTCCAACCTCAAAGAACGCCTTGATGCACTCAGCAAAAAGGTGGATGAACAAAAGGATGCTGTTGGGGATACGATGCGCTTTTTGCAAGAAATACTGCCATATACCGAAGCGGAAACACTTAACCGCGAAATGCTCCTAACTTTGGTAGACAGGATAGTAGCGCACGAAGGTAGCGGCTGGCGGCATAAGCGAACGCAAAAACTGGATATTTATTTCCGATTTGTCGGGGCAATTAACCCCGAATTGTTTTTTTCGTAATAAGCGTTGCTATAATGAACAGCACTCGAAAACAACCAGCATCAAGGTAAAGGCGGGAAAGCGCACCTCGGCGCAAAATGGTAAATATGTGGGAACATATGCGCCGTATGGCTTCAAGAAAAGCTCGGAAAACCGTCACAAATTTGTGGTAGACGAAAACACCGCACCCATCGTTTTGAGAATTTTTGAAATGCGGGCGAGTGACATTGGCTTTCGGGCAATTGCGGCAAAGCTGAACGAGGATGGGATTATTTCGCCAAGAGAATATTACTATCAAGGCAAAAATGAGAAAAACCCCACACGTTCGAGCCGTCTTTGGAGCGAAAATACAATCAAATGTATGATTGCAAACGAGGTCTATATTGGCAATCTTGTTTCCGGCAAAACAGGCACGGCTTCTTATAAAAATCAACGAAAAATCAGAAAAGATGCCGATATGTGGATTCGGGTTGAGGGTACACATATATCATTAGACCTGTCCTAAAACCTTAGTTCATAATTGTAAATGCTACAAATTAAAGATACCCGCAAAAGATGTTTTCTTTGCTTATTGCGATAACGGAGTTGGCGAATATTGAAACGCTTAATGCGACGATGCACATGTTCAACACGGATTCTATAGCTTCCGATTTGGGAATTGAACCACTTTTGGTAATCGGTAAGTTTTTCGCCTTTTGGCTTCTTATAGGGTGTTAGAGGGTTGGCATGGTAGAACCTTAATCCTTGAAAGCCCTTATCGCCAATAGACAAAATATCTTTGGCA
>Ga0209755_10006831_pt1 | contig 12511 bp, 4 predicted proteins | sample TergutCo191P1_FD_187301 | JGI IMG/M metagenome (GOLD analysis project Ga0209755, IMG submission 187301) | Cornitermes sp. P1 segment gut microbial communities from Petit-Saut dam, French Guiana - Co191P1 (SPAdes) (version 2) | ecosystem: Host-associated > Arthropoda: Insects > Digestive system >... | reverse complement strand
ATCCTGGGCCAGATCAATCCAGTCCATATACCCACATCCCATCTCCTGGAGATACATCCTAATATTATCCACCCATCTACGCCTAGGTCTCCCCAGTGGGCTCTTTCCTTCCGGTTTCCCCACCAAGATCCTATATACCCCCCTCTCTTCACCCATACTCGCCACACGCCCAACCAATCTCATTCTTCTCGATATATATATATATATATGTATATATATATGTGTGTGTGTGTGTGTGTGTGTGTGTGTGTGTGTGTGTAATAAAAACCAACTTGATGTATAAATAGTGCATCAAATTGGTTTTTATTACATAAAGGGAACTGAACTTGTTTCGACAGTGCTGTTGCTAAAGTGTAAGGTCGTGTTGTTTATGGCTCCATCTTAATTAGCAGATATTTGCAAAGCTTCGAAGGAGCTCGATGTCTTCACCTTCAGGACAGTGTCCAAGAATGTTGCCTCCACCTATATCCTAAAAGTGGAGGTAGCAAAGCTATCCGAAACGTCGGTAAATACTTCCTAATAAATATGACATAATGCACCACTAAAAGAATGCAACCTTTAACACAAGTTTCGCTGGTAATAACAGGCTATAGCGGTGTTTCTCAACCTATGCATCGCGACACAGATTTATTCTAAGGAGGTCGTGAAACAACTTCATGAATAAAATTATCATCAACTCACACTAATTTAATAACTGTACTAAAAGCAATATTTTTTTTAAACGCTGACACTTGCAGTCACACTGTAGCAATGTTGGCTTGACGGACGTGTTATAACAATGACTCGGAGCACTGACCAGGTTTACCAACCTTTCAGAGAGAAATAATCAGATCAGGAAGACAAAATTATCCTTTCCATGCCAACTTTAGAGTACGGTTGTCAAAGTTTCATCAATTTCGGGAATGCCTTGCAAAAGACGGAAACATTCAAATTTACAAGATCAAGAAGATTAATTCTAGATGTTAGAGCTGCAATAAGAGTCACGGTCACAGTAGACAAATGAGGTTCATGCAGAATACGTAAATGCATACATACTTTTCGTCATTGCATTAAACCATTAATATGTCATATTATTTTCACCAACTCATGTTTTTATATCCCCTCCCCCCAGTCTTTATTCTGACTCCTGGGATCGCAAGAAGCTAGTGGTTTAATCTGGATAGCGGTTCAGAAATTTTAGAAAAGCTACTCTATATTAAAATTTACTACTTGCTCGTCTAACTTATAAAGCATTCTTTTTAGAAACCAGTTTTTCAAGAATCAAATTAAAAGTGTGACTGTTATGTCATATATTGACTGCAGCTACGTTTGCTTTTTCTCTACTTGTTCATCTTCAGAGGAATTCAGCAATTAAACACCCATAAACGAGAACACAGTAAAACTCATTTTCCACAGGGCAGAGAAAAAAAAATTTTCCCGTCCCTTCCGAACGAGCTACAGCAAGTTCAATTCATCACTGTCAAGTCCATCTTGTGCATTCGAATTCTGTTTTCGCTGTCACTCCATTTGTCAAATAGAACGCCACATCTGCGAATCCATTTGTAATTGCTCCTACAGTTCTCACTCTCCGAATACTTTATAAGCTAATAACTCATCATTTTAACATTTGTTATTTTAACAATATAAAATTAAACTCTTGGCACAACAGCACACTCTGGGCGGTGTGCATGTTGTATAGTTTCAGGGCTCACCATGTTCCATACTAACCATAGGTACAATTATCCTTCCAATCCGGCCTCCTTACACCGACTCAAAAATTTTCTGAGCTCGCCTTCCTTTCAAGTAACCGACAGAAACAGAGAATCTTTAAAATCTAACCCAGTTTCTCTGGTCGCCCAACTCGTAGCCTATTACCTATAACGACTGAGCTACCCTGATACTGTTAAAAATGCAATACCAACAATATCCAAATGAAGGAAAAAAAAGCACTGAGGCCTCCCACACAACAATGAACCTATGTTTCTTCTATTGTCGAGTACAGTTGTCATGTTTGAAACGTCATAATTACAAGATGTGACTAGGAATGTTTGTCCACGATGCAATATGAAAACGTCGCCATCATCTGCTCCCAGCAGCACATAAAGAATAGATAATGGAGAAACATGCGTTTGTTTTAGAATATTTCAGTCACGTGAATTAGACTCGGTAGTTGCATTTAAACTGATGATATGATTATAATATTCAATACTTGAAGGTATATTACTTTCTAGTAATGGGCCATGCATGGCTGAACAACTCTGGGTAAGAATCACAACTGCACTTGAAAGAATCAATAACAGTACAACAAGTTGTAAGTTGATAGCTGTCATTTTTCTTGGCACAAAAACATCTTCGATCCTTTATGGATCTTCTCCATGTATGTGTTGTGTTTACCGTTTGGGAAGTAACATAAAACTTTTTAACCATAATTAATAAAAGCGCCGTAAAAATATTACTAATTTATTGCTGTACTATATTATAACCTTTAAAAGAGAGCTGTACCATCATAATTACAAAATGGAAACGATATATTGGCTCTAAGTGCATGAATGTTGTGATGGAGTACTAAGTACTCGTGTAATCTATTATATATTAGTTTGAAATGTTGGAGTAAACTCCTGAAGATGGGGTAAGTGACGGCGAAACATATAGCAGCAATACCAGACTATAATTTTGTCAGTTAAATGTGTTTTGGCTGGTGTTATGAATGAAAAACTTAGTCACGATGCAAAGAATAAAGTGTCAAAATAATAACTTCCAATACCTTTGGGTGTTAGCATCCCGTTGTGTTTTGAATCAAATATATAAATAAATTTAATAAATTCACAATTTATCAATCCATATCTGTATACAAATACAAGTATTAAAGCCATAGGCACACAACTCTACCCGTGTAACTGCAATGTGCCTGTTAAATTTATACTCCTCCGTCTTCCGAATAGTTTCGTTTCTGTTGCTTTCTATCCACCTTTCTTGAGTGAGCCATCAGGTAAATCTACCCTTCGATATCACTTTCCCGGGTTTCATATTTTTAAACACCCGATGAATTGCATGGCGGTTTGGCGTGTCACAAGGCTTCAAGTTACAAAAAAGACACAAACACAGAAAATACCGCTAAAACATGCAGTACTTTTTCCACTAGCTGCACTGTGATTGACAAGCACACCGCTCGAGCAGTGGAAATCGGTATCTATAACCACTTTTAGACGGAAAGTCCATAGTATCGATATTGAATTTCACATATCAATTGAAATAATTTACAGAGATCTATTTGAGAGTGTCACGTCATTATCATGAAATTTCAATATCATCACCACGGAAGAACAAATTTAAACTTTTCGTTTTGTTCCTGGATGAAAATAGGTGAATTTTTGTAAATTGGCCACTATGAATCCAAAACTAAAAACGAATATACGCTGTAACCTAACGTTGTTCTGGAACTCAATTTCTTGTTTTTTTTGGCAGTTTTAACGAATTTTACTATATTTCACTGGAATCTACAATTGTGTAACTGGGTCCTTTGATTTAAAATCAAGTTTTAATGGCGAAATTAAAAAATAGCCTTAAGAATGCTGTACGAAAATAACTTCGTGTAATTATACACCAAAACTGTGAAAACAAATATTTGAAATTAGTCACGTTTACAACTTCTTTCTGCAACTCATTCTTTTATAAATAGTAACAGACACCTCTTCAATAAGGTTCCAACAACAGTTAGCTAAAATGTTTTGTGAAGATTTTCCTCCATATCTTGTCTCCATGGTGGCAAAATCTTGGCGGAAATTTTTCCCATGTCCGTCGCTCACCGAGCCCAGGTTCGGAGGGAAGATGTCCAAGTGGGAATGTAAAATTAATCTTCAATGACAAATTACACCCCATAGTCTGGTTTGCGTTTAACAAGACCTCGAAAAGTTCCTGGTAGTTTTCGGGTTTTAAGTTTCCAAGGAAATTTAGACAAATCGCTTTGAAAGTTAGCCACACAGATTTCTCATTTTCCGTCAGCAGTTATTCAGATAGATAATCATTAATGATTTCGCGAATTTGCGGTCCAATAAAGATGCCCTCTTTTAATTTAAGCACCACCAACGTCCCTACATTCTTTTCTCAAATACTCAAAACACTTACCAAGATTGTTCGTAGCTTTAAAGATGTTTTCCATTAACCTCAATTTAATGTGTGGTGGCGGTGATAAAATCTTATCTTTGTCAACCAGTGTTTAATTGTAACACACTTTTCCCCTGGAAATGAGTTTTCACGCATGGGCCAATCCTTACTGTTGTAATGTTTGTCTTTTGCTCGGCTGTTCCATTCACACAAAAAAAGCAACACGTTGTGTAGCCAGACTGCATTCCTAGAGTTACGCTACGATTGTAAGGACTCCACATATTTCCCATTCATATTTTGAGTAACTTAGACATTTCAAGAGCAAATCCATATTATCGCACGATTCCTTAATGCGGACGCAGCGGGCAATCGGTGTTGACAGGCGAATACGTGTATTTCCGTTATATAGCGACACCGCCTTTAAACTGAATTTAGACGAATCTACAAAAAGTCTCCAATCTTCAGGGATGTGTGTACATCCCAACTCTTGGAGAAGTCCTTCTGCATCATTACAATAAGGACTCTCCGTCCTTAGAGAAAAAAAATATGGCAATGTTTGCTGGCGTTTCCTGTATAATACTTTAACACCTTGCTGCCACAATTTCCATCCCTTCAGACGAGAAACCAAGAGTTTAACCTGAATTTTCGAAAGAATGAGGTCTCTCAATAGATCATTAAGTTCAGACTACGATATTAGATGAGATACAGTTATTTCCGGGAAATCAGAATCCATATTGTATCACGAAGTTCCAGTTTCGTCTTCTGGAGAGTTTCTGGTTGGTTATCTTTCATGCAGGGTCCATCGTCGAGGTGGCTTACGAATTGGTAGGGAAACGTCATGTGTAACAGTTAATAGGGCTGAAGGAATATTGGGATAAACTATGGTATGTTTGGTACAATAAGCTGTTTTCTGCGCCCTAAACCCCTGAAAGTATCAAATCACTGAGGGATGAATATGCTTTTTGTTTCGGGTTTTCTGCCTGACCGCGTCTAATAAACCAGCCAACCGCAAGCGCTTTCAAGTCTAAATGTGGTTGTTCCTGGGAAAGCTTACGTTATTTCGCAAAACGGATTTCACATCTGTAATCAGCGCAAAAAAAAAATTACATTAACGTCACACAATTTTCCTTCAGGGCAAATTTCATTGCTCAACCGTGTAATCTGATTCAGAACCGAAGTCTGGTCTCGCTGTAACCAATACCGATTTATGAAACGCCAGCAGACTGCATATTTCTTTGTGGGCCAAAGTGGAGTGTCAACTAGCAGGTGGTCTTTGGTCCATACGCTGAGAATAATGACAGATGACGCTGATGCCAACACTCCACAGCTTCCTGGCTATTACCTGCACACAAGGCAATTGTCAAGTCAAGCGTATCGTTATCGAATCTGCCTTTATACCTAACTAAAGGTTAGTAAATGGATTATTATTGGCTCAACTATCAAGCAACGCAAATCATATTCACATAAAAATGCCGAATTTAGTGTGGTCTTAGCGATGGTATACACAGAACCGCATCGCTTTTCGAGCTAGTTCATCATTCAGTGTCTTAAAAATTATAGAAATACAAAGAAAAATTAGACAGTGTTTCGGGAAAGAGAAAAACGTCTGTTCTGAAATCAAAGCGGAAACATAACTACTTTTTGTTCCTAAACACAACAAATAACGTCAAGTTTCAACTCTTGTTGGATATGATGCCGTGTAGATTTGTACATATTCATCTACGTTTCGGTAGAGCTTCTTGCAACCATTTTAAGCGTCTAACACACCAACGTGGATTGGCAAAAGAAATTTATTTCTTCTTGAGAATCTAATATATCCGCAGCTACTTAAAACTTTCCATATTTCATGGACCCGAAAAGCTAATTTCCAAGTATACAACAGCCTGTCACTGGTCTGTTTGTTTAACCAGACGAATCCAGTCCATACCATTTGAACTTATTTCTTTCAATATTATCCTCCCTTCTACGTGTAGTTCTTCCAAGCGGGCCCTTTCTTCAAATGTCCATACAAAAACCGTGTAAGCACTTATAATTCTTTGTAAAACTATCTGATGGTAGTATTTAAGAACAGCTGACTCATTGCATACGTGCTAATGAAGGGAACCCCCCTTTTTTAAAGCTACAATTATCTATAGGCCTCACTAAATTTTACTTCCAATTAATAAAACATCAACTGGATATACCATGGGGCACTGTCTAGTTTGTAACAAACCTAATTTTGTCTATACAGCTTTCATTAAACTTTATGCGAAGTTAATTAATGGTTAGGTAAATACCTACTACTGTGTGTAGAGTGCTGGTGTATTTCTGGTTTTTAGGCGTCTGACGGTTCGCTCGCATTTGTCATACATTCGCGATATGCCATTACTCTTTGTTCTAACAGATGTCGCACTAATGGTGCAACAAGAGTGGTGCATATGTTTACACGTAGCACAGACACAGCACACATACGCAGTTGCTTAAACACATCAATGAATGATGGACAGTGCAAATAGCACACGAACCGCTACTGTACTTCCATTTGTGTGGCTGTGACTGAGCCCAATAAAACTATAAACTGTTAAAAGGAATTATGAAAATATGGGACTGTAGTAGCTGCCAGTACACTATCAAAATATGACGACCCATTTTCCAGACAATGCACCTGTTATAACTTTAAAATCTTTTCACAAATAGCCACAAGGTTACATTAATACTGGAAAACTTAAAAATGGAAAAAGAAGTATCCGTTTCTGTGCTCACGGATATCAGACAAAATACTAGCTGTACTAACACACGAACAGAGATGTGTGCCAATCTTCTATCAATACTGTTTACACAACAAATAAAATTTTCCAGTAATAGAATTAGAGTCTAGTGTAATAAACTTCATACGTGATATAGCTTAAATGCCACTTTAATCCAATACGGCAGGGAATATGACAGGTAGATAAGTCCTGTGACGAAATAGATAAGTATTCTGTAGATAGTTTGGTAGGAAAAATTCCAGATAAGTCTAGATGTAGTACTGTAAAACAGATGTAAGTATGACATTAAATTTTGCTGAAGGAAGGTAGGTTGTGACAGTCAGAAGTGTAGAAACTGGCTTCAGGTCAACGTACAAGTGGCGTCGCAGCTTCGAGTTCTGGTAGTAGAGTTAGTGAGGTATTTACCTACAATAACCTACGAATAAAAGCTTTTATAACTAATTATGCATGACCTTCTTTTCAGCTGGGATTTTGCCGCGTTGTTTGAAACAAAACATTGTCCACGCTATATCTGATACCACATTTACTTTAGTGAATCACGCGCGTGTGTAACAATGCTTCGGTTAGAACACGCGTATAAGAAAATTTCTACTTTCTTGTATAGTCTGCCAATTGTTCGTGCCCTATGAAAGTATAAGAAATGAGACTTTTTATCTTAGGGCCTCTAACACCTACACTTGCTCATATATACTAAATACTGACGTCATTATTCCCCCGTTGTAACGAACACATGCAAAGTGCTGAGAAGAACGGATGAGTCTTAGAGACTGTACAAAACGTCAATATAGATAGAAACTTGAAAATTCGCAGTATTCAGTGTGAAATATGAGGGTGATTAAAGACAGAATAACGAAGTAGGAAGAATAAGTAGCATGTACTTGCACAGTATTTAAGCGACGACATAAGAAAAGAATTAGCACTACTGGGTGTGGATGGGGAAATAAAATTAAAATAAATTTCAGAGAAATAAATGTCATTGTATTCTGGACTAAAATAGCTCAGGATAGAATCCCATAACTCTATTCTGTTAACCCCATAGTGAATATATGGATTCCATAATATGGGTAATGTATTTTTAAGTGGGCCATCCCCGTTGTGCTAGAATACAATTTTAAATGAATAAAATAATTTATCTCAGTAATTAACCAACTTGATGCACAAAATTTTGTTTTACAATAAGTTTACTTCATGCTTCTATATGTTTCGAGCACATGTGCTCATCATCAGGAGGTCAAAATTGTATTACACAGTCTCTGGTATCATCACACCTATAGGTTGCCGTCTCGTGCACAGGTTGAGGTAGGACTCAACTCTCTCAACCTGTGCACGAGACGGCCACCTACAGGTGTGATGATACCAGATGCTGTGTAATACAATTTTGACCTCCTGATGATGAGCACATGTGCTCGAAACATGTAAAGGCATGAAGTAAACTTATTGTAAAACAAAATTTTGTGCATCAGGTTGGTTAATTACTGAGATAAATATACTGAGATGCACGGTCAGCAAAATTTCAGAATAAAAATAAGTTAGACACAACTACAGCATGTATGAATTATTAAAAGGTGTAGTTTAAGTGACATGTTTCGACTCTATTCACTAGACCATTATCAGGTCGTAGGTCTTTATCGAGGAAACTATAAAATGCATAATATGACATAATATGTGACTTTTACTATTATTCAACGATATTTCTTTTTTATCTAAAAGCTTATAATAACATTTTTTCTTCCAAAGTTGAATAATGTGAATATAGTAAAAATATATTATAAAATTTAACTGAAGTGTTTTCTGGGCTTAAGTTTTTGTATATTTTTGTAGCATAATTCGCTGATTGCGAATGTGTAGTTAATATGTTCATTTAAAATTAAAAACTAAAAAGTGTGGATATAAATGGTTACGAAATATTCTAAAATCTAGTAATGTGCATAGGAATGGCTAATATACTAGGATTGGCGTATTTAAATAGGAGGTATTATGTAGAATTATTTACTCATCTAGTGAAGAACAGCATGCATGTGGTGTCGTAGGAATTAGACGATGCTGTGAGGAATCGGTGCTTTACTCATATATAGTGGGGGCCGCCAGTAGTGTAGAATTTTTTAAGCGTTTTCGTCTATAGCAGAGTTCGCTAGTTGAGGTTAGATTCTTTACATAATATCGACGAGAAGCAGTCAGAAAACGTTGCGACTTTCAAGTGTGTATTTTCTAGGTTTGTCATGTATGAAGTACTATGTAGGCGTTCGGAGATGGTTGGTATGTTACCTGCCATAGTAGGAGGGATATTATGACAGTGTAGTTATCCTAGTTGTTAAAGATGATGTTTTCTGTATTCTGCTTTGTAGCCCCAGTTTGGTAACTGCTTCGAATAATTGAAAAGTGGTGTGTAGCTTTTGCGTTGTTGTTCGGAGTTAGTGGTGTGTACACGTCTGTATCTGGTGGACGAATGATGACAACAAGAACGAGATCTCGTTGAATAACAGTAAAACTTCACATATTGTATCATATTATACAGTGTATAGTTTCCTCGATTAAGACTTACGACCTGATGATGGCCTAGTGAAGAGAGCCGAAACATACAGTCACTTAAACTACACCTTGTAAAAATAAATCGTACATACTGTAGTTGTGTCTGACTTATTTTTATTCACCTAAAAATCGCTAATGTAAGTTGTGAAATCAGAACATTTGTAATCAAATATATATCCTCGTAAGTACATAGGCTTTTGCGCAAATAGGTCTATTTATTTCTGTGTGTGTGTGTGTGTGTGTGTGTGTAAATGTACACGTATGTATATGGGTATCTTACATGCACAGAGGTATACGATGCTGACATCCTGGGTATAAGATCAGAGAGCAGAATTTCCTTTGTGTAGCGCGAAATTGAACACATATATGGAATTAAGTCCTTTCAATTTGGTTTCCTGATAAAGTAAGGAATTATTATATATATATATATATATACACTCGTATATATATCCTAATTTACGCTGATGGCGTAACATTAATTTAGAATGGTAAGAATAAAAGACAAGAATCTCAATGAAATACGTAAAATTGTAGTTCTATAATCTCAGCTAATTTTGCTAATATTACGGAGGATGCGACTTTCACAGGCAGGAATAAAATTAAGTGTAGGAACCCAGTAAGTTACTATGTCTAAGAACGAGGTGAGCTCTTCAAATGCTCGAGATGCGATAAAAGCTACGGCTATAAAGGTGACGACGACATACAAGGAAACTAGAATCATTTCACGCGGGTTGTAATTAAAATTTTCAGGAATACAAAATTAACATTTTATAAAGTTATGGCTACTTCCACACTCTTGTACGTAGCGGAAGTTGAGTCGAAACACGTTGAGATTCAAGAACATTACAGACTACGGAAATTAATTTTCCATGCACAGTAAAACTTGGCAGTATACTGGGAAAATACCAGAAATTAAACACCATAAATAAATTAGAAACGTGCTCCTTAAATTACAGAATACATTCGTACCGACAGAGAAGGCTGTAGATTGAATAGGAAAAGGAAAATAATAGGCCCTACGTATTAACGTACAAAAAACAATAGAAGTTAAATATGCCAGCAGAAAATGTGGAATGGGCTCTGAAGCCGATAGAAATATTAGTCTCCATGCCACTAAGTGAAGAAGAAGAAGAAGGAAAAAAGAAGACGAAGAAGAAGATTAATGAAGAAATGTTCTGTACCATAGTAATTTTACAAGGCGTACAGTAAAAGGGTAACTCTGTCCTTTGCAGTTTATGAAGGCAAAAGGGGAAGTGAAAATAGGCATACAGCATCAAGCTTTCTTAAACTCGACACTAGATGGAAGTAAGTGGTCAGATTCACGTCCCAGCTTCTCTACTCCCGGTACAGTAATGCCTGTTACCGTTCAACACAAGATGATATGGACACAAATAACGTTCTCGACTATGTGTAAAACAGACGATTCCCTTTCCACTGCCGGGAATCGAATCAAAATGCTGCGGTTTTAGAGCCTGTAGCATACGTATTATATCTTTCTTTTCGTAAGAGCCACCCGCTGTTATGTCCTGCTAACATTAACTCCCAGTACAGGACAAATATTATATTGTCTTTTATTTCTCATTTTCCGCTGTGGACAGGAATGGTTGCACTCCTATTAATTTAATGACGAAATCAACGAGTTCTCCGTCAGACAAATACTAATTTACATAATATCTATACACAAAGTAATGCGTTTCATATGCATTAGTGTACACGGTACAACAGAGCTGCAAATACGGAATGCTGTTTTATAATTTACGGAGTATGAAATTCAATGTTTGTTGATAACCAACTCAACCGGCGGCAACCTTGCTGACGGGATCATCGTCGCCATTTTGATCTGCATTCCCACTATTTTTATTGATTTTATGCTTCCATTTTCAAAGTTTTTATTTCCTCTTGAGTAGATTCAGACGTCTGTAGGAAATTTGAAGCTTAAAATATTAAATATTACCTTTTAACAGTATATGACATTGAACAAATAACGTGTTACAAGGTGGATCGGCAATACCGCGCGCGGAATACAGACTAGTCTACGGGGCTGGACGATGCTGGGTTCGAATCCCAGGAGAGGTGATGTAGGATTCTCTTCCCCAAGTGTCTAGGCAACACCTGGGGCACAAGCAGCATATTTTTCAATATGTACCGGGGATAATTCGGCTTGGGGGTGAAGATAAACAGCCACCACCTTCTAGTGCAGAGGGTAAGAATAAATGGGATTCCAAGTCCACTTCCTCTCTATGCGATCAAGACAAGTTTATTTTACATTTTAATTTATGGTGAGCAAAAACACTTCAAACGCTCATCTGACGACAGGCAGGTTAATAGGGATTTTGGGTACACAGTGTGGTAGTTAAGAAGATTATGCTGTGTTCTGGGAAATCATCAATTGTACTTTCGCAGAAATTTACCTAAATTTCGGAAAATAATCTATTTTCTCAAGATACAGGAGTGAAAATTTTGAAACTGGTGTTACATGTGTAAAATAGGCCTGCTCGTCAGGTTTAGTAAGGGAAAATAAATAAGCAATTAATTCTGATAATTGTAGGATATCCAACACTCAATTTCAAACTACTGTACTTACCACAGTGCAGATGGTGGCACTATTGTCTCTTAAATAGTATAAGGTGAAAATACTGTAAATGTTTTTTTTAAATAAATCATAATTAACTCTTCAAAGCGATGTTGAAGCTACATATACCACATGTATAAACCCTAAAATACCATTTATTAGGCTCGCAAAGTATATTTACGTGTTTAATGTTATTCTAAGATTAAGCAGCGATTATTTCTGTGCAGCATTAACTAGATGACTTAAGAATACGATGTGTCTGAGAGACAGGAACTAAAATTTAAAAGCAGTTCAGACAACCTCCGCGATTCACATAGTCAGCATTGACTGATATAACAAGAGCAGCATTTAACAACTTCCCTCTTCTATGTTATTACGCAGCACGTAGTGGTAATTAATTACCGACGTTTCGGAACAACCTATCGGTCTCATCTTAACGGTTCAAAAATGCAAGGATTCTTGGCCCACGAAGATGGGACAGACGGGATGTCTCTAAAAGTCGGTACGAAATTCTTTTGGATTCTCAATCCCTGAATATGAAACCGACAGGTTGTCCAGAAACGTCGGTGAGAAACTATCA
>Ga0209755_10006830_pt1 | contig 12511 bp, 7 predicted proteins | sample TergutCo191P1_FD_187301 | JGI IMG/M metagenome (GOLD analysis project Ga0209755, IMG submission 187301) | Cornitermes sp. P1 segment gut microbial communities from Petit-Saut dam, French Guiana - Co191P1 (SPAdes) (version 2) | ecosystem: Host-associated > Arthropoda: Insects > Digestive system >... | reverse complement strand
CTATCGTTATCCGCTTAATCCTTAGCTCCTTCCTCCGGAAGGAGCTGGCACGCGTCGCGCGTGACTGAGGAAGGTTCGCGGAGCGACGCGACCCGCGGCTTGCGCATTCGCCTGCGTCAGCATGTAGGGGCGGCAATCTTGCCGCCCGAAGCCCCAAAAACGCACCCGTTATCCTCTTAATCCTTAGCTCCTTCTTCTAGAAGGAGCTGGCACGCGCCGCGCGTGACTGAGGAAGGCTCGCGGAGCGACGCGACCCATGGCTTGCGCATTCGCCTGCGTCAGCATAGGATACGGAGCACAAGCTGATTTAACATCGCAACGCCGGGGTGGTTTTCGTATAAGACACAGCGAAACGACCGAGCCCCACCAACGCTTTCCGGAGGACATATGCTGCACATGCCCACGCCTGTCACCCACCTCATCACCCTGCTGCAAGACGCGGGCTTTTTGGCATATGCCGTGGGCGGCTGCGTGCGTGACAGCCTGTTGGGTCGCACGCCCAGCGACTGGGACTTGTGCACCGCCGCCACGCCGCAGCAAGCGCGTGACGTTCTGCAAGCAGCGGGCATCATCGTGCACGAAACCGGGTTGCAGCACGGCACCATCACCGCCGTGGTTGAGCACAACGCCTACGAAATCACCAGCTTTCGCCGCGACGGTGCCTACACTGATTATCGAAGACCCGATGCCGTGCACTTTACGCAAGACTTGCACGAAGATTTAGCCCGCCGCGACTTCACCATCAACGCCATGGCTTTTCATCCGAGCGAAGGGCTCATCGACCCCTTTGGCGGACAAGCCGACCTGCGCGCCGGCATCATCCGCTGTGTGGGCGAGCCCGCGCAACGCTTCGCCGAAGATACCCTGCGCATCCTGCGGGCGCTGCGTTTTGCGGCAACGCTGGGCTTTGCCATTGACGAAAAAACCGCGCAAGCCGCACACGACTTACACCAAAACTTATCACACATCGCCCACGAGCGCGTGGCAGTGGAGCTCACCAAACTGCTCTGCGGCAGCCACGCCTGCGCGGTTCTGCTGACGCACCGTGAGGTCATCTTCACCGTGCTGCCCGAGCTCGCCGCGCTCAACGGCTTCGACCAACGCACGCCCTGGCACTGCCACGATATCTACACCCACAGCTGCGTGGCGGTCGCGAACGTGCCGCCTGAACCCGCGCTGCGCTGGGCTGCGCTGCTGCATGATACCGGCAAGCCCGCGTGCTTTTTCCTACGTGACGGCACCGGACATTTTCACGGTCACCCAGCAGTCAGCGCCGACATTACCCGGGAAATTTGTGCGCGGCTGCGGTTTTCACGCAAGCTCGCGCAGCAGGTGCACACCCTCGTCGAGCATCACGAGCTTCGCCTGCTGGAGGAGCAACTGCCGCCGTCCACGCGGCTGCGCAAACTGCTGGGTCAGCATGGTGGCGACACCCTGTTGCAGCTGCTTGCGCTCAACCGCGCCGATGTCTGCGCCCAGCACCCAAGCAAGCTGCACCGTCTGCAAAACTATGAGCCAATCCAGCACGAAATCGAGCACCTCATCGCTGAGCAAAGCTGTGTCACGCGCAAGCAGCTGGCGGTGCGCGGCACAGATTTGCTGGCGCTCGGTCTGCACGACCAGCAAATCGGGCAAGCCCTCAACGAGCTCTTGCAGCAGGTCATCAACGGCAGCCTGCCCAACGAGCGCGAGGCGTTGTTGGCTGCTGCCCCCACCGTCACGCCTGGCAAAACATAGTAACATTAAGGCTTCGGGCGGCGCGCCCGCCACCCCTACATGCCGCGGCTTGCGGCTTGATGAAACTCGCAGAAAACCGTTTCCTGAACGACCCTCGCCCCTGCGGGGAGCAGGCGCTTCGCGGCGCATGCTTAATGAAAAGCTGAAGAAGCAAGCCCTGTCCCCCTCTTTAGAGGGGGATGTCGCCGCAGCGACTGGGGGTGCGGAGTTTGCTGGCGCGGTTGGCTACCCGCACCCTGTAGGCGCGGCAATTTTGCCGCCCGTGATTTTGATGAAACTCGTGGGATGCGCTGGGGCGCGTCCCCTACAAGCTTGTGCTCCGCACGCCTTCCTCACCCCTCGCGGCTCGGGGAACTCCTTCCAGAGGAAGGAGCTTGGGGGCTTGTTTCTTACAGTTTCGCTGTTGCTTACCGTCTAATCCTTGGCTCCTTCTTCTAGAAGGAGCTGGCACGCGTCGTGCGTGACTGAGGAAGGCTCGCGGAGCGCCCCTGCGGGGAGCAAGTCGCTTCGCTGTGTTCTATCGCAGCTCCATAAAAATCCCCCCGCGAAGCGGTCTAAAGTTCTTTTTGCTTCTTTTTCTTTCAAGAAAAAGAAGGCGCGCCCTAAACCTCCACCCAATCCCCCAGCCAAAACGAGTAAATCAGCGTCTGCGCCACCGTCACGCCGAAGCACGCCTGCATCGCGCGGCGATAGAGCCGCAGTTGCGCGCCGTAGCGTTCGATCAGCGCAGCCATGTCGTCCACGCGGTCGGTCTTGTAGTCGAGGAGAATCAGCGCGCCGTCTTCCTCAAATGCGCAGTCGATAATCCCCTGCACCACCACTTCTTCGCCCTGTGCGCTGGGGTCGTCGAGGAGCTCATCGGCGGGGATAGACATCGTAAACTTTTGCTCACGCAGCAGCGTGGGCGATTTTGCCATGCGCCGCGCGAAATCACTGGCGAAGAAGCGCTCAAGCTTGTCACGCTCCAGCGCCTGCACGTCGCGGCTGGTCAGATAGCCCATCCCCTGCAAGCGAGCAATCTCGCCGGACAAATCAGCCGCCGCCGCTGGGTAGTCGCAGTACTGCAAAAACGCATGCATCGCGCTGCCGCGGTGTGCCGCCGCAATGCCAGCCGCGCGGGTGAACGCCGGGCGCTGCGAAAACGCGAACTGCTCGGCTTGGTGCTCGGTCAGTTCGCTCACCGCCTGCTTTGCCGCAAGCGCGTTGAGCGCCGCATACGGATACACATAGTCCAGCCGCTCGCGCACCAGCCGGTGCAGCGCATCATCTGCGGCAGGGCTTTGCTCTTCAGCTTGCGCATCCGTCTGGCGAGCCTCCTGCGCCTGTGCGACGAGCACGTGCAGCTGCTCCGCCGCAGGCAGCGTGACGGTGCTGTCCAGCCCCGCGATGTCCCGCAACTCGGCGGCGCAGGGGTGCCGCAGCAGCGCAGGCAGCAGCCAGTCGGCATAGCGGTTCGCGCCCTGCACCATCGCCGGTGTGAAGCTCGTGCCGTCAAAGTTCGCGCGTGCGGCGGCGGCAAGCAAAGCCTTCTCCGCGCTCGCATGGCTGCTGAGCATCACCAGCTTGTCCTTCGCGCGCGTCATCGCCACATAGAGCAAGCGCAATTCTTCCGCCAGCGTGCTGCGTTTGATGGCCGTCTTCACCGCATGATGCGGCAGCGTTTGCAGGCGGCTGCGGTGCTCCGGCTCGGGACGCTGCAAGCCCATGCCCGCCTTCGCATGCAGCAGCAGCGTGTCATTCGTGTCCATCAAGTTGAACTTCTTGCTGCACTGTGCCAGCACACACACGGGGAACTCCAAGCCCTTGGACTTGTGGATGCTCATGATGCGCACCACATCGGCGGCTTCGCTCATCACGTTTGCCGCAAGCAGGCTTTGCTCTTGCTCAATGCGGTCAAGATAGCGCAAAAATCCGCCGAGTCCGCTCGCGTTGCGCGCGCCATAATCCCGGGCATAGTCCGCCAGCCGCAGCAGGTTCGCGCGTCGGCGAGCCGGTGACTTCATCGCCGCCGCAAGGGCGAGCAAACCGCTGTCTTCCAGCAGCGTGCGCACCAGATCCCCCACCGCGCACTGGGCGGCGAGCTCGCGCCACTGTCCCAGCTGCGCGAAGAACGCCACGCACTGCGCATCCCCGGCATCCGCTCCGGCACGCATCACGTGATACATCCCCGAAAGCTTGTGCTGCGTGCGCAACCGCGCAAGGTCGTCCGGGCTAAAGCCCACCATCGGCGACAGCAACAGCGCCGCCAGCGGAATATCCTGCACAGGGTTGTCCACCACGCGCAGCAGCGCAAGCAGCAGCTGCACTTCACGCGCCGCAAACAGGCTCTCGCTTTCAGCGGCATAAGCCTGCACACCCGCATCTTGCAGCGCCTGGGCATACACCATCCCGCTGGCTTTGTCTGCTCGCAGCAAGATGCAAAAATCGCGCGGGCGCAAGCTTGAGCGCGCAATCTCCTCGGCAATCCAGCGCGCGATGTGCTGCGCCTCGGCCTGTGCCATGTCGTCGGTATACTCCAGCAAATGCAGCTCGGCGTCACAGACCGAAAGGTCGTTGCGACCACACACCAGCTCCTCGTCCGCGCTGTATTCAATCTCGGCGGCTTGGCGGCGCATGAGCTGGCGAAACGCGAAGTTCACGCAGTCCGTTACGCCGGGTTTGCTGCGAAAATTACGCCCCAGCACCACGCAAGCAGGGGAGCTTTCGCCGTCATAGCGCGCAAACGTATCGCGCTTTTCGATGAACAGCGCAGGGCTCGCTTGGCGAAACCCATAGATGCTCTGCTTCACATCCCCCACCATGAACAGGTTCGCGCCCTCGCGGCTCACCGCCTGGAACAACTGCCCCTGCGCCGCGTTGATGTCCTGGTACTCATCCACCAAAATCTCGCGATACTGCTCGCCCAGCTGCACCGCAAGCGCAGACTTCGAGCCGTCCGGGTTGTGCAGCAGCCGCAGCGCCCAATGCAGCATATCGCTGAACTCCGCCGCTTGGCGGGCATCTTTCGCCGCATCACACCGCGCGATGTAATCTTCCGTCAGCTGCACAAATCGCGCAGCAATCGGCGCAAGCGCCTGCATATCTTCGGCGTGCTCGCTCATGCTCACGCAGAATAGCTTCGTCAAGTTTTCCAGCGACTTTTTCATGCGGATGCGGCGCGCTTTTTCCTGTTCGCTGTGGCCTTTGGGTAGCCGCTGATAGCTCACGCTCTGCAAGCCCGCGCGCAGCGCATCCCAGCCCTGCAGCCCCAGCAGCTCATCCACCAGCGCGGCATCGCCCGCCAAAAAGCACATCGCGCGGCAGTCCTGCAGCACTTCGCGGGCATGCGCCAGCAGCAGCGCCAACCACTGCGCGGTGTTATCCTCCAGCAGCCCACGCAGCCAAGCCGCAGGGTTCGGCGTGGCAAGCGCCATGCTGGCCGCCGCCTGCACCCGCCGCGCGAGCTTCGTGTCGTCACCCGCAAACTCCAGCAGCAAGCCCAGCGCCGTGAAGGCATCATCCGCCTGCGCATACGCCGCCTCCAGGGTCTCTTCAAGGGCCTGCGCACGGATGGCACGCAGCTCGCTGTCGTCCAGCAGCCGCACCTGTGCGGGCAGCCCGGCCGCCGCGCCATGCTCTTGCACGAGTTTCAGGCAAAAGCTGTCGATCGTGCAGATGTCCGCCAGTGGCAGCAGCTGTTGTTGCCGCCGCAGCGCGTGATTGTTCGGCTCTTGCTTGAGCTTTGCTGCGATGGCCACGTCAATTTTCTCGCGCATTTGCGCCGCCGCCGCACGGGTGAAAGTCACAATCAGCAGCTCATCGGCGCGGCAGTTTTCCTGCGTAAAATAGCGCAACACGCGCTGCACCAACACGGCGGTTTTGCCGCTGCCGGCCGCCGCACTCACCAGCAGGCTGCCCCCGCGTGATTCCATGGCATGCCGTTGCTCGGTCGTAGGCTCAAACGCCATCGGGATACACCTCCTCCAACTGCGCCAAGCGCTGCGCAAACTTCACATTGCTGGGGATTTCTCGCGCCGCACCGCCGCTTTCGCGCCCACACACGCTCTGGTACTCACACCAGTCGCAGGCGTCTTTCGTCGGCAGCGCCGGAACTTCCCCCTGCCGCAGGTTGTGCGCAATTTCGCCCAACACGCGGTCGATTTCCTTTCGCACACGCGCCAGATCCTTGTGGCTCATCACCGGCAGTTTGTGCGGGTTTTCGCTGTCCTCCAACACAAAGCCCGCAGGCTTGCTGGCGAGGAATTTCTCCCGCGCAATCTCTTCGGCGCTGCGCCCACGCGTCGCGCAGTTCAGCGGCGGATCTTTCGCCAGCTGATAAATCACGCCCGCGGGCTGTGCGTCAGCATAGCCATTTTGCTGCAGCGCAAGCAGATACAACGGCATTTGCAGCGACAGCCCGTGCGACACATCGCTCAAGCTGAACTCACGCCCGCCGGTTTTATAGTCCACCACCCGGAACACACGCTGCCCGTCAAAGGTCGCGCAGTCCACGCGGTCGGCAGTGCCACCGAGCCGCAGCGTGCTGCCATCGCTCAGCTGCACGCGATAGGGCTGCACCGGGCTGTCCGGCGCAATGCGCAGCTCACACGCCACCGGGCGAAACGCGCTCGCGTGGAACTGCATCACCATGCGCTCAAACACGCTCGTCGCAATGCCGCGCAGCCGGTTGAACAAATACGTCACCCGCGCAGGCAGCTCCGCCGCAAAGTGCTCGGCAGCGTAGTCATCCAGCGCGCCGTTGACCAACCCGGCACGTTGCTCGGTCGTCATCGCCAGCAGCGCGTCGCAGCTGTGTTGCGTAAACAAGCGCTCATACAGTCGGTGCAAAATGTCACCACGCAGCAGCGGATTATAGTCCACCGTCTCACGCGCACGCACCTTGAGCCCATAGCCGCAATAGTACGCGAACGGGCAGCGCGCATAACTCTCCACCCGCGACGGCGACAGATAATTCACCCCGCCGAACAACGCCGTGGCAGTCGCAGCGTCAGCGATGCGCAGGCGGTCGGGCTGTTCGCAGGCAGTGCGATCCAGTGCCGCCAAGCGCGACGCATAGCCCTCGTGCGCACTAAAATAGCCATGCAGCGCAGCATACAGCGCGCTTCGCTTGGGCTGTTCTTCACACAGCAGCGCAAAGGCAGCGCTGTGCCCATGCAGCTTGTCTTCCGGCGGCGCAAACGCAGCATCTTCCACCGGCACACCGGGGAAATCCTCACGCAGTTGCCGCAGCACCGGCGACGGCGCGAGTTCATCGCCGCTGCTCGTGCGCAACGCCCAGCTGATTTGCAACTGCTCCCGCGCCGCCGTCATCGTGCGATACACCACCATGCGTTCCATCGCCAGTTGTTGCGCTGCGCTGTCTTGCATCTGCAGCCCAAGCTCGGTGAGCGCCGCGCGCTCACGGTCGCTCACCAGGCTGTTTTTCGCCGGCAGCTGCGGGAACACGCCCTCGTTCATCCCCAGCACAAACACCGCACGCGGGGAGTTCAATCGCACACGCTCTGCCGAGCCAAAGCTCACCGCATCCAGGCTTTGCGGCAGCTGCCCGAGCGTCTGCTGCTGCACAATCAGCCCAAACAGCCCACAGAACCGCGCCGCGCCCACCGGCTGCTCGCCCAAGCCGTCCGCCAGTTGGTCGAGCAGCCCCATCAGCAGCTCCCAAATGCGCAGCAGCTCCTGCGCTTGCGGCGGTGGCAGCGTAGCACGCAGCTTCTTCAACCCAATCGGAATGTGCGCGGCTTGCAGCAGGGTATCCACCGCCTGCGCGGCCGCAAAACCGGTGCAATCGCGCAGTGCTTCGCGAAATGCCTGCAGCGGCGCAACCACCCGTTCCCGCAGATAGTTCAGCTTGTTCAGCAGCAGGTCACTGTGCTCGTTTTCGCGGTGCCCAAGCCCCTTGGGATGCGCCGTCCACGCGGCGAGCCAGCGCTTGCCCTGCACGCGCCACAGCAGCGCATACTCCTCCAGCAGCGCGATTTCTTCGTCGTCCAGTTGCGTCAAACCCGCCTTCAGCCAGCGCATCACCGCGTCGGCGCTGAAGCCATGCTGCGCAATGTCGAGCGCCGCAGTCACCATACGCATCAGCGGTTGCGCAGCCACAGGCTGGCGGCGATCCTCAAACAACGGCACGCCCGCACGGCGCAGCGCCGCGAACATCGGCTGCTCATAGCCCTCGCTGTTGCGCGCCACAATCGCGATATCCCGGCAGCGCAAGCCCTCGCGCAGCAGCGCCTTCACTCGCGCCGCCACAACAGAGCACTCCACCTCCACATCCTCGCACACCGTCAGCCGCAGCATGTCTTCACGCAGCTCGCGGTGCAGCTCGTCACACACCATCGGCACATTCACGCGCACATCAGCCTGTGCAGCAAGCGTCCGCAGTTCTGCATAAGTCCGCTGCGTGTGCTCAAACGTGTCATCGTCGCGGTCATGGCACAGCGTAACATACACCGCTTCGCAGTGCTCCAGCACGCGCCCCAGCACCCGCAACTCCTGCGGCGTGAAGCCCATGAATGAGTCAATCGCCACCACCCGCCCGCGCAAAAAACCGCGACCTTCCGGCGTATCCAAAGCCTCCAGCAGCCCCTGCAGCGCATCGCAGTGCCCGCCGAACTGCGTGCGCAGCACAGCATCATAGGCCTGCATCATCTCGCCGAGCTCCTGCAGCTTCACTTGACCAAGCCGCACCGCAGCCGTGTAAAATTCTTCCGGCGCAGTGCCCGCCATGCTCAGCTCATCGCGCAGCCGCAACAGACCGGGCAGCATGCGCTCATTGGCTCGTGCGAACATCTCCAGCTTGTCCCGCACCGCTTCCACAGCCATGCTCATCGCGATCGCACGCTGCGCGTCAGTCAGGCTCACGCGTCCGCCACGCCCGCCGCATGCACGGAACAAACTGTCCGCCAGCCGCGTGAAGCTCAGCACCTCCACGGCTTGTGCATCGCGCGCACCCAGCAGCGCCAACAGCGCTCGCTCATGGTTGAACGAATCCTGCTCCGGCACCAGCAGAATGATGTCGCCCCGCCCCGCCCGCACAAACTCGCGCAGCAGGTCATGCAGCCGCGTGGTTTTGCCCGCGCCGGCTCGCCCCAAGATGAATTGTAGCATGAAGCCTCCTATCTGTTCTTTTTTTGCAAAAAAAGAACCAAAAAAACCTAGCCGCTTCGCGGTGGGATTTTTTATGTTAGCGCAAGACACAAGCCCCATTCCCCTTCTTTAGAGGGGTTCGTTCGGCCTTTGGCCGCATTACGCGTAGGGGCGAGCTTTGCTCGTCCGCACCTCTTCATCAACCTCGCGTGTAGGGGCGGCAATCTGCCGCCCGTGACTTTGCCGAACGTTATGCCCATCTAACCTCTAGTATCTAGCGTCTATTATACACCACCCCGCGCCCAATTGCAAGAAAAATCACCCTCTGCAACGCAGAGGATGAAAATCTTCGTTAATTACGCATTGCGCATTGCGAATTGCGCATTAGAGAAAGTTCGTTGTGCGGCGATAGGTGGCAGCCAGGCGGAAATCACCCAGCAGCGGCAGGATCTCCAGCAGCGGCACCACGATGGTCATGTCATAGCTAAAGTCCGCACTGATGATGCGCAGGGAGTTGGCATCCACGCGCAGCCGAACGGTTGGGTTTTCGTAGCGCACCTGCACCGCTGCCGTACCCAGCACACCAATCACAGGCCCAAGCACGGGAATGCCGCTGAAGATGGTGTTGAGCACATCCGTCACTTGCGCGCCCAGCACACCAATGGTGCGTCCCACCGAGCCTTGGTTGGCGGCGCCGGTGATGCCGTCCACTTGCGGGCGCGGCGTGAGGGTAACCACCAGTGTGCGACCGCGATTAAAGGTTTCGGCGCGGGCGCTCACTAGGTCAGCGGGTGTGATGGCGTTGGGGCTGCCGGGCAGACCGGTGGTGTTGTCGCCGTCTGCCAGCAGTGCCATGTCGATGAGATGGCGCAGGTTGTTGGGCACCATGGCGGGGTATTCGGTCACGTTCATCACGCGGCGCAGATCAAGGTCGGTGTTGGCGGCGGCGATATTGCGATAAATCGCGAGCACTTGTGCGGGGTCGGTTACCACATTGCTGGGGCTCGACCAGGGCCAGATAATGTGCCCCCAGTTGCTGAACAGGGCGACGATGGTCATCACAATGGCGATGATGGATTGAATCATGGTGTTGTTTCTCGCTTTCATGTTTTTGATGCGGTTTTACCCTTCATACACCCTTTGTCGCACCGCGCGCGTGAATTCCTCACCCAAATTCAAAAAAAGATTATGCGTTGTTAGGCGGTGGTATTGGTGTTTTTCGTCCCCTCCCCCTGTCCTGCGGGACATCCCCCTCTACCAGAGGGGGACTTGGGGCTTAAGGATATGCCGACATCGAAATTTTCGGCTGCAAGCCCTTGGCTCCCTCTGATAGAGGGAGCTCCCGCCGCAGCGGGTGAGGGAGGGGTGCGGAGCACAAACTTGTAGGGGCGAACTGTGTTCGCCCGAAACCTTAACGACATCATATTTTTGCCATCCGGGTGGCGCGCCCGCCCCCCTACAGGTTGCGGCTTTGCGGTAAGCGTCAAATAGAAAAGCACCTGTACAGGTGCTTTTCTATTTGACGCTTACGAATCCAACATAGCGATCGACGATTTCGCACACACGAATCCACTTTCACTGACTTGGTCGGGGATGTGCAGTCATTTCGCGAGTTTGTCGTTCATGATGACGCTATGGCGGGTGATGCGCTGCATGATGCGTTAGCACAACTCAGCGATGACGATTATGCGCTAGTTCAGTCTATATTTGTGCTCGGGATGACTGAGCGTGAGATAGCCGAACAACTAGGCGTCAGCCAGAACGTCATTAACCGCAAGAAAGCTCGAATTGTGAACTTTTTGAAAACAATACTGGAAAAGTGAATCAAACAGGGTCTATATTTGCCTATACAAGTAGAGAGCTCTTCTCGCGCACCTTGAAAACGTCATACAAGTCCAGCAAACACGAGTCCGTTGTTGCGAGCTGGAAGCGGCTGCGCCATGACTCCGTTCGGACGAGCGACACACAGCTGACTTCGATTCGGATTGGCGATCCGCAGCCACAACCGACAACGTCCTCTCGTCGGATTCGCTCCCGTGGCTGCCAAGCCGTTTGCCGGACACACAGAAAGGATGTTGAAAATGCTTACGAGCTATCAGGACGTCATGACAGTCGCTCAAGTTGCCGAAGCACTCGGTGTTAGTCGAAACTCGGCTTACGCGCTAGTGCGGTCAGGCGAAATTTCCCACCGAAGAATCGGACGAAAATACCTCGTACCCAAGATATGCGTACTTGACTTTTTGCACGCGCAGTGGTATACTAGAGGGGTAATGGTGGGTGATTCTGACTGTCATCGAAAGGAGTCACCATGACAGGAAGCCTACAAATCAAGAATGACCGATACTATATGGTCATCAATACGACCGACGAAACCGGCAAGCGTCGCCAGAAATGGCTCGCGACCGGACTCAAAATCAAAGGAAATAAGAAACGCGCGGATAAAATGTTGCGCGACACGATTACGGCCTACGAAATTCAAAATGGCAGTAAAAACGCGAATATACGCTACTGCGATTGGGTTGAATACTGGCTTGCGGACGTAAAAAAGCGCGTGGATATCATCACGCACGAGGGATATGTAGCGATTGCCAATGCGCAGGTCGTGCCATATTTTCGAAATGCGAAGATATCGCTCGGCAACGTCACGCGAGAACTGCTCCAGCGATACATCGACTCGAAAGCTGCGAGCGGACGCTGTGACGGCGGAGCTCTATCGCCCGGCAGCATTCGCGCTATTCGAAACATACTCAATCAATCACTCAAAGCAGCGTTACACGCGGGTCTCATCACCACTAATCCCTGCGAGGGACTGCGATTACCGAAAAGAGAGCACCGCGAATCGACTTTCTACACATCTGAGCAGATAACATCACTGTTCGATGCGATATGTGGCGACCCATTCGAGCCGCTCGTTCGTGTCGCCGCTATCTACGGTTTACGACGGAGCGAGTTGCTCGGGTTGAAGTGGGGCGCGATCGATTTTCACGAAAACACTCTGACCGTTCAACATACCGTGGTGCAACAAACAACGCTCGTCGCCAAAGACAAGACAAAAAACGCTGCCAGTAGGCGATCGCTACCTCTCACTCGCGAAATTCGAGAACTATTAAAAAAATTGCAGATTGAGGAGATCGAGAATCGTCGGTTGTGCGGTAGAGATTATGTCGACACGGACTATGTCTTCAAGTGGTCTGATGGGCGACCGTACGCACCGCATTACGTGAGTCGCAAGTTTCGCAGTCTGCTCACACAACATGATTTGCCGCCGATTCGGTTTCACGACCTGCGCCACAGCTGTGCAAGCTTACTCATCGGCCAAGGATTCGGTCTGAAAGATGTCCAGGAGTGGCTTGGACACGCCGATATCACGCTCACGGCCAACACATACGCACATCTCGACATGAAACGCAAGCGAAGTATCGCCGACTCGCTCGCAGGCCTGTGTTAGAAACGGCGTTAGAATCAGTCGTTGCCGGGACGGAGTAAAACCCCACAAAGCCTTACGCCATGCGGGGTTGTGTAGGAAAAATCACTCGGCGGTACTGTGATTTGCAAAAAAAGAACCAAAAAAACCTAGCCGCGCTGCGCGCGTGGGGGATTTAATGAGATATTGTCAAACTCGCAATCGCACTGCATAACCTCAGCGCAGGGGCTCTGTGCCTCCCCCTTGGGGGAGGAAAGCACGTCG
>Ga0209755_10006829_pt1 | contig 12512 bp, 9 predicted proteins | sample TergutCo191P1_FD_187301 | JGI IMG/M metagenome (GOLD analysis project Ga0209755, IMG submission 187301) | Cornitermes sp. P1 segment gut microbial communities from Petit-Saut dam, French Guiana - Co191P1 (SPAdes) (version 2) | ecosystem: Host-associated > Arthropoda: Insects > Digestive system >... | reverse complement strand
GCTGTACTCTTTCTCCTTTACTCCATTGCCAGATGGTGGTTGGTGGTCAACACCATGCCCCAGCCACTTCACCCCCAGAAAGAACCAGTACCTATTGAATGCGAGGCTAAATAGGTTCCAGAGCCAGTCTGGACAGGTGTGGAAAATTTCACCCCAACCGAAATTTCATTCCCGAACTGTCCAGCCTGTAGTGAGTCGCTATACCGACTACACTATCCCGGCCCACCATTTCCTATTATACAGTTACTGGAACTTGGAATAAGTCAAGAGTGAACTGGTTGAATAACAAACATCCTATCACATATTTTATACCAGTGGTATACCACATTTTGGGCTACAATATATGCAGCACTTCTCAACTCACCATTTCCTTTCTTCTGACTAAGTGTGGCCTCCAATTCAAACATCCACTGACAAACAGCTGCATGGTGTATTGTTGAGAACTCTGGGAAATATGCTGCCATCATTTCACAGAAGCCTTCCACATCAAATGCTTCTTCAACACTTGCTTCTGTGCCCATATCTTCCAAGATGCTCACCACATAGCTGAGAACTATCTCATCAATTGAACTGCAAAACAAATCACTGCATGAGACAAACATGTACTCCAGACAAACCACTAGAACAATTCAATACACAGGGGATTATATATATATATATATATATATATTTTTTTTATGAAAGAGGAAAAGAAAATCATCAATTGGGAAATGAATATCTTTTACACCACAGAATAGGATCAGCAGTTAAGAGAGTAGAGTTTGTTAGTGATAGGGTGTCATATATGATTCTGAGAGGCCGTTGGTGTAATATCATTGTTTAGAATGTGCAGGCACCAAGGCAGGAGAAAAGTGATGATTCAAAATACAGTTTTTATGAGGAATTAAAGCAGGTTTTTCATCATTTTCCTAAGTACCACATGAAAATTCTATGATGAGATTTTAATGCAAAAGTGGGGAGTGTAATATTTTCAAACTGACAATTGGGAATGAGAGCCTACATCAGGATAGTAATGATAATGGTGTTAGAAATGTAAACTTTGCTATATCAAAAAGTTTTGCTGTTAAGAGCACGATGTTCCCACACTGAAACATTCATAAGTACACCTGGACCCCTTTTGATGGGAAGACTCTCAACCAGATTGATCACATATTGATAGATAGAAGATGGCAGTTGAGTATACTAGAGGTACAAAGTTGCAGGGGAGCTGACTGTGATACTGATCACTATCTGGTGGTTGCAAAACTTAGGGAAAGATTGGCAGTAAGTAAACAAGCAACACAGAAGTTTTATGTGGAAAGAATTAATCTCTGGAAACTGAATGAGCTGAAGGTTTGGAAACAGTGATAGATTAAGATCTCAAAGAGGTTTAGAGCTTTGGAGAACTTAAGTGATAGCAAGGACACAAAGAGGGTTTGGGAGAACACTAAAGAAAATTTCAAAACCTCTTTTAAAGACAGTCTAGGTCTGTACAAATTGAAACAGCACAAACCATGATTTGAAGAAGATTGTTTACTTTTTTAGATCGGAAGAAGCAGGCTAAAATGCAGTGGTTACAGGATCCAAACCAAAGCAATGTGAATAAACTTAACAGTGTATGACATGAATCTAGTGGACAGTTCAGGAACTAAAAGAAGGAATATGTGACAGCTAAAATAAATGAACTTGAAACAAACAGTAAAATAAATAATAAAAAAGATTTGCATATGGACATCAATGACTTTAAGGAGAGTTACCAGCCTAGAACTAACATAGTAAAGGATGATTTGGTGACAGACTACCACAATATTGTGGCTAGGATCAGGAACCATTTCTCTCATATAGAATGCATGTAGGGTTAATGGTGTTAGGCAGACAGGAATACATACAGCACAACCACTAGTGCCTGAGCTGAGCACCTTTGAGGTTGAGATGGCTACTGAAAAGTTAAAACATCACAAATCACTAAGTACTGATCAAATCCCAGCAGAACTGATTAAAACAGGGGGTATAACAATTCATTCTGAGATCTTTAAACTTTTTAATACTATTTGGAATAAGGAGAAATTGCCTCAGAGGTGCTAGGAGTCAATCATAGTACCTATTTGTAAGAAGGGGGATAAAACAGACTGTAGTAGAGGCATATCACTTCTGTCAAATACGTGCAAAATGTTATCCAACATCCTGCTGTCAAGGTTAACTCCATATGAAGAGGAAATTTTGGGGGATCATCAGTGTGTATTTTGATGTAGCAGGTCAACTGCTGATCATATATTCTGCATTTGTCACATACTTGAGAAGAAATGGAAATACAATGAAGCAGTGCATCGGTTCTTTATAGAATTCGAGAAACCTTATGATTCAGTTATGAGGGAGGTCTTGTATTATATTCTCATTGAGTTTGGTATCCCCAGGAGACTGGTAAGGTTAATAGAAATGTGTTTGAATGAAACCTATAGTAGAGTCTGGGTAGACACACATGTGTTTGTCATGTTTCATGTTAAGAACTATTTGAAACTAGGAGATGCTTTGTCACCATTGCTTTGCAACTCTGCTTTAGAGTATGCCATTAGGAGGGTGCAGATAAATCAGGATGGCTTGAAAATAAATGGTACACATCAGCTTCTGGTTTATGCTGATGATGCTAATACATTGGAGGAAGCGTGTATACTATAAAGGAATAAGCAGATGCTTTGGTAGTGGCTAGTAATGAGATTGGAGTAGAATTAAATACTGATCTGAACTATGTACATGGTCACATCTCGAGATCAGAATGCAGGATGAAGTCACAGTATAAAGATTGATAACAGTTCCTTTGAAAGGGTGGAAGAGTTCAAATATTTGGAAAGAACCTTAACAAATCAAAATTCCTTTCAGGAATATATTAAGAGCAGATTAAGTCATGGAATGCTTCTAATGTTCAGTCCAGAATATTTTGTCTTCCAGTTTGCTATCCAAAAATATAAAGAATAAGATACACAGAACTATAATTTTGCTGTGGCTTTGTATGGATGTGAAACCTGGTCACTCACACTGATGGAGGAACTTAGATTGAGAGTATCTGAGGACAGGGTGCTGAGGAGAATATTTGGGCCTAAGACAGATGAGGTAACAGGAGAGTGGAGAAAACTACATAATGAGGAGCTGAATGATCTGTACTCCTCACCAAATATTAGTCTGTGATCATATCGAGAAGAATGAGATGGGCGGGACATGTAGCATGTATGGGGGAGAGGAGAGGTGTATACAGGGTTGTGGTGCGGAAATCTGAGGGAAAGAACCACTAGAAAGACCCAGGCATAGATGGGAGGACAATTTTAAATGGATCTTTAGGAAGTAGGATGGGGGATACACACTGGACTGATCTGACTCACGACAGGGACAGGTGGCAGGCACTTGCAAATGCGGTAAGGAACCTTGGGGTTCCATAAAATACAGGGAATTTCTTGAGTAGCTGAGAACTGGTTAGCTTGTCAAGAAAGACTCTGTTCCATGGAGTACATACGTAAGTAAGTAAGTAAGTAAGTAACAGCAGGTACTACATACTGCAGTGACTTCAAACCTCTACATAACAATAACTGCCCATTGCTTTCCACTTTGTACACACACACACACACATACACACACATACCAAGGCCTTGTTTAATGCTGTAGTCGTGTTCCTTAAAAAGTGGAAGTAAATTAAAAATGATATTTACAACAGAAATAAAGGGTTAGTATAACATAATACCACCAAAGGGTGTCAAATAAAAACGAGAGGGAATAAATTAAGAAGTGATGTAAATTGGTAGAGGGCATCAAAGCAAAAAAATGTAAAACAAAACAGGTACAAAGCAAGGCACACACACATGCATACAGTTCTACATGTGTGATTACATTACAGTTACCACAAGTGACATCACATCAGAGCAGCAACTACATACATATCACAGTATGCATATCTAAACATATTTCCACCATTACTTCAGCACAGTGTATTTGTTTCACATTTTTTAAGAACAATACACAGTTTACTCATACTGACCACATGACTTGAGGCAGAAAGAGCTACTTAAATTATAGAGGCAGAAACCAATGCCTAATAAAGACATGTGGTCAGGGTCTGGAAATACTGGACAAAATAAGACCTGGGCCAATACAAACTTCTGTAATCAGCTTTAAAACTCACTACATATGAATACACAAGTTTCGAAATGGTAAATATGCTTTATGCATATCAAATTTAAATAGATGGAATGCAGCCTAAAATTCTTGCACACATTGTGACAAGCAGAAACGGTAAAAATCATTCCTGCTGAACCAAGATAATATATGCTACCAACCATTTAAAAATACCAAAATAATAACAGTAACTATCAAAACATTTGCACAGGTGCGGTTGAATCTTATGTACCTTGAGACTGAGCTATCTGCAGTACTTACCTAAGTTGTGCACTAGGAATGTGTTTTCGTACAAACTTGAAGAGAGATTCCTTCACAAGGGCTTCTTGCTCTGCTATTGTTGACCGATTCATTCTTTTACGTCCAACTACACACAAACAAATGGTTTAATTAAAAATAGGCCTGTACTAGACAGATTTTCAAACTTCGGTACGCATGTGTAACTCCGGCTTAAGACAACCCAGTATTCTTGAATACTGTGAGAACACGGCTCTATTAACGCCTAATACGCATCCATTAAAACTCAGTTTCAATCACAGTTCATACTTAAACGCACGACCTTACCAAGAGGGGTTATATATATCTGCAGGCTTCCGTAAAATTTAAATAAATCCGCCAATACTATATGCAAGTTATATGCTGTAAACCACACACGCACTTAGCACCACCGGGGAACGATTTTGACTACGAAACAATGAGACAATAACTTTTCCTTCAAATGGCACAGAACTTAAGAAATTTACCGACAAATTGTAAACAACACGAACTGCAGTTGACAGTCGATGAGTGCGACATCTATAGATAATGTCTGACATTAAAGCTACACAGTCGAGATCAATCAATAATAACCCATTCCTCAAAACGCTTTTTATGTTTAATTTTCAGTTCCATCTAATTTTCTATTACATTTCCGAAATGCGTCACAAATACCAAAGAATTCCCTGTTAATGTATACAATAAACACACAACGACAGCCAGGGCCGGCGCATGGGTGTCGGCGCCCTAGACGAGCCCTCAGCTGAGCGAACCGTCGTGAAGTTTGATAGACTTTGAAGACTTTTGGGATATGACGCAATGTCGATTCGTAAGAGTTACCGATATGTGGGTGCAGCTTGATGCTATATATCTCAGGATCTTATGACTTAAAGGACTACTTGGGCCCTGAGGATGGAGGCACCAAACACCTCCGAAACGTTGGTAGCCATGTACCAGTCGACATTTAAAATCCCACAATACTTGACAATCATCAGCACTACTGTGAGATCCTCACATATCCAAAATGTTGACAAGCTAGCATACCTGTCACAAAGACAACATTTACACAGTACTTTAACCCCCTTGCATTATAACTTAATGCAATATATTACTATGTTGAGACAAGAACTTATTACTACATACAAAGGAGGGCAAATATGCACAATGAACTTCAAGGTAAGAACGAGTACTGCAATAAAAGAAATGAATGTTATGTGAATGCAAGTTTCTGAGTTATGGTCTCCTGCAGATTAAAGGAAATGCTCAGTGTCCACCTTGAGTTTCACTGCAGTCAATTTGCTGCTTGCATCTGTCAGTTTGTAATTTTCAGTGTCTGATTAACAATGCAGCAGGCAGTCTGCCAGTAACTAAATGACACAAGTTTGTTTGTGTCCATTCAAAGTGTCATACCAGTGAAATTGCTGACATGCATCTAATATTTGATCAAGCTTATGGCAATGAACATGAAGCATATCATATATCCCACGAAAACTCTCTGAATTGTCAGATTCCAGATGTAAAAACTTTTTCTGCCATTGATAGACATGGTTTAGGAGAAAAAAGTATATTTAATGTGCAGTTAAATAAATACGAGCAACTACAAACAGCTTTAATCCCTCAACAAGAAAGGAGATTCCTTGATATTAGTTTCTGTAAATCTAAAGATGAGCACAAGGAGAAGAGCCACATATGAGGTAGTTCTACAAAACAGTTGGGTGATCTTAATATATTCCATATACATGCATCGAAGGAATATTTACACTTTCATTGACTAGACTTGAATAGAATAGAATTTATTTGCATTCCATAGATCCTTTTTAGTACAAGAATATGAAATAAGTCAGAACATGAATCTAAGGCAGTATAATACAATACAAAATGAAACACGCTGTTCATACAGCTGTAAAAATATCACATAACACAACACAGATCAAAGTACAGCAAGGTACTTTTGTCAGGAAATATTTCAGAATGAACATACATTTAGTTAAAATATGCCTAATGGAAAATAATGGAGTAAGAGCTAATCCTTCAACGCTGACTTAAATATTTTACATCACATTATTTTCATACTCATTTACTATTGTTATTTTAATAGTCATCTAATGAATAAAAGGAGTTCGTGTGTAAGAAAAGTTTTAAAGCACTTTTAAATGTCCTTGGACTATTGGAAAATTTTTTAATGTTGAAAGGAGACTATTAAAAATCTTAATATCTGAACAGTAAACTCCCTTTTGTTAAATATCTAAATTTGCCAAAGGCAAGTGAAAGTTAGAACTTTGTCTAGTATTTATATTATGAACTTCAGAATTTATCAAAAATTGAGCTCTGGTGTTAACTACAAACATAAGAAGGGAATGTATGTATTGTGACATAAGTGGCAAAATTTTTAGTTTTTTGACTAATATTCTATAGAAGCTTATATTCCCACAATCCATAATAATTCTGATTATTTTTTTTTGCATCCAAAATATTTGTATACTGTGACAAGAATTTCCCCAAAATATTATTGTGTAACTCATGATTGCATTAAAAAGAGAGCGATAAATCAAAAGTAATGTTTTCTGAGACATAAATAGCTTAATGGATCTGATTACATAGCAAGTAGTGTTTAATTTACTTGTTAGATAATCTATATGCATTCTTTATCATAATGTGCTATAAACAGTTAACCCAAGAAATTTGAAAGACAGAAAATTGGGGATTAATTTATTATTATAACCAATTTTCAGGTCAATTGCTGGACGTTCCTAGTCTTAAAGTGAATAAAGTGAGTACTGCAAAATTTAATGAGTGATAATTGCTTTGAAACCAAGTGATCATAGTTTTCAAAACTGTACGAGTATTTGAGTTAAGTTCAGTTGCTTTTGGGCGAGTAAAGAGTATATTTGTATCGTAAGCAAACAAAATAGGCGTAGATTTGTTATTTATACACTGAGGTAAATCATTTACGTTTAAAAGAAATGCAGAGGACCCAGGATGGAAACCTGTGGGACTGCTCTAGCAAAACGGCCTTTTGAAGTTCACTCAGCACCCAGCTATCGAGAGCCATCCACCATATCACGCCCACAACTCTGCCGGGTAAGCAATGGCAGAGCAGGGAGAACAAGGGGAGCACAGTATAAAAGGCCTAGCTGGGGCGACTCGAACGAGCCCGCCAACAGGCGCCGAGCACCTGGCGGTGGGTCCGCGCCTCTGCGCGCGACCTCATCAGTCACGGGCGAACTAGCTGCTGTCAGCAGCCGGAAACTCGGGCCATCTGAGGGAGGGGTGACGTACGTGACTGTATTGGTCGGGCCCGTCGCCCCGTCACAGCCAAGAAGGTCACTCATGCCGACAGCCATGGATTCGGACCTGTCCGAACCCGCTGTCTTATCCGAGACAGCCAACAGGCGCATGTCTAGCGACAAGTCCGGGCCTCTGCGTAACAAACGGGATGGCACCAACCAACACGCCCGTGTGGCCAACACCTGCCCACCAGCAAGAGAGCGTCTTAATAAGCCGCTCATTTTATTACAGATGACAGGGACACCCGTGTCTTCCTGACTTGGTTCCGGCGTCCTGCCCTGGAGGTCTGACGGCCCAACAAAAGGATGAGAATTTGATGGTCGTCTCATCAACCACCGACGGGTTCAGAGCGTCGGTCAGCGCACTGCGGTCCCTTGATGGGAAGGAGGGTGTGAGTTTCCACACCTTCACGCTCCTGGAGGACCGCTGTGTGCGGCTGCTGGTGAAGAATCAAGGGTAGGGGTATGCCTGAGAGCGTCGTGAGAGAGAACCTTGAATCCCTGAACATTCGTGTCCAGGGTGTCACGCAGCTGCGATCCGGCCGTCGCGACCAGGACCCCGCCAAGGACCGCCCTCCCACCCCCACTTCATTGTATCAGTGGCGCGAGAGCCCGAGGTGTTGATTGTGCGATCACTCACTGATCTCTGCGGTTTGTATCGGAGACGTACGTGGCTCCAAAAGACCCACTGCAGTGAAGGAGCTGTCAGCGTTTTGGACACACGCAGCGTAATTACGTATACGCACCCCGGTGCGTCGCATGTGGGGGCTCTCACCTCTCCGGTGGATGCTCTACCCCTCGGGAGAAGCCTCAGTGCGGAGGAAACTACACGCCGAACAACCGTGGCTGTATTAAGTGGAAGGACGCGAAGGCGGCCCTTGCAAAGCAGTCGCCCGAGCATAGCCGAAAAAGCGCCGTCACAAGCCAACCTGGCGCTCCGAAAGCTCAGCGGGCCGGGACCTCTGCCGAGCAGGTGGACCTGGTGGTGTTGAATCACGTCGTCCGAAGGGGGCGTGCCGTCAAGGATACCACCACTCCACCCACCAAACCAAATCCAATTCCCGCTCCTCAGCCGGTCACGGAGGCTCCCGAACAGGCTAAAGCGACCGCCACCAGGAAAACGACCAGGCCGGAGAAGCCTGAGCCCAAACCCACAGCAGGCTGTAAACTGGCTGCTTGGAAACCCACGAAGAAAGCAGCCGTGAGTACCAACACCGCGGCCGGCAAACCCAAAACACCAAACCTGGTAGTCCCCACCCAAAGCTCCACCTCCCCACTCGAGGAAATCTCTTATCTCCTCGATCACCTTCACCTCCAAGCATGTGTGGAGCTAAATTGTCGGCTCCTCACGTCGATCTCCTCCCTCCCCACAGGGGGAGCTCGCCCTAGGACGGAGCAGGGTAAAGCCCTGCGCCTCACCTGCTGGAACGTGGACGGAGTGTGCCGCAGGAAGCTTGAACTGGAGCGTTTTCTCAACCAGCATGGTGTAGATATTTGTATCCTACGTGAGACATTCCTTAACCCTGGTCAAGCCTTCCGGCTTGCCAATGTCTGCCACCGCAAACTGACAGCAGGTGGCGGCACAGCGAACCTGGTCCGCCGTGGTATAGTACACCACTCAGTGCCCGTTACGGGCCTAACCCACTTGGTGGCTACTGCCATTCAAGCCATAATGATAAGTGATAATCCTTGCGGCATACCTTTCGCCTTCCCGCCCACTGATCGGAGCGGACCTTACCGCCTGTTTCGGCGGGGATTGCCGGTCGTGATGGCTGGTGACCTCAACGCCAAACACACTGATTGGAACTCGCGGCTGAGCACGAGACCAGGGAAACTCCTACGTGATTATGCCGACGAGACCTGTGTGATTTTTGGACCGGACTCCCCAACCACCAAACCGTACAACCCCTCCGCTACTCCCGGTGTCTTGGACATCACTAGTTACTATTCACTCGCTACCCACCACTTAACTCTCACAACGCAACCACACCGAACCACTGCTCAATGCTGGGACTCGAACCAATATAGTTTGCTTTCGAAGAGTACTGTCTTCACGCGTTAACGAGCTCGGCTACCTCCGGTTGCGGTAAACAACCACTCTTTCGCAACGTCCATCCGTGGGAGCAGAACTAGCAAGCCACACACCTCGAAAAACTAAATTCGTGTTTTAACTTCAACTGAAGTGAATGTATTGGTGTCTTTGGCTAATATATACGCGGCATTGTTGATTATAATGAATGGAAGACACAGAAACGCCACGAATGCACAAATATAGGGGAAGTAACACAACTTGAATTTTTATGGCAACTGTACGGCGTGTCCAGTTCCAGAGCGAAAGTACGAAATTACGGGAAGACTGATTTTTTGTGGAACTGAGTGTGCGTATGAAAGTAACGTCATGGCACGTTCGCATAACCATGTCCGATGTGCAAATGCAGTATTACGTACTGCGTATCTACATAGCCTGTCAACCCGCGCGCCGTATTATATGGTCATTTGTTGCCTGTCCTGCTGCACCATATTTTGTTCCCATTGTCTCACACACGGTCCTATTTTCAGGAAACAGTTTATACAAATGTTTCTTTTCTGTGTTTACAGTATTTCTCAGTCTAACAAGAATTCAGCGATATAGTACCATAAATGTACGTACACCTTCATGTAAAGTAACCGTTATTCATGTAACATTGTAATGAAATCATTTTGAGATTTAAAAAAATATTCAAAATTCACGAATATCCATCCCATGGAGCCTATTAGTTTCATGCGGACTGACAGATGTAACTAATATAATGGTCGCCTTTCACAATGTGGTGAGCACACCATACAGGCATACAGCAGTAGCAAAATACAGTTCCATGCATGCTTAACCTCAGCACTATGGGGTGGTGCATGATCATGCAGCTGTTGTGCCCTCAATACCCATTAAATTGGTGGCTCAGTGTGGCCCCCCCCTACACTCAAGGCCAGTACATTCTGGAGACGAGAAAAATCTGTTGCACCTACCTGAATAATGGACATCTCATCCAGCCTGTAGTCACTACACTGATTACATTTGCCCAGCTACAATGCAAAGAATACTGACAGTTTACATCATCATATCATAGAGTACACCCTTGTCAGTATAATTTCAAACTTCACAGCCACATCAACACGTGGCCTATTGGTACTTGACCTGAACACATGTTTTCACAGCAACACTTACCTGCTAATAAATAAACACTGTCCAGTTCAATCCTTGAGACTTCACACAGTGAGCAAGATAATGCTCAAGCTTGCATGAGGTCCGATCTTAGGGAATATCAGGGGAGGATTTGTGGTCAACACCGCCACTTAGCTTCCCCAGTCTTGCTTCCTCAATAACACACACTGCTCTCATTTGCCAAAACCATTTTATTGTTTACTACCACAACGTCACGCAATTACCTCTCCATGCTGTCCCCCAAGAACTTACGGCAGTCTGTGCACAAAGAACATCCAGTGATGGTGGTTCAGAATGAATGAAGAGAAACAGTGACAAATGTAGAATGGTATAATAAGAATAAACCTTTCTGCTTGGTTCTTTGCTGACACTGCACGAGAATAGTTTCATGGTGCAAACATGGTGAGTAAAATAATTTCCCATATTGCTGACCATGTACACAATGACCTACATGTCCTTATAGTGTGGGAACAATTGAAGTGCTAGAGATGAGAACACAAAGCAAACTAGTTGTTCCTTTGTGAACACTTGTTACAAGAACTGAAGTTGTAATTTCTCTGCATTTTCGTTAATTTTAATGATAGAAAATGCGGGCAAACCAAACGTTCTAGTGGCACAGTCTACTGAATTTATGGAAACTGGACTGGTTGCCAAGGCCATAGCATAGGTAGCTTCAACATGGACTGGCTTACGTCATGGTCTGACAAGTGTGGCTACATACAACACTGGCTCCTAACAAGATATTACTCAACAGCTCCAATCCAAGCATAAAATGACTCAGCAGGCTTTACTCATTCTACACCTGGTGGCAGTGTTTGTGTTAGCAGCAGCAGTGCCATCTTGTGGTCAATTCAGACACTGCTGATAACACCATGCATTATGTGGTATGATCAACAGTTTCTGGATTACATTAACATATTACCTATTATGTACTTAGCCTGAGAAGTAAGGTTTGAAGGTTATACATTTCAAACATTTTTGGATATTACAACTACCCATTAGAGTAAGGAGGCATTTGTGCATTTAGAAATAGACCAGTGTTACATTATTGATGAATTACAAAACTGTAAATTAATATCCGAATACATCACACAAATATGTTTCATGCCATTTGAAACACTGGTGGATAGAACCCAGGCACAAAACTGAGCACGTACGAAGAACCCAGGCACAAAACTGAGCACGTACAAATTAGATTTGGCAAGAATCAATTAAGAAAGAACACAGAAAACAGGCATTTGCATAATTGGATATTTTCCATCACTACATAACTCAAAAGTGGATGTTAAACTATTTCAAAAATACTAAGCAAACTGTTAAATTATGATGTCACATGGAATACAAATATCACAATAACAGAATGAGAAGCAAAATACAGGCAGGTCTTGTTTTACAGGATTCCACTTGAACATGATTTGAAAATTTATGCTACTCTTCAAATTTACGCAGTAATTTTCAGTTTAAGGCAATAAGGCATCAACAGACTGTGGTCAAGACTAGTAGAAAGTGAAGTCACTGTCACTCCATCACTCACATACAGGGTGTCCCAGGAGGAATGTGCCAGACTTCGGGAGGGTGTTCCTTATGTTAAAGTATACCGATACAACCCAAAACACCTATGTCCAAAGTTG
>Ga0209755_10006828_pt1 | contig 12512 bp, 11 predicted proteins | sample TergutCo191P1_FD_187301 | JGI IMG/M metagenome (GOLD analysis project Ga0209755, IMG submission 187301) | Cornitermes sp. P1 segment gut microbial communities from Petit-Saut dam, French Guiana - Co191P1 (SPAdes) (version 2) | ecosystem: Host-associated > Arthropoda: Insects > Digestive system... | reverse complement strand
GAGCAGGATCAGGACATTCCATCCTGATCCTGCTCGCAAGCTGTAACTGTAACCTGTGACATATACCATAGCTGTGTGTACAGTGAAAAAGTCCTGATGATGGACAGTGGAACTGTCTGAAACATGTAGAGTTTTATTCCAAAAATAAATGTGAGAAATTAGTGCATCTAGTTGGTTTTATTACAAAAATTTATCACGATGCACAGTTACCCGAACGTCACATTCTTAAAATCATATACAATGTAAAGTAAAATCCAGACTGCATGCTATAGGTTGTATAACGAACTCTGCAGTCTTTCAATTCTCATAGGATAGTTTTGTACATATACCATATACACATATTTCAATTTGTATAAAAATGTGGTTTCCCTTCATTACAAAGTTGTCACTGTAAAAATGAAATGATTACACAGAAATTAATGGACTGCATGATGGCTGTAGAGAGTGAAAACATATAGCATTAAGCAATGAAAATAAAAGCATGTATGGTCCTTCACATTACATCATAATTTTGGTAATCTTGAATTACAACCACAACAGATAAATACCACTCTCATATGAGTACCGAAGAAGGCCTATGTATCCTTTAATATGGACAACAATGCTGTATTTTGATTAAAATAACTTAATCTCACTAAATATCTGTCCAATGTAGAAGCACATTTGACTGTTTGTGATCCAGCAGCCAAACAATAGTGTCACTTAAGCACTTAAAGCTGAAGGTTAATTACAATGAATGGGAACACTATATTTATATTCACAAATCAGGTGTTCAGATACTCATTTTCATGAAGTAATACAGATGCCCCTAGGGACCACATCTGAGGCAGCGCATGCATTACTCTGCAATAAACATATATTCCTGTTTCCTGCAAACATTCTCTCTTTTCACATTTTCACAGTACAAGATTATAGCACTCCTTTATGTAAATGATTAAATCTACACAATCACATTTTCCACAAAAACTGAATTAGATCTACTTCAAAATAAATTTTCCTTCGTACCACAAATGTTCACCCAGCAAACTTCAAACACGTACAGCAAATAACAAAATCATGATTCTTGAAACAGAAACTACACAAAGGATAGCATTTACATGTACCTGTTAATTCTGCAAACAAGGGGTGAATTATGAAAAGCAAAATGACATTATTTTTTACACTGGAAGCCACACTATTTTGTTGAACACTTACTTATGAACCTACCATCAAAATACAACATACCACATATCATTAGCTCCGCATGTTCTGATTGGTCACAATTCTCAGGAGCAGTTTAATACACATAAGCTATTAAAGTTTAGAATTGGTAAATTATACCTCATACATAATTACTACAGGGTTTTATTTCTTGCTGTCTTAAAACACACAGATGAATAAAATTCTGTACAAAAATATTAGTCAGTTTTTAAATTATTCTGCATAATTCTGTGTTTTCTGGATAAAACATTTTAAATTATCCACTAAAGGAGTACAAAATTCTTATAGATATTGGATGGTGATAGGCCTACTTTTAGTAATTCATATTAGCAATAATCTGTAAAATATTTAATCTTGTAAGCAATAAAATTTTGACTTGTTTATGATTCAGTCCAATGACCATCTAAACATGCATCTAGCACACCAGCCCATAAGATATACTAACTTACATTGTTGGGTTATAAATTTGTACTAACAGCAGATTTGAAGGACTCAAAATTCTACAACTAGATATTAAATTTTATGATTTCTACCTGGTCCTGCTTTTTATTTTATTGTAAGTTTAATGAGGTACTGCAACACATCTGAAACTGTTCATGTTTCCCCCTCCCCCCTTTTCTTTTGTTAACTTCACAAAATCTGAATGGAACCTAAACATTAATTGCAAATCCTTCCCTCCATGAACTATTGGCCCATTACCTCAGGAAGGCCACTAATAATAATTCACTCATTTGCAAAGATTTAAGTTATATTTAAGTAAAAGGCAGTTTATCAGTCAATTTATTTTGATGATCAGCCTCTCCTTCAAGTTTGTAATGGTAATGCATGGCACCCACACTACTGACTACTAAATATTACGGACACCAGCCTAGAATTCCTTTGTATCTGGGGAATACTGGATTTCATTCTAAGCTCAGAGACTGACCATCCTGTCATTTTTGGTGGATTTATTTAGTCTCTCAAGGCAAATGCGAGATAATGTTTAAAACAAACCATAAATACCTCTACCCACACCCTGCTCATTACCATTTCAGACATTCACCAATTTGATGCCCCATAGCCTTATGAAAGCAAAAGTTAAATAAACCACAACAGAACCAAACAACACTGACTGATGTATCACGGCAACTATGATCATCTAAGTGACGTCCTCCCATTCATTTCATAAAAGATCAACAATACATCTCAACATCCAAGATTATTTTACATTTACCAAGGTGTATTGCATTATGTTTTATAAAACTGTTTCTAAACTTAGGCCAGAAGCTGCAGAAATATATGCAATGACTGTTTTAGAATTGAAGTGTGAATACAGTATTGGGAACCTAAAATTTAGACATGAAGACTACTTTAATACTGTACCATAGTTAAATTTTGTGGTTAATAATCTTCAGACCTGTAATTTTTGAGAACCTGATTTCCCTGTGCTTTTAGAGAACTCTTCATTGTGCTACAACAATTAATTACCACTTTATTATTAACAAAAATAATTATAAACACAGAAATTTGAGAATGTCTGCGCTATGAAACCCCGTGTGGAGTTACTGGCCTCCCAACAGGTGCCTCCCTGGGTGGCAGATAGGGGAATGCCCCCAGATATGGAGGGTACTCGGGAAATAAAATACCCGGGGCAGACCAAAACCAGTACCACTGCCTTGCGGTTGACAGAGGGATCTGTAAAGGCTAGAGGAAGAAAACCTCAAAAACAAATCACCTGGTCCTCCAGGTTGGGGGTTATGTGAAGGGCCAGCTACCCATCCATGGAAAACTTTTCCAAGCTAAAGATTCTCAATGAAGGAAGAGAACAGGATGGCTTAATGGATGTAGACGAAAGCGAGTACAAAGGAATATGAGTAACAAATTGCATATGGGCACTAGGAATGTGAAAACACTACTCAAACCTAGTAAAATGCAAAAACTTGTGGAGGAACTGGCCAAGACACAACTTGAAATAGTAGCAATCCAAGAAATGAGATGGCCTGGAACCGGACATATAAAGAAGAAAGACTTCTCCATTACAGTGGAACCAGAGATCAAATAGGTCAGGCAGGCACTGGCTTTATTCTCTTACGGAGAATCTGGGAAAACATCACTGGGTTTGAAGCAATGAATGAAAGACTTTGTGAGATAAGATTAAAAAGCAAATACAACCTTCTGACCCTGATTAATATGCTCCCACTGAAGACAAAACGGACATAGAAAAAGAAAAGTTTTATGATGATCTCCAAACAGTACTGGACAGAACACCAAAAAGTTACACAGTAACAGTTTTGGGTGATGCAAACGCAAAACTAGGGAAGGAAGATGTTTATAATGATGTAAGCGGGAAGCATACCCTACACGAATTACTGAACAGAAATGGGGAGATGCTACTAGAGTTTGCACTAGGAAATAACCTAAAAGTCATGAGCACTCAATTTCAACACAAGAAGATTCACAAACGTACTTGGCTGGCCCCAGACCAAAGGACACTAAACCATATAGATCATGTAATGAATGATCAGTAGTGAGAAGAAAGAACTTATTGAGGATGCTAGAACCATGAGAGGACCGAATATAGACTCAGATCATTATCTTCGTAAGATAATACTTAACCAAAAACTTCCAAAAATATATATTAAGAAAAACAGAGATTGGATGGGGATGTGGAATAAATCAAACCTCAAGCATCCAATAAAGTGCCTGGAATAGAGAAGAGCCTTATACAGCAAACTGTCAAAACAAACACAACAGCAAGACATAGAACAAGAACGGGAGCAGATTAGAACGGCAATCACCGAAGCAGCAAATGAAGTAATCCAAAAGCAAGATAAGAAACAGAGGAGTGAATGGTGGGACAAGGACTGCCAGCTAGTGATTAATAGAAAGAATGATGTGCAAATAAGGTGGTTACAGCATAAAACCAGAGCGAGTAGCGAATGGTACCACAAGAAACGAAATGAAGCAAATAGAATGTGCGCACAAAAAATAAAAGAATTGATTAATGAGACAATTAGACAAATAGAAGAAACCGCATGAAGAATGAATCAAGGAAATTTTTTAGCGAGATTAAAAAACTTAAACAGCAGAATATAAGATTTCCGTTTATCTGTAAAGATGAAAACAACACCGTCATCACTCAAATGAATCAAATCCTAAACAGATGGAAGGATTACTTCAGGACAATCCTGAACCTAGATACAGATTAACTCCTTTAGTAACCATAGGATACAGCTAATAACAAGGGACAACCAGACCGAAGTAGAAATACAACCTCCGTCTTACAATGAGGTATGCCCATTAATCAATAAACTGAAAAGTAACAAGGCAGGAAGCACCGATAATGTAATTCCTGGCAGAACTCTGAAACAAAGGTTATATAAACTTATACTAATGATTTGGGAAAAAGAACAATTGCCCAACCAATGGAAGGAAGGAATAATTTGCCCGATGTATAAGAAGGGGGATAGACTGGACTGCACAACCTATAACATTATTAAATGTTGCGTATAAAATATATGCAATAATTCTGAATCAGAGTCTGGTAGATATTATTGAAACCGAGTTAGGTAACTACCAGTCTGGATTCAGACCTAACAGATCTACAATTGACAATATTTTTATGATACGGCAAAATTATCAAAAAGTGGTATGAATATAATATTGATATTCGTAACATATTTATAGACTACACACATGCCTTTGATTCAATTAAAAGGAATAAAATATTAGATTCCTTAATCCAGTACAAAATTCCCTGTAAACTAATAAGGCTAGTCAAGCTTACACTATAAAACACCACGGCAAAGGTTAAAGTAAACAACGTATACACATCAGAGTTCAGAGTAGAGAGCGGAGTAAAACAAGGGGACCCGCTCTCTCCTACGTTAATCAGCCTGGTAATCAACACAATACTAAAGAAAATGGACGTAAGAGGCAACATTTCCACACGACTTAGACAACTTACGGCTTATGCAGATGATATACTGATAACAGCACGTACCAAACAGTTACTAATGGACACATTCCAACAACTAAAAAATAACTCATTGGAAGTCGGACTAACAATAAACGAGAAGAAAACAAAGTATCTAAAGTGCGTCAAAAAAGACATCAAGACAGAGAACTTAAATATTAAAAGCTCATATACAGAGTAGGTTAAACAATATAAACACTTAGGGTCCATCATAAATGACACTAATTCTATTGAAGAAGAGGTTAAGGAAAGGATAGCTCTTGGTATAAAGGCATACTATGCAAATTTAAAGTTCTTCAAAAGCATATTAGTCACTAAAAGTTCGAAATTAAAATTATATAGAACGGTTATAAAACCAATAGTGACCTATGCATCAGAAACATGGGTGCTGAAAGAAAATAAAATTCAGAAACTGCTAGTGTTTGAGAGGAAAATCCTAAGAGGAATATTTAGGCCTATGAAAGAAAATCAAACATGGAGGATTAAAAACAATGAAGAATTGGACAAACTGATAAAGCACGGAAATATAGTCAACCACATTAAAGCCCAAAGACTGAGCTGATTCAGCCATATACAAAAAATGTCCGAAACCAGGGCAGCTAAGAAGATATTTAAATGGAATCCCTTAACCACGAGACCAAGAGGAAGACCCAAGTATAGATGGGAGGACATCATCATACAGGACCTTGGTCAAATGAAGATAAAAAATTGGATAACCTGTGTCCAGGATAGAGCAAAGTGGAAGGATGTCGTTGAGAAGGCCAAAACCTCCAACTAAAGGATGTTCAGCGCCTAAAGAAGAAGAGTGTGCTATGAAACAATTTCATCAACATAATTGTCAGTCACTGTGTAGGTAGGTCCATAAAATGTTATTCATTTCACACACATACTCTTGGGCAACACAACACAAAATCAGACTACAGCATATATGTCACTTTCACCAAGATTCAAACTTCTGACATGAGGATGTTGCACATGCATCTGTCATTAGTTAACTACTGCTCACTCATGATTGTCTGCAATTCATAACTTCATGATTAAGGCCAAAGAATGTGGATAACAATATTCTGTACTTGTTAAATACTTATAACACCTGTGCAATTTTGGAGAATCAGTTTTATACAAAGGTAGGTAAAAAAGATAAAGGTGAATTTCACCCTGGAACAGGCCACCAAGACCCAGAAGTGGAGTAGACGTATAGCTCTACTCTTTCTTTAACTTCGGCGCCAGGTGAGGGTGGGTGGTCAGTGCTGCGCACCGAACGCTTTGCCCCCAGGAAAGACCTGGTACCCATTGTACAGGACGCTGGGTGGGCCCCAAGGCCTGTCTGGATGGGTGCGGAATATCTCGTCCCCACCAGAACTCGATTACCAGACTGTCCATCCCATAGCGAGTCGCTATACTGACTGAGCTATCCCAGCCCACAAACAGGAAGACATAAAACAAAGAAAAACCACAAATAAGAAACAGAAAAAAAGGTCTATTTGTGAGGTCTCACAAATTTGAAATGTAAATGCATTTTGATTTTTAAATATCATGTATCTAATGTCTGAGGATGATAAGTATGAACAAAACTTGTAGCACGTATTGACAAGACTAACAAAATTTGTTGTGGTTGACTGTAACGCGTATGTCAATTTTAATTTATAGAACCAGTTAACAGGCATCACATCAAACAATGTGTATGTTTATGTGCAGAAGAGAAGATGGCAAAGGGAACAGGCAGTATGGTTGAGAAAACCCTCAACAGATTCAGGAAAATGTTAGCACTTGCTTGCATTCTTTGCCTTTTACAAGTTTTGTTGATTGAAAAGCACCGACATGGTAACCAAGCTAACTTTGGAGCATACCTACTAGACACTGTGACCATTTCACCTGTAGCCCATGCTCACAATTGTTGATTTATCATCTGTATGAGAAGTCTACCATAACTGGTTCCATTGTAGATAATAACACAGGACTCTGTTGGCATCCTAGAACATGCAGATCAGTCACCAGCACTGCTTCAACATATGTGTTGCTGGGACCAATACATGCCTACAACAATTCTCTGAATTGGCCAAGAGACTATGGGAAATACACAAATGTACAGTATGGAGACTAAGCACTCAAAATTCCAATGAACAGACACTTCAAATAATGTAACTGGCAGGGCTGTCAGAATCAATACCAACACACTACTACAGCAAAAGCATGGAAGGGTTTTACTCACTCCACGATTATTTTCACATAATAAAATCTTCTGACAGTATATTACAATATGAATTTTCTTTTTGAAGAGTTAATGATCCATTCCAGTACTAAATTATGTTGGGATCAGAAAGACTAATACTTTGAACTTTGATATCTCATGTGTAACATGTAAATAGTTAACGTGATGGACAATTATAAAAATTGTGCTCATGATACAATGGAGTCTCTACAGAAGTTAATGACATACATCTCTGTGATATGGTAGATGGAAGTTGCTGCAGAATTTAAACTTAATGATTTTAGACAAATCAGAGTCAAATTCTGTGGTCACTCTGTCACCAGGTAACCAGTCATTCTTACAGTTACATGCATGCACACCATGTAGTAGCAACTCCAAAATCAATATCTTGTTATAAAGCAGTCAAAGGATACTTATAGCTTGGGCTGTACTGCAGCCTCAAACTTTGCCAGTAAAATGTTAACTGAAGGCTGTAGCACTGGTTATCGTAACACACGCATTTCAAGAACAGTCTCATGTTCATGTTACACATATTCAGAGAGTTATGATTTTACACTAACCTTCAAAGGATAATGTAAAGGAGAGGATCAATGGAAGGATTGTCTGTGGAAACTGTAGCTAGAAGTGAAACTGTCAAGTTTTCCCACCAAATTTTAACAAACTTTATACTGCTGTTGTATTGGTCTGGGCCAGACAGTCCATTGAAATATCATGTAAAATTTAATGATATGAAATATAAAAAAAAAATTGTCATTCATTTAACAGCAAACTAAAACTGTTTTCAGTCCCAAAAATAATCCACTGCAACAAACTACACAAACGAGATCCTGGTGATTACAAGAAATATATATATATATATATATATATATATATACATATATATACACATATGATGAAAAATATAAGACTAAAAAAAAAAATGAACATTTTGTAAAGGGAAGGATCTCATCCAGAAAAATGGGAAATTTACAATGTACACTTATCAATATTTTCAACTAAAATATTATTAAGATGGTTATTATCCAAATGAAAAAAGTTTCCTCCCGCCAGAAACGATACAATCACCTTTCAGAAAACGTATACTGTCGGAAAATTAGCTTGCAACTGAGACAATGTCACAGCTGATTACAGTGTTGTAAATTTACTGTTGGCAAACACAACATCAGTGATTATGAGATGCACAACACTGTTAAAAAGTACTTAATGAGTAGTGACATTAAGTTGGTTCCTATCCACTGGACAAGCTGTGTTACAATACAGGTATTACATTTGCAATTCCTCAGCATTTTCAAGCATTTATGTAAATTGTTTCAACCTGTTTGACTGTGACTGGAACCAAGCACATGTCTGAATACATGAACACTAATACATATAAATAGACAGTGTCATTGTCTGGGTTTTATCACTTACATTTTACATATTGCAATTATCTCAGGGATACAGTTAATACAACATAATGAAGATGCTGCTTATAACAAATGATGATTTTAATAACTGATACAATGTAAATGTCCATGTAAATATTTTAATTAGGAAGATGCATTATTCAAGGAAGTATACTACAGTAAAACACAAGAACAAAAGTGGGAAATCAAAATGTTTCACAAAGAAAGAGAAAGAAGATATAATGGCGACACTGCAAGACTTGGCAAGGTTCGAAGCACAATCTTACAAGCCTTTCTTGGCCCATGCTTGTTACTCTTGGCAATACTGTCAACAGCCTGGGTCTGTAAACAGCTACTGTACAGGCAAGTGCAACAAACAACTGACTCCGACTGGCCAGCAAACCTACCAAGGAACATTAGAGCATATCCTTTGCTATACTGCTTCTGCAACCACCTGTCTCAGTTCCTGTATTACAGTCTAATTAAGTGAATGACTGACTTCACAGCCACTCTGGTTGGTATCATAATATTCTTCATTATACCCAGCATTCTTTATTCTACCAGCCTCTCCTATTTCAAAATTCCTTAAGATTTTTCCACTTCTACACAAGATCCAGAAATTCTGCCACAACTTGCAGTGACATTTTTCAAAACTTCACTTTCCATTTTTGTCCAGTTTAAAGCAATTATTATTTTCAATGTCTTAATACTGTGCCATACACTTACACAAAGTTCATTTCCTGCAGTCCCCTTGAATAAACAAATAACAGTGTTACTGCTTACACTGTACACTCTGGGGTAAACTGGTTGACTTTTACATATCATATTAAGTATAGATTCTGTAAATTACTTATAAATGTAATACAAAAGCTTGGTACCTCAAAGTTCCAAGTACTGAACTACAGTTAATACATCCACTTATCTTCCTGGAAAAAGAGATTCATATGGTGGGGGCAAGTCTTTATCTTGAGTTATGGTAATTGAGGAACTTTCCTGGGAATCTGGTGGTGCAGATGGTGCAGGGTAATTCCTCATCTCTTCATCCTGCAAATCGGGGTGCAGCTCAACCCTTGAAGTGGGAGGTGTTGGACGTGACCCACTGCTGCACGCATCTGACCAACAGAGTTTTTTGCCACGTCTCAAGAGCCACAGACAAATAATAAATAATATGAATGCTAATAAAATCGATGATACAGCTCCTACTGTCGCTCTTATGCCAATATCTGATGTCCTTGTGTCTCCTAGAAATCAGAATTTTGCAGTGGAAATAAAATATTATAGTTGTAACACCACCACCTGATTCCTACCATGCACCAAATACAGAAGAACATCCAGAGACATTACAAGACTTACTCTATAACCTTGCCAGCACATATGCTAGCTACAGCTGTTAAATAATGTGCAAATGTTGCTGCAAAGTTTTCAGATGAGGACTGAATTCCTACTGCGATTATTTTTCTTCTTCAATTACATGCATAAAATTGACCTTCTTAATTTCAACGTCAGTTCTTCGTAATGCTTTGGCTACAGAATATTGTAATACTGATGAAGGAAATAACCATATCCCAGGTCAAGAACACATTCTTCCACTCCTGATTAATATAGAAATTTTTCTATAAATAAAAATGACCATAATTTCTACAGTTGCTCCTGCTCCATGTACAAAATGTTACTGGTGTGGATGAAGACCATCCAAAAACTAGAACACCAACAAACATCGCATATTTACAAATTACAACAGTGTTTTCAAATGTGTAAATTCTATGCCTAATATAACAATTACACTTACTTCTGACAACTTACCTGGTGCTCTGTAGCAATGTTCTTCATCAAAACATTTCACAGGACAGTTGACATAACTGTCATTAAAAAGCCCTCTCCAAATACATACATCTGTGTTTGGAAAACAGCTCTCGTAAGTACTGTCCCTTCTTGAGCACTCTGAAAATGAACCAATTTCACACCTCAGAATAAGCAATTCCTTACACTGTGAAATTCCGTTTTTCTGCAACACATGAAATTATTTTCAATAGCAAATTATCAGACAAAAAGTACATTAGTTTGATGCGACTATCTGATGATGGTTGCTGCATAAGTTGAATGACTCTCATCATTCTGTCACACATACATAAACAACACTCCCACTGTAAAAAAATATGATTCAGTAGCAACTGGAGAGGGGAGGGCAATAAACAGGTTCACAGAATAATCCAACAAAGAGGAGATGTCAGAAATATCTTCCACACTAAAACATTCACTGCATTGTTATAACAACAGGGACTAGTGGATTCCACTTTAGTAATGCGTATCTTCCAAAAGAATGTGTGGATGTTTTACAAATGTCATTAACCTTAATGCTCACTGACAGACATAAATCCACTGCTGTTCAACTAACCAAATTAAATGTCACACAAAAATATATTTCTTCTTCCCTCCTTACATATACACCATAAGGAAGAAGTTTCAAGTAAAAGCCATAGAACTTAATGAGTTCTGTATTTTACATCATGTGCCAAGTTTTCAATTTCTGCTTGCTCTTTTACATGGATGTGAAACTTCAAATCTCACATTAAGGGAAAAACATCAGCTAAGGATGTACAAGAGCAGGGTGCTGAGTACAATATTTGGGTCTACATGGGAGTTAAAAAAGACTGCTCCTCACCAAATACTATCCAGGTGATCATGTCAAGGGCGATGGAATCAGCAAGGCAAGTGGCATGCATGGAGAAAAGGAAAATAGGGAAAGGTTTCTGGTAGAAAAATGTGAAGCAAGGTGGCCAACTGCAAAGTCTAAGAATAGATGTAAGGATGATATTAAAATTTATCTTAAATAATTACAAAGAGAGGTCACAACTGGACTCACCTGGCTCAGGAAAGGGACAAGTGACAGGCCCTTTTGGACACAAAATTTAAACTAAATTGGCCTTAAATTTATCATCAAGGAACAGGGGATTTCAAAACGTCTGGTATTAAGGAGCAGGTGATCAGGTTTTAGCTCTGGAGAGTCAGTAACAAATGCCACTTCGACTGCAGATATGCTTCATTACAACAGTGCAATATGCAGTCAATAGTTTGGTGTCATAAAAGCTCATCAATGGAACATATCAATGAGTCAGATCAGTTGCCTTCGCATTCCCAAGATCTTTCCTAACCTCTAGTGTAATGCATGTCTCCCCACAAAATCACCAAACTTTCTTCTCTTTGTTGTTTCTAATATATAATCACAAACTACACATTGGCAACTTCTGACATCTTCGGCAAAAAAACTTGCCTTTTCTATCTTACTCTGGTATATAAGAAAATATTCATGTGATGTGTGTAAGGCATTGTGGATGAGATTTGAACCCCTAAACGCACCTAACTATAAATGCGGTATGAAGTTTACAGCAGGATCAATCATTTCACACAATGTGTTATAATACCTTACTTGTCAATTACCAGTGCAGTAATTTTCACGTGAGACATCCCTGTTGTGTTCAAGAATCAATAACATATAATGGCACAGTCTAACACAACTTTTTATTAAGTAATTACAATTAAAAGATAATTAAATCATTTACAACAGCCTAAACACACTGCTGTTAAAAATGATTTAATTATCTTTTAATTGTAATTACTTAATAAAAAGTTGTGTTAACCCTTCAGCGTGGGGGCATTTAAACCCCAGTTCATACTGTGATGTGGGAAGGCTTTTTTATGGGGTATTTAAATTCTGGGCTAAATTGTGCAGGAGTCTATTCAAAATAATGTAGTTTTGTTA
>Ga0209755_10006827_pt1 | contig 12514 bp, 9 predicted proteins | sample TergutCo191P1_FD_187301 | JGI IMG/M metagenome (GOLD analysis project Ga0209755, IMG submission 187301) | Cornitermes sp. P1 segment gut microbial communities from Petit-Saut dam, French Guiana - Co191P1 (SPAdes) (version 2) | ecosystem: Host-associated > Arthropoda: Insects > Digestive system >... | reverse complement strand
TTGAAATCTAATGAGAAATACATAATACATTGACACACACGGCCAAAAATCTGAAAGGAATTCATTCCTAGGAAACAAATGAAAAACATTATGATATACAACATATGCATTATTTGAGTGGTTTCATCTGTTCAAATGATAATTCTCAATCACAGCCTAATGGAGTTGAATATCCATCACCACTGACAGCTGGATGTTCAAGATTCTCCTTCCTTTCTGCAATTCATATTAACACAAGTAAATAAAAAGAAGACATTTTGAAGCTGATGGTCAGGTATGTGGGTAGGTAAACAGATGGACAGCTAAACAGACACAGATGGAGACACTCACCCGCTCCAACCCGAGACAGAGGGAAGGGAGGCAGACTTGCAGAACTTGCCATTAATCTACACCTCAGACATATGTTGTTGATCACTGACAGACACATTTTATTGTTTTTGAACATAATTATTTTCAGACATCTGTAATGCAGCATAATACCAGCAATAATTTCCACTCACATTCTGTGTGTGGCAATTCTTGTCCTCTCTAACAATTTCAGCCCACTCCTACCTCATGGAAGAAATAATACCTACAACTTTACTAAGTATCACACGTCCTCATCACTTACAAAACAAGTTCCCCTTCCCAAGCTTTGGTGTGCATACAAGTAGGTTTGAATGCCACACACATATCTATATTATCAGTCTACCTGAATATTTATCACACATCACCATACTGGGCACAGACAATAAACCCACTCAGCCGATATAAAAGGCCAAGTGCTTGTGGTCAAGGAAAAACAAGCAGTAATCACAAAACTGTTACAGGCACAATAAAAAACTAAATGCATCTGCAAACTACTTTCAAATTTCTGACACAAAGGGGGGGGTAAGAAATTACAAATTAAGGCATGTCACAAAATGTGTTACGTGACTGTGCTGGGTAGTAGAAAACTTCACTTACAGGAGCTCTTCTAATACCACACTAAACAAACATGGTCTTAAGGCTAACAATTTTAAAATACAGACAGAACCTCCAGCACAGGATGTGACAGCCTGCAATTTTTTGAGAAACAGAGTACCTGCTCACCAACTAGCATCTCAGTCTGAACTAGTAATAAGGCCAGAAACCAATGGATAAACTACTCTGCAGCAAGTTATACTGGGTAGATAAGTACATATATGACACTGTAAACAACATGTTCCCTTACAAACCATAGCCCTAAATTTTAGGCCTACATGTTTTCAGAGCATCATGCCTATACCTGTCAGTGCTGAATGTAGGAAGACAGGCAATGCTGGGGGTGGTATATTGGGTAAACTACAAAACAAATCAGAAATCTGTGGTCATACTGAAAGCTGGACTTCATTACAGGTCTTCAAATTGGAAAAACAGCTGTTTCAAGGGACGGCATATTATAGAAACTCATATTTGTGTGAGTGGTATGGTTTATGAAATGAAAGTGCTTGTATAAGGCGTGTGTTTCTGCAAATAAAATTGGTGTCTACAGCACTTTCATGCTTGGAACCTTTAAATCACGATTTTAGAAAATGACAAATCATGGAAAAATAGGAGAAATATATGCTTCCCTTGCACTTACAGTCTTCGAAATGCGGCACAAATTAACTTCTGAAACATACAACCCTATAAAAGGACTACACAGACTAAATGTGTATTTGTGCAGATACAATGTATGCAAAAAGTTACAAGCTGATACTAAACATGACTAGGTGCCCCTGACTGTCCCAGCAATGCATTTCCAACTACACTTGTCTACCAATGAGTACGCATATCCTAGTGAAACACAGTCTTCACCTTCGTTTTGCCATGAAACCTACTCATGGGTCTTGGAAAAAGTCACATGAATCCAAATTTTTCTTCAAATCAGGCAGACACATTCATTTTTCTGCTAAATACCTGGCACAAGAACTTGTACTAATCAGTGAAAGACAGAACACAGCAACATAAATACAAAACAAGAAAACACAAGGAATGGTAATTATAATGCCAACTGTATGCTTGCATGTTATTTTTTTTCCATCAGTCAAATTATGAACCCCACACACAGTTTAGAAAAGCTGCATAAACATAACCAGGGTTATATACACATTAAAATAAACCACATAAATAATATGTATATATAATGTGAAACTGCACATTATCATGTTAATACCTTCATACAATAAATGGCAGTGTCAGGATATTAAAAAATAAAGGAAAACATGGTTTCATGATCATGTAATTAACATTTATTGATTCGGTGTGCCTGAAAAACAATTCTGGTGTGTTCTGAGGCTTTTACAATGATATGGTTAAGGACCATTCTGGCACACGACACTGCATGACTGTGTAGCTGGTTCCTGATGTTTTGAAGGCACACATTCCTCTGCAATATCAGGAACTGACTAGTTAGTAATGCAGTATCATACTTCAGAGGAATGTAACCCTGAACAATCTCTCTTTTAAATTATGGGACAGTTTTACAGCAACAAAGTGAACATGTATGTGAGCGTCTTTAGCACATACCCACAGTGGATCACCTACCTACAGACCTTTTTCAAAATTCTTGTCTTACTTATGCTCACCTGGCCTAATGTAAACCTAATATAAGCAAATAATTGAACTTGTCATAACACATATTACTGAATACAGACAAGCTGGAGAAATATAAGACTATGTTCAATTGTGAGAAGGAATCACTGCTTTAACAATGCTATTAAACCTACAAACATTTGTGACTAACCATGTAACTGTGTCATAACAAAGTGCAAATTAAAGAGGCACAACAAACTGCTCACCAAGTTGTAAAGATATGTATAAACATACACTTATAAAGAAGTGAATCTTCTTAAAAACATTTATTATGGAGAATGTGCATTTGAAAATACATACAGCCCTTGATTTAAGTCTTAATCTTTGATGCCCCTTGCCAATTTATGTCACTTTTTAATTTTCACTCTATCACTTTCAGTTTAGTGCCCTTTGGATGGTTTATTTACATTTATTTAAGTCCTTGTTAATAAGAATAACATCTCTGATTTACACCCACCTTTATCAGGAATGCAACTAGGGTGTCAAACAAGGATTGGGAATACATATTAATTTTTCATACATTTACAGTACATTATTATTTTCTTCATCTTATCACAATACAGTACTTTAGCTTTTCAGTTTTAGCCAATTGGGTTGGCAAGAATTTGAAGAACATAGATTTATTGTGAAATACAGGTTCTCCTGATATCCTTAAGTTATAACTTACACAATGCAACATTCTGAAACAGGATGTGTGCTGTATCAAGCACAGGCAACTGTTAGAGCTACAGAGCACTGAGCTAGAAATGGCACCAGATAATCTAATCTCAGTACCTTACCAATAACAAACTGGGGAGTGAGGGTGGTTCACCTACACAAAAAATATTACTTTTGGTTAGGGTAGGTTACTGTACTGTGTGAGAGGATATTTTTGACACTTGTCTCTTCCTGAATTCCTCATTTTCCTACCTCAACTATCAACACAGTTCAGTTAGATACATATGGATCCAAACACCATTCTTCAGTTTTCCTTTCCAATTTTAAATGACAATACTGTGTGCTTTTATGACAGGGAGTCTTCATTCGAAGCCATTTTCCAATAGAAAATAATAGTCATTTTGTATCCCCCCTTTCCCCTACAAATAAATTTAAAAAATCCCAGCAGCAGTACAATGGTTATAGCTTACATGTTTCCACTGTGGTGCCTATATATATATATATATCTATAAAATAGCAGTCTGCATTTCACACTACGCAATGTTATTCTCATAATAAGCACAAGTATATGACAGTTTATGTGACGTGTGTGTTTGTACATACATGTACTTTTCATTCTAAGAAACATTACCTGTTTTTGTTCACCATTAAATCAAATATGTGTGGTTCATTCTGCACCCTCACATCTTGATCCCCCAAGTGAAGGCTCGCACAGAGCAGAAGCTGAACATAAATACATAAATAAAGTCTTTTAAAATGAAAACTCATTCAGTGCCCATTAATATATTCTTTTAAAATAAAATCTCACTCAGAGCCTTTCCTAAGTTATTACTATGCTATTTTACTTTCAAAACAGAAATAATGGAGTCATCAAGTTCATCAGTGAAGAACATCCATTCATGTTTTACATGTCGGTATTGTGTTACATCTTCCAGGAGAAAAACTATAGTGTAAATTGGACTATATGTATAATACATAGCCTCTCCAATGCTTCTACACTAAAAGTGTCAATACTTCCACATATTATGATAACTGACATGCCACCACAATACTTTATCTCACTACACACTTATTAGACATACTTTCAAAATTCATATCAGATTCGCGGTTTCTTTGGAAGTGAGCCAAAGGCTGATATAACTGTTCCTTTTGTACCTGTAACGCTTGTGGTCAGTGATGGCTGCTGCAGCAGTCCAGCTGGTTTCAGTACATGACCGGCCTGTGCACCTCCTGGCATATTCGGTGCCACCATCGTTCCAACCTGATCCCATTTTGACTTCCGTCGTTTTGCATCCTCTTCCGCTCCTGAACCACTACCTGGGCGCTTAGCCGTACCTGAGACAAATTCAACCTTTGTTTTGTCTTTCCGTTCCTTCTCACGCCTATCCATTTCCGCTTTCTGAACACGAGCTAATTCTTCATAAAATGACTCCTTTCCCCACCGTAACGGGTCATAAGCCTGGGCTGGATAATTAGTACCAAATTCATTAATACTACAAAACTGAATTAGTTTTTCATAAATGCTGGGATTCCGGAAATCTTTACGTTGCTGGATCACATGATTCATGTCCAATCCATTAGATTCCATCCTCTCATACAAACGACTGATCTTCTCTTGAAGCAAATTGGAACAAAGGCCTGTTGGTTCTGGAGGAAGGTGAATACCATCTACATTATCCCCTTCACTGCCTAATGACTTGTGTTTTTCTTGTTCTGAACCTTCACCTGGTATGCCTTCATCATCAGATATAACTGTGTCATCATGGTATGATACTAATCTTGGAGGTACTGCAGGAACTGGTGGTGTTGCAGTATTAGATATGTTGGAATTTATACTATCATCATCATTTGGTGATTTATCAATATCTTCATCGATACCATCTTCTTCACCCTCAGAATCTGTGTAAGTGGCAGTCAACGATGCTAGAGCAAAACTCTGGCTAGACATTATGTAAAATTTTGACCCAGCCCCCCAGTGTATATATATGTATAGACTTACATAGTCTTCTCCAATGTAACTGCAAACCTATTTATGATAAGACTTCAAGACCACGGCGTAATAAATAAGAGATCTGAAAAGAAAAAGAGAAAATAGCTATCACAAAGTGCAAAATCTGAAAGATGAAAATAAAAAACTTCACACAGCAAATTATCCTTGACACTTAGGGTGTGGTGCCATGTAGCCTTGCAAAATTAGCCTACATATCTGGGCAACGTGGTCCCTCCATCTCCTACTCTGAACACCACCATGCTTGCTACTGCTTCTACAAAAAGCAACTGCTGCAGTAAAATGATCAACATTCATAACATGCAGTTTCTGATAATTCAACCAATGTTCAGTAATACATAACACATAACATCCTTTCCTTCAGTCTGAAGAAAGACTTCTAACTCAGCATATTTACTGCTTCAATTTCTACACCTCCTGGAAAGATACCTGGACCACCCAGCGAGTAACCCAGTCCTTATATCGACTCACCCCCTAGGATACTGTTGCAAATTGTGTTTATAAGGTTTCACCATTTAGAATATTCAATTCATTTACCTTTCCATCAACCTACACAACTTTAATGACAGCAATATTTATAACAAAATATAAAAATATAATCACAATACATGCCTTTCTACCTGCACCACTTTCACCTAACATCTATACAATTCTCGCCATATTAGAAAACTGTCACTGAAGCCTCCACATCATAGTTTCCAACACATGTAAATAAATTTTAAGCTCATGGTTCAGTGCATCGTAATTCAATGTTAATAAAAATTAAATAACTCACTCAAGTGTTTCTGTATGAAACAAGGTAAAGCGTCGCTTGTGTGTATAAACTACGGTTAGATGTTGGTTTCTGAACTTAAAAACTACGGTTTGTGTTCATAAGTCAAGATTAGTTTTGGGTCTGTGTTTATGTTCATTGCCGACACATCTGATATAGTTCCACCAGTGTCCCCAACATGCTTCTACGGCGGTTAGCGTTATACCATATATGAATATCGAGGTACAAAATCGGGTTAGTGAGCCGATGTTTCCTGTAACACGCTGCTTTCTTACACGTACATCTGTTCTTGCGGTATTCTTGAGAAAATAACTGCAAACAATTCGGTAACCAATAACCATGTTCGCAGTACTCTTCAAAATAGTCTTCGCTTCACAACCAAGTATGGCTGTAATATCGTACTTACTTTGATTTAAAGCTTGCATTCACGTAAGTGTGCCTCGTGATCGCGAGAAAGTGGGGACGGGAGTTAACACGCCTATGTTTACGTTTTACGTTTCAGACATCACGATAGGAATGAAGAACTAACGACTTTACACGCTTCTTTAAAAAGATGAGTTCAAAATAACAAACACCAATACCACACCAAACAGAGATATACATAATTCTACATAACCTTAACGAGCACACATGACCGCAAGCAATACCACCAAGCCAGTTCCTTTTCTTGTATTATTGTTTCAGGAGTATTTGTTTTCACCCTAATGGTCATCCGTGGTTTAACGTGTGACCGGGCGCTTTCTCCTTGGGTCCTATGGTGCGGTATACTGCTTCCACTGTACACGTTGGTTCTAATACTATGGGGGGGTTCATGCTTCTGGGTGTGTTTTGTGGCTAGCTTTTCTCCTTCGTTTCCGGTCGGCTGCTGTTTCGTTATCCGTGGAAGCTTTGTTGTTGTGCGGTTATTGGAGAACGGGATCTTTGCGAAGTGCACGTCGCATAGACACGTCAAGAAGCGCGCGTTACGTATCGGAGTTCCTACTGCAGTTGCAGCTTGTATAGGGGCGTCGATTAATCAGATGTAAACACACACCAAGAAACCACTAACCCAATACAACACAATCCGGGTTGCGAAGCCAACAGTCTATTTTTGTCACATGACAGCAGAGGATGTAGTCATTCCAAGAATACCTATACTACCAATAAGTATCTGTAAATTTTAAGGGCAGTCACTGAACTTGATCTATAACATCCATGTTTTGCACATTGAGTATCGTATGTTGGTTTTCTACGAGCAGGAAATAGAAATAAACTGTACATTTCAGCTCCAAATGGGGAAAAAAGGAGTCCTATACATAAAGAGAGGTAATAAGAAACAGTTTATTGTGAGTTTTTGTTAACAAAAACTGTAAAATTTATTTATTAATATTTAGATTTATATTATGTGGATATTAACATTTGGTTGGCTCTAAGTATAATGAAACAACCGATAAAAGGGGCCATGCAGTGGTATGTGACTATTATAACAGCCTGCCAAAGGACTGGCAAGTGGATATTAAAGTAGTGAAACCATAATATGAAGGCATATCCAAGAGTTCACAAACTCACTGCTAGGACAAAGGATGGCAAGTGGTACAACTTTGTGCCACTGGATGCCATAGTATGCTGTCTTCCAAGTCAATCTAGTGAGTCCTGTATCCATAATCCAATGCTTCTTTGCCAGTTGTTTATTTGTGTGTGTTTTTATCGTGTTCTGAAATTTTCTGACTAATTTGTGGGAATCTAGGAGAAGTACCCTGAATTTACTATTATGATCCAGAAACCAAACAGGAGTCCTTTCAATAGAAAAGCCCATCCTCTCCATGTCTAAAGAAAGTGAGGCAAATCAAATCAAACATCAAAAGCATGTTGGTGATCTCTTTGACTGCAAGTTTATTTTTCATCAGCAGTTTGTTCTTCCAGGCCAGACGGTTAACCAGCATTACAACCAGGAGCATTAATGATGTCTGAGGAAGCAAGTCTTCTGAAAATGGAATGGTGGCAGAACCAAGACTGGTTGATTCAACTTAAAAATACACTGGTACACACTACTTTGCCAGTGCAGCATTTTAGCTGCTAAAAACATTGCTGTGGTCCTCCAACCACCTCAGTCACCTAATTTGTGCATTTCTGGTTTCTTCTTGTTCCCCAGAATGAAATTACAGCTATGAGGGCATCATCCAGGTTGTCCCTGACATTCAGGAACAACCACTGACCAGTACACACAACTGGAAGCAGTCAGTTCCAGGAGTAGCAGAAATGTTGGGCCTGTTACATAAACTAGAAAGGGGGCTACTTGGAATGGGAAAACAATGAAAAATAATCTCATTAAATTTAGTATCGATTAATGTAGTCCAAATAAGAATACTCATATATAACTTTTCCTTGTTACTTACATGAAGTTACTGAAACTGAACTTAGTCTTTCATAATAGTTCATAGTAAAAAGGATCTCATTTGTACTTAAAACTTACAACTTATTGGAAACAAATTTTAATATGGTAATTAAGAAAAAGAAAAAGTAGTTTCTGATTCTATGCAGTACGTTTGTAGTGTGATTAACTTTGGAGGCATGGGTTTCTGTCCACCGTAACGCAGTAAATGAACATCAAGACTAATATGTTTAAAAATATTCCCAAGAACTCATTTGGACAAATATCTGTGTACCATATTCCACTGGAATATAGTCATTTTATGCAGAATTCTAGACATATGCAACAGTGTTTCAGCTGGACACTGACAAGTGTTTGGATTAAAAAGGCAAGATATTCTGGAGGTAGGTTCTGTCTCCGTGTTCAGATTAAAGGAATGCAGAGCCTCATTCAACCTCCAAATTACCATGCATCATTTTTATCCAATGAACACTGCTCAAATAAAGTACTTTCATGATGACAGATCTAGGTGACACCAGTTGTTTTTCTCTGAAATTGCTATTAATACTTCATAGCATACCAGACATAAAAGTACCAGTAGTTGTAAGCAACCTAAATGCTATGGCACTAGAACTAAATGTTGGGTATGATCTGCAGCAGACCATAATTTAAATGGGAAATGCATAAGAGCAGCCATAATTGGTTGTCAGCTATAATCAGTGTTCAGCATTATAACCTAACCCAGCTCATCAGTCGTTTCGCTCAGGGAATCTAAGTGTTCTAAGTAGCAAATCAGGAATAAAACAACTGTACACCATAAAGTATTCTTTTTATTATTTCACAAGATTATTAATGTTTACAGATGTTTGCTTGTATGGAGGCGCCATTGAAAATCTACGCACTATTAGCCTCGTATCATGCACACAACTTCTCGCATCCTGAGTAGGAAACAGACAGCTTGTGTACTTTAAGGTTTCAAACTCACACAGTTCAAATCCAACCCCCTTAAATATTCTTACTCTTCCCAATTGGTTAACTGTTTAAATCCCACTACTCCCTAATATAATCAACAGTCAAAATTTGAATACTTTCTTTCTATTGGCTGACTTACATAACACTGTTCCCGTATCACACTAGCATAATCTCCCCGTGTCTTACTGGTCTTCTCTCTCTCTCTCTCTCTCTCTGTCACCTTCTCACTCTCTCTAACCCTCTATCCCAGCAAGCTGCTATACAAATCTGTTACACTCGCCATTCCACCCAAACTAAATTACTGATTAAAATAAATCCACCCAGTCTATCAAATATAAAACTTTAACACCGCATAGAACTTAAACTACCTATAACGGTTATAGCATTTTGAGGATCACACTGTGCATTATGACTAGATGATGTACAGTGCCACAATGTTAATATACAAAAAAAATTCAACATGCTGACAGTGCTTCCCAAACATTTTATCCACAAATTTTTTTGGTTCCAAAAATACAGTCATAATTCCAAACAAAATCTAAAAGGTACACTAGCTGGTGTATATATGACTGTTCAAACCATACCATAGGCATTTTATGTAGAATATTATACAACCCTCCAGACAGAGGCCTCTGTAAAACCTCTGTTCTCTAGGCACGCATTTTGTGGCAGCCTATACCTGGCTATTTCGGTGAGACAGTTGTCCTTGATGTCTCTTAGTGCCTGTCTTCCTGGATCCCCTAGCAGAATAAGTTTTCCTTGACATCTGATGACATTCAGCCACTTCAATAACTGTCCAGTGAATTCAGCGTCATATACCATATCTCCTAGCAGAATGCAGTTCCATTTTTCACAGCACTTCCCAACAAGATCCTTGGTACACACATCAATGTTCACATCATTCAAAGCAGCATTCATCTTAATTGCAGTGGCAGCAACTGCAAAGAAAAGTAAGCAATAAAATTTTGTCTTTCTTCAAGTGACAGATGTATCATCATACACTGACACATCTGTCCATGTGGATTGTCCTGTGACAATACTAAAATCTTCTATATTTGCACTCTGATTTAGTGTACAGGTAGAGTGATTAGCTCTCCAGCTTCATACAGAGATACGGTGTTTTGTTCTGAGCCCAGAGGCCAGCTACCCTGATTAAGGATTTCTGTATTTTTTCTCAGTCACTTCACTCAAATGCTGTCTAACAGTAATATAACTGTTTAAAGCTCTGTAATATCTGTACCACATGTTGTTACAATAAGAAACAGTACAGTTTCAGTATACTTGTTATGTGCTTTGTATGATTCTCTCTACAAAGTAATGTATTTTCCTAGATCAGTGTTCCTCAACCGCCAGGCCGCAGCCTGGTACCGAGCCCTGGCATCAATTATACGGGGCCGGGAGAAGTTCTCCTGGAATTTTGTCACTTTAGTTTTCAAAGCAGTTTTCATGAATAAATGTTTTATAGTGGAAATATTCTGAGAATAATATTCATGAATGTCAAAAAACTCAGACCCAGATGTTGGCCTGAGGAAACTACAATGTGCTACAAGACTTTATTAGTCCATTGAATGATAACTAATTTAAGTGTAATTTTATATTTGTCAACATGCCACACCATCTACAAAAGTTTACGAATACTCTTTATGATTGTCATAATACTTATGTTAGTTTAAAGTATGAACTTAAAAAAATGAAAGGTATTTACGAGTAAATTTGTTGGGACTGGGCCCTCATCTTATGAAAAAAGAATTTACTGGGTTGCAGTCTCACAAAGGTTGAGAAACACTGCCCTAGATGGCATAAAGCAAGTTGTCTGCGTGATGGAGACAGACTGTTCTCTATGAAGCATGAATTGCATTTTTGCACATTTGTAATTTACATATGAACATTCATCTTCACAGGGATAAAACAGGCCAAACATATTTCTTTCAACATCCCTCAGAATTCTGCCATTCACATGTATCCTTCCAAATTAATGCTGTGTAACTAACAAAGTTAAGATTGCATAATAAAATAAACCATGTAAGAACTTATCTTTATTCCAACATAAATACTCCTCTTGTATTTATGTCCATTATTGCCCATTTTGTTTTGTACAGCTGTTCTCAAATGGCATCTCCACCTAGACCTAGGTCTCACCAATGATCATTTGACAGCTATATCTTGTAATGTTTTTCTGTAAGATACTGTTTATGGCCATGATTTCAGATTTATCACTTCTGTTGTGTTTGTTAATACTAATTGCTGAAATTGTTTGTAATCTGCTTTTGTCTCTTCATCTAAGTCGCAAAATTGTTCCATATATCAGAAGAGTTAATATGTTTAACACAGCATAACTTCAACCACTTCTCATTGCATCAGAATTATACTATTAAGTTCTTTATCAGAAACGGTAGTCCACATCAGTGCCTTCCGGAACTGAATAATGCTGTCCAGTAACACTGGGGATTTAATGTTGCCAGTTAGAGGAAGTGTATACCTACAGATCTCACAATGTAAAATTTCCAGTGTATATTCCATTTAAACCAAACTGTATTGAAAAATGGTGTGTTAAAGACTGATTTCTAGGAATACTCATAAAGCACCATATTTGTTCAACTAAGTACCAGGGGTTCAGTGCATGGTGTACATCCACTTGTGATGCAATGACACAAAAACAATACTGTCACATTGTTTTAATCCTTGTTCTTAGACTCTGCACAACAAAAACACACGGTACTGTACAAAGTTAATATTTTTGAGCTACAGTTTGCAGCTATGAAATCAGATTTCTCTGCACAAAGGTCAGCGACAATATTTCATTAGATATTTTTCACTCACACATTACTATATTTTTTGCAAGCTTAGTCTTGATTACATATGCAAAATCTGTGTCTGTATCATTGGCTTGGGAAAAGTAGATACTAGGAATACAATTCATGCAATGTGGCCTTCAGAGTCACATAGTGAAAGGAAATTAAAAGTTAATGAAATGGCATTCACAAAGTTATCTGGGTTACAGAATACCTGGATCTATATCATTTGCCGTCACACTCAGAGCACCGCCCTTCACTGCTGCAATTGCACATGCTCCACTTCCACTTCCTACATCCAACACACGTCGACCCAACATGAGTTGAGGATTATCTAGTATATACCTGCAACCAGGTACTGGATTAACATTGCCTGGCTCCAATTATCA
>Ga0209755_10006826_pt1 | contig 12514 bp, 7 predicted proteins | sample TergutCo191P1_FD_187301 | JGI IMG/M metagenome (GOLD analysis project Ga0209755, IMG submission 187301) | Cornitermes sp. P1 segment gut microbial communities from Petit-Saut dam, French Guiana - Co191P1 (SPAdes) (version 2) | ecosystem: Host-associated > Arthropoda: Insects > Digestive system >... | reverse complement strand
CGACATATCCTATCAACATATCTGTTTTTTCAATGGCTAATATGAGGCAGCCGCCGGCGGATAATAAGATTTATAAATGGATAGAAGAAAATCTCAACGTAACATTTACATGGGATATTTTGGTGGGCAATAAAGACCAGAAAATCGGCGTTATGATTGCAGGCGGCGATTATCCCGACATCCTCCATGTTGACAGCAAAAAATTTTATGATGCAGGCGCTCTAATCCCTCTTGATGAATTGGTTGACAGATTCGCTCCGCGGTTAAAAGCGCATTACGCCGAAGCGTGGGAAAGAATGAAAGAAAGCGACGGCAAAGTGTATACTCTTCCCGTATGGGGAGTCGAGCACGGAAGGGATCATAATAATTGGTACGGCGGTCCCGCGATGTGGATACAAAAAGCTGTTCTTAAAGAATTCGGTTACCCAAAAATCACAACCCTTGATGAATATTTTGATCTCATAATCAAATATAAAGAAAAATATCCTACCATAAACGGTCAGCCTACAATCGGTTACACGATCCTTGCCCATGACTGGCGTACTTTCAACGTGATTAATCCTCCCAATTTTCTCGCGGGATTTCCGAATGACGGAAACGGCACTGTAGATCCGGTAACGCATAAATATAAGGTTTTCCTCGGCCAGGAAATATCCAAACGCTGGTTTAAAAAGTTAAACGAAATGAATGCGTTAGGCGTCATCGACAGATCATGTTTTGTAGACAACTACGATCAGTATCTTGCGAAAATTTCATCGGGGCGCGTTCTTGGTTTTCATGATCAGATGTGGCAGTTTCAAAGAGCCGAAGAATCACTTACAAATCAGAAGATGCAGACCCGGACATACGCACCTCTTCCCATTGTCTTTGATGAATCGATCACTCCGCGCTACCGTAACCGCAGCGTTCCCAATGTCGGACAGGGAATCAGCATCAGCAGGAAAGCAAAAGACCCTGTGCGGATTATCAGGTTCCTTGACGCGCAGCTTGAAGATCATGTCCAAAGGATAGCCGGGCTTTACGGAATTGAGGGAGAGGATTATCAGTTAAATGAAGACGGGCTTCCGTACCGCACTCAACTGCAAAGAGATCAGCAGGAAGACGAGGTTTGGAAATTGCACAACCAGTCCAATTTGTGGAGAAGCCACAGCCCGAAAAATCAGGGCACTTATGAAAACGGCTGGCCTACCAACATCGCGGACTTTTTCCACGAAAGAGAAGCGGCAATGAAACCGGAAGACAGAGAGCTTTGGCTGGCGTACAACGTTGACAATAATCCGCAAATGCTGGACAAAGATCCTCCTCCCAATTCGGTATGGTTCCCCGGCTGGAATATAGAAATTCCCGACGGCTCCGAAGTACAAATGATATGGAGACGCGCTGAAGATGTCTACAGAAAAAATCTTCCGAAAATAATTCTTGCTCAGCGCGCTCAGTTTGAAAGGTTCTGGGCGGATTATATTGATGAATTAAACAAAATAGGACTGGAAAAATACGAAGCTCATATACAGAAACACATTGATGAACGCATTGAAAAATGGAGCCCGAAAGAATAATGGTAAAAAAAACTTTTTGGGGTACATTGGTTAATCAGAGACAGCTTGTTTATATGTCTCTGCCGTTGGTTCTGTATATAATTCTTTTCTCTTATGTTCCCCTCTGGGGATGGTCAATGGCTTTTCAGAACTACAAACCGGCATTAAGTTTCTCGGAACAGCAATGGGCGGGAATTCGATGGTTTAAATTTCTTTTTACCGATCCGGGATTTTTGAGAGTTCTGCGAAACACTCTGGCGATGAGTCTAATCAATATGGCTCTCGGCTATATTACAGCGATTAGTTTCGCTCTGCTTTTAAACGAATTAAAAAAAGTCGGTTTTAAAAGAACAGTGCAAACAATCTCATATCTGCCGCACTTTCTTTCATGGGTAATTGTAACAGGTCTTGTATCATCAGTGCTGGCTGTTGAAAACGGAGTCATTAACGATTTTTTATTAGGCATAAAAATAATTAAAGAGCCGATTCTGTTTTTAAGCAAGCCGGATTACTTCTGGGGAATTGTCGGTTTTACCTATGTATGGAAAGAAGTCGGCTGGAACACAATTATTTATCTTGCCGCCATCGCCGGTATTGATCCGAATCTTTATGAAGCAGCTGAAATTGACGGCTGCAACAGATTCCACAAAATGTGGTTTATCACCCTTCCCGGGATCAAATCGACAATTATCATTCTATTGATAATGAGTATCGGGCGTGTTTTGGACGCGGGCTTTGAGATGCAATACCTTCTGAAAAACGGATTGATTCAGGACGTTGCGGAAACCATCGACATCTTTGTGCTCCGTTACGGTTTTGAAATCTCTAACATATCTCTTGCGACAGCGGCGGGAATGTTTAAAAATGTAGTCAATGTTACGTTAATTTTTCTTGCTAACTGGCTCGCGAAAAGAATGGGCGAAGAGAGGCTGATATGATAGGCAGAAAACAATCAAGAATTGAAACCGGCATATTCGATATTATTAATTTTGTGTTCATGCTCATCATTATGTTTATAATGCTTTATCCTTTCTGGAACACTATCGCAATTTCATTTAATCTTGCAACAGACACTACAAGAGGCGGCATTACTTTTTTTCCGAGAATTTTTACCGCGGCGAATTACCGCGCTGTATTTGCGACAGGCGATATTTATAACGCTTTTTTCATCTCGGCTGCAAGAACAATAATCCAAACAGTTCTGGGAGTTTTTCTTACATCGATGCTTGCCTATGCTTTAAGCCGCAAAGATTTTGTTTTAAGAAAAGCGTTTACGCTGATAATAATACTTTCTATGTATGTTAATGCCGGTCTTATCCCGAATTATTTTCTTATTCGTTCTTTAGGAATGATTAACACATTCTGGGTATATATAATTCCGGGAATGATAAGCGCATTTAACTTCATTATCGTAAGAACATATATTTCAAGACTTCCTGAAAGCATCATTGAGTCAGCGAAAATTGACGGCTGCGGCGAGTTTATAATTTTTGTCAGAATTATTTTTCCGCTGTGCGCTCCTGTTCTTGCGACTATCGCTCTTTTTATCGCGGTGGGAGCGTGGAACTCATGGTTTGACACAATGATTTATAATTCCGCCAGAGTGAATCTTCACACATTACAATACAAATTGATGGAGTTTATACAGCAAAGTCAGGCTCAAAGCATGAGCGCAAGCAATATCGGAGCGATGGGAATGTCATCTGATCTTGCGTCAACACCGACGCCTATGAGTATGAGAGCGGCAATAACAGTTGTGGCAGCAATGCCGATTTTGGCAGTATATCCGTTTCTGCAGAGATACTTTATCTCCGGCATTGCGGTTGGAAGCATAAAAGAATAGGAGATTAATTTTATGAAGAAATTTATTTTTACAGTTGAGCCTGAATCATTTGAAGGCGTAAAAAGAATCGCGCGGAAAATCGCGCTGGATTTTAAAAAAGTCAGCGGGCTGCTTCCTGAAATAACTGAAACGCCGCCTTCGTCAGAAGAAAACGGTTACTCAATTATTTTCGCCTCGTTAGGTAAAAGTCCGCTAACGGAAAAATTAATAAGCGAAGGAAAATTCGATCCTTGCGGCATTCAAGGCAAACGCGAAGTTTACCAGATCAAACTGCTCAGTGATTCAACCCTGCTGATTTGCGGCAGCGATAAACGCGGAACGATTTACGGAATGTTCGCGTTATCTGAATATATCGGCGTATCTCCCCTTCACTTTTGGGGAGACGCGGAACCTGCCCTGAAAGAAAAACTCGAGATTAAAAAAGATATTGAAGCAGTTTCTAAAGAGCCGAGCGTAAAGTACCGCGGCTTTTTTATCAATGACGAGTGGCCTTGCTTCGGAAACTGGACATTCGCCAAGTTCGGCGGCTTTACTTCCGAGATGTACGATCATGTTTTTGAACTGTTACTCCGTTTGAAAGGCAACTATCTTTGGCCTGCGATGTGGACTTCCTCTTTCCCGCTTGACGGACCGGGAAACTTAAACGAAGAGCTTGCCGATATTTACGGGGTTGTAATGGGCGCGTCTCATCACGAACCGTGCCTTAGGGCAAGCGAGGAGTGGGATAAGGTAAGAGGACCGCAGTCTGAGTACGGCAATGAGTGGAATTATTACACTAATAAAAACGGGCTTTTAAAATATTGGGAAGACGGGCTTAAGAGAAGCGGGAAGTACGAAAAAATTATTACCATAGGAATGCGCGGGGAGCGGGACAGCTCGATGCTCGGCGATAATTCAACATTAAAAGAAAATATCGATCTGTTAAAAGACATAATTAAAAATCAGCGCGAACTAATAAAAAAACATGTTAATCCCGACATTGATAAGGCTGCGCAGGTAATCGCTTTATATAAAGAAGTGGAAGAATATTATTACGGAAATAAAGACGCGGACGGATTGAAAAACTGGAATGAGCTTGACGGCGTAATCTGTATGTTATGCGAAGATAATTTCGGTTTTATGCGTACGCTGCCCACAGAAGAAATTCGCGGGCGAATAGGCGGCTTTGGAATGTATTATCATTTTGATTATCACGGCAGTCCAATATCTTATGAATGGATGCCGTCTACTTCATTCGAAAGAACGTGGGAACAAATGTGCATGGCTTATGATTACGGCATCAAGGATATATGGATTGTAAATGTCGGCGATTTAAAATTCAACGAAGTATCGCTCTCCTATTTTATGTCTCTTGCTTATGATTTTGATAAATGGGGAACCGGCGCTATTAACAGCATAGACAATTACACATCAGAGTGGCTTGAAAAAACATTTCCCGCTGTCGATGCCGAAACCCGTGAAAAAATGTCGCAGATTCTGCACAAATATGTAAGAATGAACGCAATGCGCCGCCCTGAAGCGCTTAACGCCGATATTTATCATCCCTGCCATTATAACGAAGCGGATAGAATGTTAAAGCTCGCCGACAATATTGAAACTCTGAACGAAGAAGTGTTTTCAAATGTTTCGCGGGAAACTTCGCTGCGGGAAGCTTTCTACAGCATGATTTATTTTCCGGCAAAGGCAAGCATTAACCTTCTTAGAATGCATTTATACGCGGCGAAAAACAAACACTACGCGAAACAGGGAAGAAAGATCGCAAATAAATATTACGATCTTGTAACAGAGTGCATCGAAAAAGACCGCGCGTTATGCGAAGAGTTCGCGCAGTTTAAAAACGGCAAGTGGAAAGGAATGGAACTTGAACAGCATATCGGCTTTATAAAATGGAACGAAGATAACTCAAGGTATCCTCTGCGTACTCTCGTTGAGCCCGCGTACAAACCCAGAATGGTTGTTTCGCGCAAAGACAGAGAAGAAATTTATACTAAAACTTACGGCAGCCCCATGACAATAAAAATTGACGATTTTCTTTACGCCGAAAACGACGAAGTTGTTCTTGAAATCGCCAATGACGGAATTGGTAGTTTTGATTATGTCATCGAATTGGATCAAAATGGCAATGAATGTTCATGGCTGGAAATTAGCTCGTTAAAAGGAACGGTAGATTGCATTGAAGAAATAACCATGCGCTGCAACAGACAAAAACTCGCCGCATTTGCTGCGGATGATCAAATCCAAACCGCGCGCGTTATCATCAAAGACAAAGAAACAACTGTGATTGCGGAAATCAAAGCAAAAACTGTTAATACCAAAAATCTGCCGCCAATGACCTTCATGGAAAACAACGGCGTAATCGTAATGGAAGCGAATCATTTCTGCTGTAAAAAAGATGTGAAGCGCGGCAGTTTCATCGAATTAAACAATTACGGCAGAAGCGCCGCCGCGAAGGGAATTGATTGCGGCGCCATGAAAATTTTTCCCGCCACCGTAAACTTTAACGAAGCGGAAGAAAAGCCTTCGCTGTCATACCGCTTCATAACAGAAGAAAAACGCGATTACACAATCGAAGTATGGACAACCCCGGCAAATTCCGTTCAGAACAAACGCCCCATTCGATTTGTATTAACCTGCCCGCAAAACAAAGAACAAATAATCACCGCGGTATCTGCGGAAATCAGAGCGGGAAACCCGGGAGATAAAGACTGGTGCCTCGGAGTGCTGGATAATATCCGCGTCAGCAAAGCAAATGTTTCGCTTGAAAAAGGTCTCCAGGAAATTTCAATAAGCCCGCTGGAAGCAGGTTTTATTCTTGAAAGGATACTGATATATAGAAAGGATGAGCGATTATTGGAATCTTATTTAGGACCGAGGGAAAGTTTTTTTGTAAAATGAGGCTGTTCCAGTAATTAAACGGGTAAGTTAAGCAACAGTTGCACGATCATTGTAAAGCTTGTGCATAAGTAAAACAAATTCTTTTTGCTCCAAGATCACTGTAGCAAGGCACATGGCGCATGGAGTTTACTGGAAAAGGGGCAATAGAGAATAACAGGCACTAGGCGTTACCTTGAAAAGCTGTATATTATAGGTAAGGAGCAATATATGGCAGATGTACATGGATAGATAGATTACCCAAAAAGTATTGGCTTTGAGCAGGTCTGGGTGGCTTTAATGGAAACTCGTCAACGGCAAGAAGAAAATGCACGCCAACAAAAAGAAACCGCTCGCCAGATGAAGGAAAATCAACAAGAAACAGAACGATTTTTGAAAGAAAATGCAGCAGCTTTAAACAAACAGATTGGATCATTAACCAACCTTTTCGGCGATTTTACAGTCGGCATGATAATTCCAAAAATCAATGATAAGTTTTACGACTTGGGTCTTGTTTTTCCGGAAGCAAGTCCAAATCGTACCTTTAATGACAGGGAAAACGGTCTTGCATTTGAAATTGATATAATGCTTGAGAACGGCGATAAAGCCATGCTGATAGAGGTTAAAACCAAACTTACTGTGGAGCGCATAAACAAACACATAGAACGTCTTGAGAAAATGCGCAGATACGCAGATACACATGGCGATAGCGAACCAAAGGTTCGACGTACCTTTTTAGGTGCGGTTGCAGGTTTTGCGATAAGCGATGAAGTAAGAGAAGTTGCATTAAAAGAAGGTTTTTATTTAATAGAATCTTCCGGAGAAAATTTTAATATTACACCTCCTAATAATAAACCAAAGGAATGGTAATAATTATTATAAAATGTTTTTGGAATAGTTAATAATGCTCATTAAATTACCGCCGAAAGGCGATTGCCGCACTTGCCGCATGAAGTTTATTGCAGGAAAATGAAAAAAGAAACTATGGAAAGTTAAAGATTAAATTAAAAACTTGGGAAAATTTAACGTCGAACGCATGAAATAAAAATTTTCTCGCAAAGGCACAAAGATCGCAAAGCTTTCATTCGATTTCTTTTCTTTAACCTATAAAAATCTCAGATTTTTAGGTAAAAAGAAGATATCAAACAAATACTTTGTGATCTTAGTGTTCCTTTGCGCCTTTGTGAGATAAAATTCAAATACATGTGTTTAGCGTAGGGAAAATTTCAAATTAACTTGAAACTTCTCATAAAAATTGATATATTGTAATCATGAGGCAAACAACCGCCGCTTTATACAAAACCCCGCCAAAACCCCATGTGAATTCAAATTCTCTCTCTCTCTCTCTCTTAATATAGAAGAAACTTGTCAAAAATACTGCCCTCATGCCCTTTTTCAGGGGATAGCTCTGTCCACAGGGGAACATACCCAATTTTTCACGGTAACACTTGCCCGTATGGGCTGTGAATAACGCCGGCGGGCATTGTACGTGAATTTTAGTTATTTAGGAGGAAAAAATGATGAAAAGAAAAGGCATTGTTTTAATGGTGTTTCTTATTATTGTTTTAGGCGGATGTTTGACAAACCAGAATCAGATTAATGTAAACAGTAACGAAAATAAGCAAATTATTAACGGACCTAATGTTAATTTAAAGCTGGATTTTCGAGGCTGGTATCAATGGGGCGGCATTGAAGTTGTAAGCAGGGATAATATATTAACCCTTAATGGAAAATTCAATACGGCTGGTTATGTTACTGAACAAATACCTCAATCTTTAAAAGGTAGAACAATAATTCTTGAAATACAAAATACAGAAGCATCTAACTTTTTTGACGACCGTATGTTGAAAATCACTATAAACAAGAATGACAGACTTATTCGTCCTCTTAATATACCCAATCTAATTGAAGGTGAATATATCCCGTCAAATTTCAAACAGATAGAATTTGTTTTACCCGATGATTTTGATGGCAAATTAGGTTTTGTTTTCTATCAGGCTGAATTGAAAAATTTGCAGATAACTGCAACGTATAAATAAATTACAGCCTCAGAGGATAATATGTTTAATAAAATAATTTACAATAATGTAACAAAAAAAAGGAGAACACACATGAAAGAAACAAAAAAGTTTCTAGGGATTATTGCCATTGCCGCAATAATCGGACTTGGTTTTAACGCTTGCGATGATGAGGGTAACAACAATGGCGGCGGAAACAACACAATACCGGTAACAGGCGTTACACTAAATAAAACAACGCTTGCGTTAACGGTAGGAAGCGCAGATGCATTAGTTGCGGATATTGCACCGTCAAACGCGTCAAATACTAATGTAACATGGTCAACAAGCAATGCTTCTGTCGCCACAGTAAATAACGGCACAGTAAACGCAATATCCGCAGGAACGGCGACCATTACCGTAACAACAACAGACGGCGGAAAAACCGCAACTTGCGCAGTTACGGTAACAGCGGTCGGCGCTTCAGTAGCTGTAACAGGCGTTACGTTAAACAAAACAATGCTAGCGTTAACAGTTGGGGGCTCAGATACATTAATTGCGAATATTGCGCCTTCAAACGCGACAAATACTAATGTAACTTGGATCTCAAGCAATGCTTCTGTCGCCACTGTTAGTAACGGTACTGTAACCGCAGCAGCAGTAGGAACGGCGGCAATTACCGTAACAACAACAGACGGCGGAAAAACCGCGACTTGTACAGTTACAGTAACAGCAGTCGGCGCTTCAGTACCAGTAACAGGTGTTACACTAAACAAAACAACGCTTGCGTTGACGGTTGGGGGTGCAGATACATTGGTTGAGGATATTGCGCCGTCAAACGCGACAAATACTAATGTAACATGGTCGTCAAGCAATACTTCTGTCGCAACGGTAAATAATGGCACTGTAACCGCAGCCACCGCAGGAACGGCAACCATTACCGTAACAACGGCAGACGGCGGAAAAACCGCGACTTGCGCAGTTACGGTAACAGGCGGCGGTGATCCAATAATTCCCGGAACAGGAAGCAAGTTGACGGTCAACGGACTGCCGAGCGGAACATACGCAGTTTATGTGTTTACATCAGGAACTGACGTTTCAACTTATGACGCTATCACAAATGCTTACGTTTCAGGCAGTTATCAGGCAGTCGGTGCAGCGGTTACCTCAGGAAACAGTTTTAACCTCATAGGCTGGAACGGCACAACAGCTACAACCGCGTGGACAGGATCGGGCAATCTTCCTGTGCTTTTGTTTAAAGCAACAGGCAGTGTTACTGACACAGGAAACCCGATGTACAGTTACGCAACGGTTAATTTCAGCAGCGGAAATGGCACGGCTAATATCAGTAATTTTACGGCGGTGGTGATGCATACCCACACATACAGTACAACATGGTCAAGCAACGCAACGCAGCACTGGAAAGAGTGTACAGTCGCGGGCTGTGACGCAAAAACAGAAACCGCCGATCACACGTTAGCGTACGGTATTTGTACAACGTGCGGATATGACACCCATATTCACACATTCAGTACAACATGGTCAAGCGACGTAACGCAGCATTGGAAAGAGTGTACAGACGCGGGCTGCGATGTCAAAACAGGAACTGCTAATCATGCGCCGTCAAACAGTATTTGTACAACATGCGGATATGATAACACTCCCATAGAAATGGAAATGGTGCAAATTCCGGCAGGAACCTTCACAATGGGAACAGTAAGTGGCGGTAATGATGATGAGCGACCGGTTAGACAAGTAACATTAAGCGCGTTTAAGATGGGAAAATATGAAGTAACGCAGGAGCAGTATCAGGAAGTAATGGGAGAAAATCCAAGCTCTTTTGGCTCAAACCCCGCAGCAGGAGAATTACAAGGCAAACGCCCTGTAGAAAACGTAACTTGGTTTGACGCTATAGAGTTCTGTAATAAGCTAAGTGTAAAGGAAGGATTAACACCTGTGTACACGATTACAGGTAGAAATCCTTCTACTGGATATCCTATTACAGACGCAACAGTTTCGGCGAATTGGAGTAACAACGGTTATCGTTTACCGACAGAAGCGCAGTGGGAATACGCATGCAGAGCAGGTTCAACCACAGATTGGACTTTTGGCAATGATCAAAACCAGCTAATAAATTATGCATGGTATGGAGCTAATTCAAACTATATGACACATCAGGTAGGAAAGAAGACGGCAAACGCATGGGGATTATACGATATGCATGGAAACGTATATGAATGGTGCTGGGACTGGTTTGGTTCGTCATATTACGGAGAAAGCGGAAATACGAACAATCCCATGGGACCTGCTTCCGGCCCTGACCGCGTGAGACGCGGCGGGAGTTGGTTCAATTCGGCAGGGTACACTCGTTCGGCCTACCGTTTCATCTTCAATATCGTCTTCAGGAACAGCGAGCTCGGCTTCCGTGTTGTTCGCCCCTGAGTTCGGAGTGAAGCTCAACGGTGCCTGTCACCACTTTTTCATAGCGTAGGTTGCTGTCTGACCACTAGCGAGTGGTCAGACAGTTAAATCGAACATCAAATGAAGTTTAATGATAACACTTTAACTATTGATGGTCTGTCTATAATGTGGACACATTATAGACAGACTACCTTAGAATCCGCATGGCGGATGCAACGGTGCCTGTTACTACTTTTCCATAGCGTAGGTTACTGTCTGACCTACGCTACCAGTAGCGCACTGGAGCAATTCAAGGAGAAATGAAATAAATGAAAAGCAAACTTTCATACATCTTTTCACAACTCCGCAACCCAACAGGGAGTTTTTTTAAACTGAAAAAATACCCTGACGGATCAATAGGGTGTTTTTCTGTGCCGGAAAAATCCCCTGACGGATCAATAGGGTGTTTTTCTATGCCGGGAAAATGCCCTGACGAGTCAAAAGGGAGTTTTTCTATGTTGGAAAAATCCCCTGACGAGTCAAAGGGCTTTTTTCTGTACCGGAAAAATCCCCTGACGGATCAAAATGGTGTTTTTTTATGCTGGAAAAACGCCCTGACGATTCAAAAGGGAGTTTTTCTGTGTTGGAAAAATGCCCTTACAGTCTGCATTTATGCAAATATGAGGGGAAAACGACAGAATTCACTAAAAAGGAGCCAGGAAACGTTGTTTCCTATCAATTTAACACGCCGCTTCTGCGGCATCAAGCGAGGCATTTATGGCAACAAAAGACTGGTTACCGACAAGCAGATCAGAACAACTGTCAATGGCAAAAAAATGGGACAGCTATCTGACCGAACAAAGAGTAAAAGAGTGGAGCGTATCCGCCGATTTAAGAAAAGAATTTTATAAAGCATTAACAGACGCTGATAAAACATTTTCAATAGCGACAACAAACGACCGCACAGCGGCAATGAACGCCGCCGTTAGAGTATCATTCGGCAAATTGGTTGACATCATGCGGGACTTACGCCGCCGCCATTTTTTCATGCCGCCCCTCACCGAAGCCGATTGGGTCAGCCTCGAAATGCGTATCCCCGACACGACAATCTCAAAAGTCGGCACTCCTACAAGCGTGGTAACAGCGGAAATCACCTATCCCCATAAAAACGCTCTTTCATTACGCATAATTCCAATAGACGGTCAACATTTTGACGACCGTTCCGATTGGGGCTTCCGTATTTATTTCGGCGTTCTTCCTCAAACAGGAAGCATTTCCGAAGAAATGATCATTGAAAGGCAGTATTTACGCCGCCAGCCTCAAAACCCCGAAGAATTAACGGCAAGTCATTTCACAAGAAGAAAAAGGGATTTAATAGAATTCCCTTATGACAATTCAGGAAAGCAATGTTTTATCTGCGTCCGTTACGAAAACAGCAAAGGAGACAAAGGGCCTTGGGGGCCTATGGTTAATTCGTTTATTCCATAATAAAACAATCTCTGTTAAAAGTTGATTGTACCCTGCCGTACATCCCTTCGCTGGAAACTTCATTGCGAGTACGGCAGGCTTTCACTTGCCGTATTTTCATCTGGTGAATTTGTTTGTTGCGGGCTTTGATTTGGATTGGTAATATGAAATGTTTCTGTAAACCATCTCTCTATTCTTTTATATCCTGTAACAACTCCGTTTTCAATTGCTTTGTAACCTGTAACAACACTGTTCTCAATTACCTTATAGCCTGCAACAACGGCTTCTTCGATTTTTTTATTTGCTTCCACAAACCTTTCCATTAAATTACTCCTATTCGTTATATTACTGCTTTCCGGCAATGGTTCTTCTGTTGAAGAAACAGCCGCTTCATCTGCTGA
>Ga0209755_10006825_pt1 | contig 12515 bp, 14 predicted proteins | sample TergutCo191P1_FD_187301 | JGI IMG/M metagenome (GOLD analysis project Ga0209755, IMG submission 187301) | Cornitermes sp. P1 segment gut microbial communities from Petit-Saut dam, French Guiana - Co191P1 (SPAdes) (version 2) | ecosystem: Host-associated > Arthropoda: Insects > Digestive system... | reverse complement strand
AAATGACCTGAGCTTGCCGGCCTGCAGTTTGAAACTTCGCCTTCAACCAAAACGGCGGGGAAAGAACCTTCAAGGTTTAAGCGAATTTGTTCAGTAAGCTCGCTTACAGTCAGCGCTTTTATATTCATCACTTCTCCTTTTCAGGAGAATCTTTTTTCCAGTTATCTTCGGGGAATAATTTTTTTTCCAGGAAATGCACAAATATAAGAGTAAACAAAGCAAGAACCAAAACAACGCCGGCGGCGATTAACATTCCCGCGCCGATTGTCAGTCCAATCGCCGCCGTGAGCCAAAGCGACGCGGCTGTTGTCAATCCTCTTATATTGTTGCCAAGTTTAATAATCGCACCTGCGCCGAGAAAGCCCATGCCTGCGACAACCTGCGCTGCGATTCTTCCCGGATCGCCTCCGCCCATTTGCTGAGGAATCCAGATTGATAAAAGCATCAGGCAGGATGCTCCAAGGCAGATTAGAATATGAGTGCGAAGTCCCGCGACCTGACGGCGGCTTGATCGTTCAATCCCGATTATAAAACCTGCAGTGAACGCAAGACAAAGGCGGATGATTATATCAGCTTCTGTTAGTGGTTGATCCATTTTAAAAATATACAGTAAAAATGAAGTTCTTTCAATTATGGATTAATGAATATGTGTTATAATATCAAAATGAAAATAAATATGTTATTGGGCGCGGCTTCAGCGGCTACGCAGATTGAAGGCGGCGGTTTTAAGCACACATGGAGCGACTGGTACGAAAAAGGCCGTATAAAAGACGGAACAAATCCTGCCCGTGCGAATGATCACTTGAACCGCTGGAAAGAAGATATCGATTTAATGTGCAGCATGGGTATCAGAATCTACAGGTTGAGCGTTGAATGGGCGCGCATTGAACCGCAGAAAGGCCGTTATGACGAAACGGCTGTGAAATGGTACCGCGCTCTCCTTGAATATATAAAAAGCAAAAGTATGTTCGCGCTTTTAACAATACATCATTTTACAAATCCGCTGTGGTTCGAGGAATCGGGCGGTTTCGCGAATCCTAAAAATATCGTGGTCTATCTTGGGTATGCCGATTACATTGTAAGAAATTTTGGCGATCTTGCTGATGAGTATGTAACAATAAATGAGCCGAATGTTTTCGCTGTTATGGGATATCACACGGGAGTTTTTCCGCCGGGATTTAAATCCGTATTTAAAGCGATGCGTGTGCAGTCTGTAATGGCCTGCTGTCATATTCTCGCTTATAATTTAATCCACCGCCTTAGAAGAGAACTTGGCTTTAAAAACACTAAGGTAGGATTTGCGCATCACGCGCGCGTGTTTGCGCCTAAAAATAAAAACAATTTGTTTCACAAATTATTCGCTTCAATATCTTCGCTGATGTTTCAGGACGCTCTTGTAAGAGCCTGTCTTCTTGGGCGTTTTATTTTTCCGCTTAGAAAGTACGCGAAGATCCGCCGCGGCGAATACGCCGATTTTCTTGGATTAAATTATTACACAAGGTCATCGGTTTCTTCTCTTGCGGACGGGGTGGAAAAAAACGCGCCTCATAACGATCTTGGCTGGGAAATTTATCCTCCCGGCATCGCGCAATGCGCCGCGGATTTATTCAAGCTTTTAAAAAGGCCTGTTTACATCACAGAAAACGGAACCTGCGACAACAGCGATTCTTTCCGCTGCCGCTACATCTACGATCATTTAAAAGCGCTTACAGACAGCGGCCTTCCTATTGAACGTTACTATCACTGGTGTTTCACCGATAACTTTGAATGGTGCGAAGGCGAAAGCGCGCGCTTTGGTTTGGTTTATGTTGATTTTGAAACCCAAAAGCGGACTATAAAAAAGAGCGGAAAGTTTTACTCTTCTGTGATCAAAAATAAATGCGTTACCGATGAGGATTTTAACGAGTACGTTAAACCCCAGGAGTATAAGACATGATAACTTTTAACGATAACGCCTTCCATCTTCAAACTGATGCCTCAAGTTATATCTTGCGAATAACAAAACACGGTCACCTTGAGCATATTTATTACGGGACAAAACTGGAACAGCTTTTTGCAAATGATATTGAGGCTCTCGCCCCGAAACGCACGACCGCCGCGGGCGGGACTACTGTCGCGTATGACAGAGATGATCAGCTTTACTGTCTCGATTCAATGTGCCTTGAGTGGTCCGGCATCGGTAAAGGCGATTACCGTTATTCGCCCGCGGAAATTAAAATGCCGAACGCCGGTTTTGTTACCGATTTTATTTATGAAAGCCACAGCGTAAAAGACGGAACAATCGCGATGAAGGAACTGCCGTCGGCGTTTGGCGGCGAAAATGAATGCGCGTCTTTAACGCTTCAACTGCGCGATAAAGCGTGCAACGTTTCTTTAAAAATGATCTATACGGTTTTTGAAAAAGCAAATGTGATAGCGCGGCGCGTTGTGCTTGAAAATAACGATGAATCGCCGCTTGTAATCCGCAGGCTTTTGAGCATGTCATTTGACATGCCGAACATGGGTTACAACCTGATCACCTTTGACGGCGACTGGGCAAGGGAAGCGCACCGTCATGACCGCCCTCTGCAGTACGGCGTTTTTGTAAACGAGAGCAGAAGCGGGTCAAGCGGCAATAAGCACAATCCCGGCTTTCTGTTATGTGAAAACGGAACATCGGAAAGCGGCGGCAGAGTTTACGGTTTTAATCTTGTATATTCGGGCAATCATTTTGGTTTTGCCGAGCTTAACAGTCATGAGCTTGTGCGCGTTGGAATCGGAATCAGCCCGCATTGTTTTGAATGGGAACTGAAAAAAGGCGATTCGTTTGAAACGCCGCAGGCTGTGATGACTTTCAGCGAAAACGGTTTTAACGGACTAAGCCGCAATTTTCATTCTTTTGTTAATAACCATATTATTGACAAGAACTGGCAAGGCAAGGAGCGTCCTGTTTTATACAACGCTTGGGAACCCTGTTTTTTTAATTTTAATCAGGGGAAGCTTGCCTCCCTTGCGCGTAAGTCAAAAAAGCTCGGCATGGAACTATTTGTTCTTGACGACGGCTGGTTTGAAGGACGCGACAATGACAAAACCGGTCTTGGCGATTACGCTGTAAATAAAAAGAAATTTCCATTTGGTCTTGCGCGTTTCGCGCGTAAGGTTCGAAAGATGGGAATGCAGTTCGGCATCTGGTTTGAGCCGGAAATGGTAAATGAAAACTCAAATCTCTTTCACGCCCACCCTGAGTACGCTGTCCGTCTGCCCGGCTGTGAATCAACTTTGGGACGTAATCAACTTGCGCTGGATCTCTGCAATCCGCAGGTGCGCGATTACATCGCGGCGTCGGTTGGAAAAATACTTGACGAAACAGGCGCATGTTATGTGAAATGGGACATGAACCGGCATATCAGCGAATTTTATTCGCCTCATATAGCTTCATCATTACAGGGTGAATTTTTTCACCGCTACATACTCGGTCTTTACGATGTGCTTCGCCGTGTTTTCAAACCGCGCCCTCACATTCTGCTTGAATCCTGCGCTTCCGGCGGAAACCGTTTCGATCTTGGAATGTTGTGTTTCTCTCCTCAGATTTGGACATCGGACTGCACAGACCCTGTCGTGCGTCAGAGTATTCAGGGCGGCCTTTCCTACTTATACCCGCAGTCGGCAATGGGCGCGCACGTTTCCGACGCGCCGCATCAGCAGACGTTACGTGACACGCCGATTTCCACCCGCTACAATACCGCGTGTTTCGGCAGTCTCGGCTACGAGATGGATTTGCGGTTTTTATCGCCCGCGGAAAAACGCGAAATTAAAAATCAAATTGCCTTTTATAAAGCCCGCCGTAAAACTTTTCAATTCGGCGTCTTTGAACGGCTGCCTGTTCAATCAAGAATTATTGCGGGCAAGCCCGCGTCAACATTTGATAACGGTAAAAAAATCTGGCTTTGCCGCGGCGAGAAAGAAAGCATCGCGGGCTTTTTTCAGCAAAAAGCGGGAAACGGCGAAGAGCCTGACATTTTACGAATCCCCGGCTTAACAAAAGACAAACTGTACCGCGTAAGAACGCAGGGACAGCAGCTTTATATCAAACGCTTCGGCGGACTTGTCAAACATCTTCTGCCTGTTACATTAGACCCAAACGGCTTTATCCTGCGCACTGTTAACCGTTTTTATACTTTAACCGACTGTGTTGAAACCTATGAATGCCGCGGCAGCGTCCTTTCAGCCGGAATTTTGCTTAACAACCAGTTTATGGGCAATAACTACAATAATAAAACAAGGCTCCTTGGCGATTACGGCTCAAGTTTGTATGTAATTGAAGCGATTTAATTACGAAAAAGTTGTTTCTGCCGCCTTCGCGCGGTTTTCTAAATATAAAGCCTCATTTAATAAATATTTTACTTGCCATATTCATTTTAAAGACACATACTTGATATTATAAATAAATTTTTTTAAGGAGAAAACATGAAAAAAGCTGTTTTTTGGGTAATCTTTTTATTGATTACAATATCGCTTGTCCTGACATTGGGAAGCTGCCGCCGGGAAACGGGTCCGTCAAAAATAACCTTAACTATGGGCTCATGGAGAGCGGACGATGTAGCTCAGATGAACAATTTACTCGCCGCGTATAAAGGACTAAATCCGAATGTGGAGATTCAATTCCGCCCTACAAATCCGCCGGAATATAACGCAACGCTCAGGCTGCAGCTTGACAGCGGCACAGGGCCGGATTTAATGTATGCCCGCTCTTACGCTACCGGTCAGGAACTCTTTAATTCCGGTTATTTCGGCAATAATTCTGATATTCCGGGCGTCAGCCAGAACTTTACCTCTTCTAACGCGGCGCCGTGGCAGATGCCGAACGGCACATTCTTCGCGGTTCCTTTCGCGGCGGTTTCGCATGCGGTATATTACAACAAAACAATCTTTCAGAGGGAAGGACTCACCGTTCCGCAGACATGGGAAGATTTCCTCTCTCTGTGCGCGACGCTTTTTTCAAAAGGCATTACCCCTCTGGCAAACGGCATTGCCGACGAATGGGATATCCTGGAAGTTTTCTTCCTGAATATGCTGCCCAATTTTATCGGCGGCTCAGCAGACCGCTTACAGTATGAAAGCGGCGCGAAAAAGCTGAACGATGCCGGCTGGGTTGCCGCGTTTCAGGCTGTTGCGGATACTGCAAGATTTCTCCCAAGGGGCTGGGAATCTGTAACATATAATGATTCACAGGCGTTATTCGCTAATCAGCAGGCTGCTATGTTCCTTGACGGATCATGGACTGCCGGAACATATGACGGCGTGCCGTTTAACTGGGGAGTATTTGCGACACCCGCTCCCAGAGGAAGAAATACAATAATAGTATTCCATCCTGATATGGCGATTACATATAATGCCAAAACCACTCATCCTCAGGAAGCCAGAGCGTTCCTTGCGTGGATTGCTTCCCGCGAAGGCGCGACAGAGGCGTCAAAAGCTCTGCCTTTAGGTTTCTTCCCGATGATTAATTTCCCGATCCAGCTTGATAACGCTCACGCGAATGAATTCCTCTCCTTGAATCAGGGCAAAGAAACAGATGCGCGCTTTGTATGGCCCAAATTTATGGAGCTGTACTCGCCGATGAATCAGGCTGTAATTCAAGTGCTTAGAGGCGCTATGACTCCCGCTCAGGCGGCAAATGCCATGGAAACGGAAGCGGCGAAATTACGCTAAAAAACCGGAGACCGGGGATTATAATTTGAATTATCAATCCCCGGTTCATAATCCTTATCAATATATAAAGGATTAAATTGAAAACCTTATTTAAAAATCCCGGTATAAGCTGGAGCCTCTATCTGATTCCGGCTTTGTTTTTCTATGTGCTGTTTATGGCATGGCCGCTTTTGAATTCTTTGCGCCTTAGTTTTTACACAGGTTCGCATGGGATGGGCTGGACATTCGTTGGCTTTGAAAATTTTAAACAGCTTTTTACTGTTGAGCAGTATTCACAGCGTTTTAGCAGCGCGTTTATTAATACCGTAATTTTCTTCCTTGTACATATGCTGGTACAGAACTGTCTTGGCATCTTCTTTGCGGTTTTACTTACCGGAAAATACATGAAAGGAAGAGAGTTCTTCCAGACAATTATCTTTCTTCCGACAACAATCGCCATTTTAGTTACAGGTTATCTCTGGAAACTTCTTTTAAACCCTGTATGGAGCGGCTCTGCTTTGCAGGCAATAGGGCTTGATTTTCTTGTCCGGCCGTGGTTGGGTGAAAGCAGCACCGCTTTATTTAGCGTGGCGCTTGTGTCCTGCTGGCAGTGGATCGGTATCCCTGTAATGATGTTTGTCGCGGCGCTTCGCGGCATTAACGATGAATACCTTGAAGCCGCGAATATCGAAGGCGCGAACAGCTTTCAGATTTTCTGGCGGATAAAACTACCGCTTATCAAACCGGTTGTTGGAATTATCGCCATCCTTACATTTGTAAATAACTTTAACGCCTTTGACGTTGTCTTTGCCATGACAAACGTTAACGGAGCGCCTAATTTCTCAACCGATCTTATCGGCACGTTGTTTTACCGCATAGGCATAGCAGGCCAGCATCCAATAGGAATTCCAAATCCCGGAATGGGCGCCGCGATTGCGACAATAACCTTTTTAATACTCTGCGCCGGGGTAATTCCCACATTGATTTATACACAGAGAAGGAATGACTGATATGGGTAAAAAAACAGCCGGATTTCCCGGCAGCTACATCATCCTCATTCTGTGGTCATTTACAGTTCTCTTTCCGCTTTGGGTCATGGTAATCAATTCATTTAAAGACAGGCTTTCGATTTATAAAAATCCTTTTGGCCTGCCTGAAAAATGGAATTTTTCAAATTATTCCGCGGTGCTTACAGACGGAGATTTTCTTATCTATTTTAGAAACAGTTTCATCGTTGTAATACTGTCGCTTTTGCTATTATTGATTTTTGGCAGTCTTGCGGCGTACGCTCTTGCCAACTGGCGCGGGAAAGTATCAAATGTCGTATATTTTTTCTTCATTGCCGGCATGATGCTTCCCATCAGAATCGCTTCAATAAGAATACTTGAGCTTATCAGGAATCTGGGATTGCTTAACACTATCTGGTCATTAATCCCTGTATATATCGCTATGGGTTTGCCTGTCGCTGTATTCATTCTGACCGCGTTCATAAGGCAAATTCCCCATGAATTAACAGAAGCCGGAATCATCGATGGAGCGAACCGTTTCGGCATTTTCGCCCAAATAATCGCGCCGCTTTTACGCCCCGCACTCGCGACAACCGCGATTTACAACCTTGTCCCCTTCTGGAACGATCTCTGGTTCCCGCTTATTTTTATCACCGATGACCGGTCAAAAACCCTGCTTTTAGGCGTTACCCGGTTATTCGGCCAATATCAAACCGACTGGTCAAGAGTGCTTGCTGTTCTTACGCTTTCCGCGATTCCTGTAATTTTATTGTACTTAATGATGAGCAAGCAATTTATCAAAGGCCTGACCGCCGGAGCTGTAAAAGGGTAGCGCAAAACAACCAGCCGCTTCGTTGTTATAAACCTCTTTTTATGATATATTTTTTATATGACCATTACTCAAACCGTGGAAATTCCCGCTGAAGGCAGGCGGACAATTGATGTTCCCCGCGAAGTGCCTGCCGGAAAAGTGATTCTTACGTTTACTCCGGTAATTGATAATACTGGAAACTGCGCTATAAGTACAAAATACACAACCATGTCAAAAGAAGAAGCTGTTTCGATGGTTTCTGATATAATTGAACAATATCGTCCGGCATTGGAAGAACTCGCGAAATGAAGGCGAAACCTATTGTTCGTCCTACAACCGAAACAGTTATAGTTTTTCACGAAGAATTAATAAATAAAATTGGCGGATTACATGGCATTAGAGATATGAATCTTCTTGATATGTCTATTAATTCGCCTTTTCAGACATTCGGCGGAAATGATTTATACCCAACAATTATTGATAAAGCTGCCCATCTAGTTTTTTCACTTATAAAAAACCATCCGTTTCTGGATGGAAATAAACGAATTGGCGTTACAGCCATGATTGCTTTCCTTAAATCAAACGGCTTTAATTTTACTTGTACTAATGAAGAACTTGCAGAATTTGGATTAGGTCTGGCTGATGGTTCATTTGATACGAATTATGCCCAGGAATGGGTAAAAGTACATATTAAGGACTAAGAATATCTTATTTTTTTTGTGCTCGTCGTTGAATATTTAAAATTTTTCTTCAAAAAATTTTCATTACGCACTTGACATAAATGTCAATATTTGATAGATTTTAACTTCACCCTTTATTTTTCTTAAGGGGCAAAGGAGACAGTCTAGGACTGTGCCCTTATTTTCAATATGCGAGCATATTGAAAAACAAGTATATTTAGGAGTTTTTGAGGAATGCCTACTATTAACCAACTGGTTCGTTCCGGACGGCAGAGGATTACATCCAAAACGAAATCACCGGCTTTAAAATCATGCCCGCAGAAAAGGGGAGTTTGTACCCGCGTAATGACAGTGACGCCCAAAAAGCCCAATTCGGCTCTAAGAAAGGTAGCCCGTGTGCGTCTTTCGCACGGCACCGAAGTTACAGCCTATATTCCGGGAATCGGCCACAATTTGCAGGAACACTCCGTAGTTCTGGTCAGGGGCGGACGCGTTAAGGACCTTCCCGGTGTTCGTTATCATATTATTCGCGGCGCGAAAGATACCTTAGGCGTAGCCGACCGTAAGCGCGGACGCTCAAAATACGGCGCAAAACGGCCTAAGGCTTAGGACATAAATTATGGGAAGAAAGAAAAAAACAATTGACCGCGGGATTTTACCCGATCCTAAATACAACAGCAAGGTTGTATCAAAATTTGTTAACAGAATGATGTGGGAAGGCAAGCGCTCTCTTGGACTTAGAATCGTTCATGAAGCCCTCGATGTTCTTAAATCAAAAACCGACAAAGAACCCCTTGAAGTTTTCTTAAAAGCTTTAGATAATGTAAAGCCTGTAATAGAAGTTAAGTCACGGCGCGTAGGCGGCGCGACTTATCAGGTTCCCGTTGAGATACGGGAGACAAGGCGCGAAGCTCTTGGTATGCGCTGGATTATCAACGCTGCCCGCGCGCGCTCGGGAAAAGGTATGGGAGACCGTCTTGCGGCGGAGCTTCTGGACGCTTATAATAATACCGGGACTGCTTTTAAAAAGAAAGAAGACACCCATAAAATGGCGGAAGCGAATAAGGCGTTTGCGCACTACCGCTGGTGAGCGAAAAGACTGTGTTTTTTTACTTTAGAAGTTTTGCAAAGCAAAATTTCAAGGTTTATTATAGATTGGTTTGAGTTTCCAAACCGCTCATACATCGTGTATGAGAAAGGTGGAACGATGTGGATATTGCGTATGTTGCTTTCTGCGATTTACCGCTGATTTTCCGCGACAAGCTGCGCTTGTATTAATCGTTTCCCCAAAGTAAATAATTAGTGTTCATTAAGGAGGACACAAATGGCGAAGGATAAATTTGTAAGAGAAAAAATCCACATGAATGTCGGAACGATTGGCCACGTTGATCACGGCAAAACCACTCTTTCTGCGGCTATAACCATGCATTGCGCCAGAAAATTCGGCGATAAGGTAATGAGTTATGATGAAATTGATAACGCTCCCGAGGAAAAAGCGCGCGGTATTACAATTAATACGCGTCACCTTGAATATCGCTCGGACAAAAGGCATTACGCGCACATTGACTGTCCGGGGCACGCCGACTATATCAAGAACATGATAACGGGCGCCGCTCAGATGGACGGAGCTGTTCTTGTTGTTTCCGCGCCGGATTCTGTTATGCCTCAGACAAGAGAACACATCATTTTAGCGCGTCAGGTCGGCGTTCCCAACATGATCGTGTTTTTAAATAAAATCGATCTTCTTGACGATCCTGATCTTGTAGAGCTTGTCGAAGAAGAAGTAAAAGACGTTCTTACAGCTAACGGCTTCCCCGGCAAAGAAATTCCCATTATCAAAGGTTCCGCGTTTAAAGCGATGTCGGAGCCAGATAACGCCGATGCTACAAAATGTATCGATGAACTTCTTAAAGCGATGGATTCATACTTCCCCGATCCGGTTCGCGATTCAGACAAACCTTTCATCATGCCGATCGAAGATGTATTCACAATTCAGGGACGCGGCACAGTCGTCACAGGCAAGGTAGAGCGCGGCGTATTAAAACTTAACGAAGAAGTTGAAATTATCGGCATTAAACCGACAAAGAAAACCGTTATCACCGGCATTGAAATGTTTAATAAGTTACTCGACGACGCTCAGGCCGGCGATAATGTCGGCACTCTTCTTCGCGGTATCGACAAAAAAGAAGTTGAACGCGGTCAGGTTCTCGCCAAGCCCGGTTCAATTAAGCCTTTTAATAAATTTAAAGGTCAGATTTATTGTTTATCCAAGGAAGAAGGCGGCCGTCACAGTCCGTTCTTTACAGGTTACAGGCCTCAGTTTTATTTCCGCACCACGGACATAACAGGCACTGTAAAACTTCCTGAAGGCAAGGAAATGGTTATGCCCGGCGATAATATCGAAATTATCGGCGAACTTATCCACCCGATCGCAATGGAAAAAGGACTTCGTTTTGCTATCCGCGAAGGCGGCAAGACAGTAGCTTCCGGCCAGGTAACAGATATTATAGAGTAAAAATAACGGCCTGATTACATTCGTGATCAGGTTTTGTATTTTTTCGGCGCTATGTTATTTATAGCCGGCGCCAAATAGGTAGACGGAGGAATGATGGCTAAGGAAGGAATTCGCGTTAGGCTGCGCGGTTTTGATGTAGAATTAATTGATCAGAGCGCAAAATCGATCGCCACGGCAGTTAGAAAAGCCGGTGCGAAAGTGACAGGACCCATCCCACTGCCGACGCGAATCAATAAGGTGACGGTGCTGCGTTCACCTCATGTTAATAAAAAGAGCCGCGAACAGTTTGAAATGCGGACTCACAAAAGGTTGATTGATATTGTTAATCCCTCCGCGGAAGTTATGGATTCGCTGATGAAGCTTGAACTGCCTGCCGGTGTTGATGTAGAAATCAAGCAATAAAACGGAGTACCACAATGTTAGGGCTTTATGCTAAAAAAATCGGAATGACACAGATTTTTGACGAATCGGGGAACCTTTATCCTGTTACCGTGATGCGCATCGATCCGAATGTTGTCATTGCCAAAAAAACAAATGAAACCGACGGTTACGCGGCGGTAGTTGTCGGTATCGACGAAGCAAAGAAAAATCGCGTAACAAAACCGTACGCGGGCCAGTTTGCGAAGACAGCGGTTGAAGAAAAAAAAGACGGCGCGGATAATTCATCAAACAAAGAATCCGAAAAGAAAAAATCCAAGCCGGGAAGAATAATCCGCGAGATCGATATTACTCCTAAAAAACGAATCCTTGAACTGCGCGATTTTGAAAAAGATGTAGCAATCGGCGATTCGCTCGGGCTTGAAGTGCTTGACGGAATCAGATATGTCGATGTTTGCGGCGTTTCTAAAGGCAAAGGTTTTCAGGGCGTCGTTAAAAGATACGGTTTCGGCGGCGGACGAAAAACTCACGGATCAAAATTTCACCGCGAGCCCGGTTCCACGGGACAGAACACTTATCCGCACAGAACTTTTAAAAACAGAAAGCTCCCCGGCCGTATGGGACGGGAAAAAACAACCGTATTAAGCCTGCGCGTAGTTAAAACCGATCCTGATAAAAAGCTTATTATGGTAAAGGGTGCCGTTCCGGGTATCAACAAAGGTCTGGTATTTGTTCGCAGCGCGGTTAAGAAGGGACGGTAAACATGAACTGTAAAGTGTATTCAATCGACGGCAAAGAAGTAAGAACTGTCGCTTTAGACGATAATGTTTTCGGCCTTCCTGTTAACGATGATCTTATATGGTACGCGATCAATAATGAGCTTGCGAACAGAAGATTAGGAACGGCCAGCACAAAAGGGCGCGCCGAGATTCACGGCTCTAACGCTAAACCTTATAAGCAAAAAGGAACGGGACGCGCCAGAAGAGGCGATAAAAAATCCCCGATTCTTGTAGGCGGCGGAACTATTTTCGGCCCGAAACCCCGTGACTTTTCTTACGCATTTCCAAAGAAAGCAAAACGGCTTGCGCTTAAAACAATCCTTAGCTTAAAAGCGCAAAGCGATATGTTAAAAATAATCGAAGACTTTTCAATAGAATCGGGAAAGACAAAAGACCTTGCGAAACTTTTGGATAATTTTGATCCTGGCACCCGCACTGTTTTAATTTTAAAGGACGATGATCCTAAATTGAAACGGGCGGCGGCGAACATTCCGTGGGTTAAATATCTTTCTTATAACCGCCTGCAGGCGCATGAACTTTTTTACGGCCGTCAGGTTTTGATGCTTGAGACCGCCGTTAAAAACTTAACCGAGTTTTACGGTGAAAAGGAGACCGCCCGATAATGCAATACGAAGATATTTTGATCGAACCTGTGCTGAGTGAAAAAGCGAATCA
>Ga0209755_10006824_pt1 | contig 12515 bp, 11 predicted proteins | sample TergutCo191P1_FD_187301 | JGI IMG/M metagenome (GOLD analysis project Ga0209755, IMG submission 187301) | Cornitermes sp. P1 segment gut microbial communities from Petit-Saut dam, French Guiana - Co191P1 (SPAdes) (version 2) | ecosystem: Host-associated > Arthropoda: Insects > Digestive system... | reverse complement strand
CGAAATGATCCGCTGCGCTTCCCTGTAGAGCGTTACGCGCTTAGCTTCGTCACTCTCTTTCAGGACTGTGTTGTAGACCTGGTCGAATTCGGCATTTTTGAAATTGACGAAATTTCCGCCGCTATTAGAAAGATACCTTGAAAGAAAGCTCCTGGGTGATACGTTGCTGGCATCCAGTGAAATGATTGTAGCATGGTATTTTCTCCCCATGTAAACTTCGGAAAGCCATGTTGCCCAGTCAACCAGGCGTATGCTTCCGCTTATTCCCGCGGCCTCAAGCTGATTGATGATTACCTGTGCGGTATCCACATGCATGGTGTAGTTGGATGACACGATTATTTCCAGAGGAAACCCTTGCGGGAAACCGGCTTCCGCCATGAGGGCTTTGGCTTTTTCAATGTTTTTCGGATAAGGGTCTTTCAGGGATTCTTCGTACACGTTTTTGAGTCCCGGAATGAGCGGGCTCCCCGAAGGCTCGCCTCTCCCGTAAAACGCTGCGTCAATGATCCCGTTTATATCCAATGCGTAGTTAACAGCCATGCGGATCCGAATATCGTCCAGAGGTTTCTGCGCGTTGTTAAGGGCCATGAGTTGAACCATGTTGGAATACCATGGAATTATATCGAAGTCTTTTTCGCTGAGCTGGGATAGCTGCGCGCCTGTAACGCTTGCGCCTTCTATGTTGCCGCCGCGCAGGCCCGTGAGCAGCGCGTCAGTATCGGCGGAGAAAATAATCGTGACCTTGTCCAGCTTTGGAAGATCGCTTTCGCGGTAATTTACGTTCTTTTTGAGAACGAGAGACTGCTGAGGTGAATAACTTTCAATGATGAAAGGCCCGCTGCCTATGGGATTTCTTTCCCTGTCGCTATTGTTTTCCGGAATAATTCCAATGGTGAGGTAGGGGAGAAATTCGGGGTCATGCTCTTTTAGGGTCAGGGTGATTTCGTTTGGCCCGGAAATCTCTGCCTTAGCGATCATGTCCAGCCCCGGAAACTTGGCCGCCGCCGCCGTATTCAGGGAGAACAGGGCGTCAGCCGGGCCGAGGACTTCACCGTTATGGAACATCACTCCCGGTCTGAGAGTGAAGATATAGTACAGCCCGTTATCTTCAATGCGATAAGATTCCGCAACCGCAGGAACGAGTCTGCCGGAACTGTCAGGTTTAACGAGTCCCTCGAAAACATTAAAAAGTATGCTTCGTCCGTCAGCCGTGTTTGCGGGATTCAGGGGGTCAAGGGTAACAGGCTCGGTCGTGACGCCGAAACGCAGCTCCGCAAGTTTTTCCTTTGACGAGCCGCCATGCCGGGAACAGGAGGCGCATAAGAAGATGAATATAATTAGCGCCGTTATACGCAATACGGTAAAAAGTGGTATATGGTTCTTCGTTGCCAATGTGTCAAATCCTTCGCTTGTCTGTGTCCTTATAAACGATCTTACCGTCTATTATCGTGTACGCTACCGAACTTCCGATGTCCAAAAGCGGATTCCCGTTGAAGATGACAATGTCGGCGTCCTTTCCCGCTTCGAGGCTTCCGACTCTATCGTCTACGCCCATTGCCTGCGCCGGTGTTATTGTAATGGCTTTCCAGGCTTTCTCCTCGTTCATTCCGGCTTTTACCGCGAATCCGGCGCAAAGAGCGAGGCTTTCCTGCGGTATCACCGGAGCGTCGGTTATTATGGAAACTTTTAGCCCGGCGTCTGACAGAACTTTTGTAGTCTCAAAAGATTTATGCAGTAATTCGATCTTTGGTTTCCCGCCGAATGTGGGACCTACAAAAATGTATTTGTCTTCTTTGATCAATTCCTCGACAATGAGATGCCCTTCAGTACAGTGATCGAGAGTGATGTCCACATCGAATTCCCTGGCAATGCGGAGAGCTGTGAAAATATCGTCCGCTCTGTGGGCATGCGCTTTCAGAGCGATTTCTTTTTTTATTACGGGCAAAAGCGCGTGGAGCTTCATGTCAAAGGCAGGTTTTTTCTTGTCATCTATTCCGGAATTCTCGAATTCCGTCAGTTCCTCGTAATATCGCCTGGCCTTGAACAGGATCTCCCGCAGCAGCGCGGCTGTCGCCATGCGGGTACTCGGCGACTTTTTCTGGGCCTGCCCGTAACAGCGCTTCGGGTTTTCGCCAAAGGCGATTTTCATGGCGAAATTGTCCCGCAGAATTATGCTGTCCGCGCGTATGCCGTTCAGTTTTACACAGGCGAAGGTTCCGCCCATTGGATTTCCGCTTCCGGGGCCGGTTCCTACGGTGGTAACGCCTCCTGTGATCGCGAGCCGGAAAGCTTCGTCCATGGGGTTAAGCGAGTCTATTGCCCGCATGTGCGGCGTTATGGGGTCGGTCATTTCGTTGCCGTCTTCGCCCTCCCAGCCGCAGCCTTCTCCGAACATGCCTATATGGCTGTGGCCGTCTATAAGCCCGGGTGTCGTTAGCCTGCCTTCCGCGTCTATTACACTTGCGCCTGCGGGAAAGCTGAGGTTTTCGCCTATCGCTTTGATTTTTCCGTTTTCCGTAAGAATGCAGCCGCTGCTGAAGTCTTTCCCGACCATGGTTTTAATCATCGCGTTTTTTATAAAGAGCAACGAAGTTTCCTGCATGGGTACCTACCGCAAATCAAATTTTCGTCATTATTCCACAGTTCCGCTTTAAACACAATAGATTTATGCGTCAGCAAAAGAACACCGCTGTGCGGTAATCTATACCATCAGGCAGCTGTTGGTAAGTAGAACCATAAATCTCTTATCCGCTACTGTGGAAGCGCAAGTCCTTCAGCCAGCTTACGACTGTGGCCATTTCTAACGCACACTTTGGTGTGGCCTCTTTTTTAGCACATCGAGGCTGTCTGAGAGGGCTTTCGCTCCCACACTACCAACAAGAGATGATTAGGGTCTCACTAACTAAATAAAGCGAGCGAAACGTTGAGCGCGTTTTTATGATGAATGAATCACGGCGTGGGCCAAGAGGTACATATGCTTACAGCTATACAGTTGTTTAGTGTTATGGGAAAAGGCCTTATAAAAAGCTTTGATTTCCTTTTTACTATGCCTCCCACTGGTGCCGCTTTTTTCTCAAAACAGAATTTCCTTTGGTGCTATTATATTTTTCTTTTTAGAAAATTTTAAATAGATGATTGTTAAGCTTCTGGAAAAAGTAGAAATTTTACAGTTGTTGAGCGCCGAAGAATTGAGAGCCTTCAACAAACAAGAACTTGATTTTTTAATACATGTTTATTTTTATCAGTATTTTCCCATCAACAAATTCATTCTCTGGGATAAATTCTATTAAACATTCATTAACATACCAATCCATATTTTTTACTTTTTCTTCAATATTTCCTTCAAGTTTTATTGTTATCCGTTCAGTTTCTTCCTTTGGTCGAATTGACAAATCACCTTTACCGTTAATAAATCCATTTATTTCCAGATTTATACCAGAAACAGCTTTTTTACTTGATATATATCTTTCATTGAAGCCATGATTTATTTGAGAAAATTCTTTTGCATACTCATAACTTAAGCGGATATTATTTTTTACTATATATGGTGAGATTCTATATACCATATACAAGGGAGGGATAAAAAGCAAAACCCCAAAAGCAATCAAAATAATTGCGGAAATGGTTTTTCTCTTTTTGAATGATTTAAAACCTAACATCCATAATACAATGCCGCTTATAAACAAAATAATACAAATGCCAAAGATAATTATAGCCATTAATGGAACCTCTTTTTGTTTCTTTTATTGTAATAGTGTTTTTCGAGCATTATTTCAATAGGTTTTCATGTCCGCTATATTTATATTTGGATTAATGTATCTCTTTTTTCCAATAGTTTTTGATCCATAATTTATAGCCTGTTTTGGGCAAACATGTATACATGCAAGACAGCATTCACAATTTTGCCCGAATACAATATTTTCATTTACTGGTTTAATATTTTCTACCGGGCATGTTTTTATACATGTTTTGCATTTTATACAATCGTTATTTATTATGAAATTACTTGATATTAATGCCCATTTTTTACTTTCACTTGAAGCAAAATGCTTACCCATTATATAGAATATATTTTTTTGTGTAATTTTTTCATTGTTACTAATTATATCTGTTGATATTTCCTTAATTCGATTTATTGAATTTTTCAAATGTGCTTTTATTATTTTATCTGAAGGGACTTTTGAAAATAGAATGTAATTTTCCGGCATATAAATATTTGTTATATAATTCAATTTGATTCCTATTTTCCCAAATGCTTCAAAGGTACGGTACATAGCTCCAAGTGCAAAAGCTCCTAATGTAACAATACAAAAATAATAAGAATTATTATTAGGAATATTTGAAATAAATTTTGAGACAATATTTGGCATAGTAAAACCATAAACGGGAAAAATCAAACCAATTCTTTTATACTTATCCAATGACGGTAAAATTTTATCAGATGCAATATTGAAAATATCTGTATTCCCTATTTGTTTAGAAATTCTTAAAGTAATATCAAATGAATTTCCAGTTCCAGAAAAGAAAAATATAATATTCTCATTCATTGTTTTATATCCTTATAAAAGGATTGCACAAAATCATAACTTTGTCAAATCCTCGAATAACCAGCTTTGAATAGCGTTCTAGGTAACCCGAACCGCCGAATAGAGGCGGCGAGCAATTGCCGTTTGTTATGCGTAGATTTATTTCCCTAATGTTTTCGATACCATTCTCTTCATTCTTATACTTATATATTACACACTGACTCAATATTAATTATTACTTGTGAATTACCATGTTATATGCTGAGATGTTAGGAAAGTAGGAAAAAAAATGAAATGGTCTGAGATTAATTATACTGACTTCTGGGCCTCCTGCACCATGGCGTGTTCGCACTTGAGAAAGTTGCCTTGATTGCGGATAATTAAAAAATGAAAAAAAATCCGGTTATAATCGACTGTGATCCGGGTCATGACGACACCATCGCGCTGATTCTGGCTTTCGCGTTTCTTGACGTAAAAGCGGTTACCGTGACCGCCGGCAACCAGACGTTGGATAAAACCCTGCTGAATGCGAAAAAGGTTCTTTCGTTTATCGGGAAACGAGCGCCTGTAGCGAAAGGTGCGGAAAGGCCCATGTGCCGCGCGCTGCAGACCGCGCCTTCGGTTCACGGGGTAAGCGGTCTTGACGGACCTGTCCTTCCTGAGCCTGATTTTACGGAAGAACAGGTTTCTGCCATAGAGTTACTGCGCAAGACCATAACTGAAAGTCCTGAGCCGATAACACTGATACCTACAGGGCCGCTGACCAATATTGGAATTCTTTTTACTGCGTACCCGGAAATAAAGAAAAACATCAAACAAATTTCTCTTATGGGCGGGGGCATAGAAACGGGCAACTGGACATCCGCCGCGGAATTCAATATTCTCGTCGATCCGGAAGCTGCGGAAATTGTTTTTACATCGGGTATTCCTATAATCATGTGCGGACTTGATGTGACCCACAGGGCAATGATCATGCAGGAAGAAATTGAGCAATTGAGAAATCTTGGCAGTAAAGTTCCGGTGCTGGCCGCAGAGATAATGGATTTTTATTCTCAATACCACCGCAAGCAGGGTTTTGCCGGTTCACCTCTCCATGATCCATGCGCCGTCGCGTATATTATCAAACCGGAATTGTTTGTTACAAAATCTTTCCATATAGATATTGAATGTCACGGGAAATTTACAGCCGGAATGACTCTTGCTGATCGCCGGCCCTGGTCGAAAGCCGATCACAACGTTGTTGCCTGTCTTGATCTGGATCGAAAAGGATTTATCGAGCTTATTATTGATGCCTGCAAATCATATTAGGGCGTGTTCGCCCTTCATCTCTTCGCCATTAGTGTGGTAGCGCAAGTCCTTCAGCCAGAGCTATGTCCCGCCTATATGGGAATCTGCCCATGCTGGCAGCTGGTGGCAATGTCTTTCCTGACGCAGGCTCGCGCCTGGCCTTTATTTGCCAAGGCTGCCACCATGGGCGCCCGTTCCCGTCTCGGCAGAACATAGCAAGTATAAGCTAATTTTACCATTCCTTAGGCTTATTATACGGAGGCGTAATATTAAAAGTTTCCCCGGAGGGTTCTATCAGATAAAAACCATTACTGAGCGCGTACTCTCTTTCGTCAGATTCAATTACAACCCCTGCGACAGCTCCCAAAAAAGTACGCTTATCGCCGCGTAAATCAGCGTATTTTCGCATTTTCTCAAGACGCAATATATGCTCATTTATATCACTAATGGTAAGTTTGGTTTTTATTTCTACAAGCATTGCAGTATCGCCGTTTGTCAAGTAAACATCAACCTGGAAATGAATATTGTTTTTCTTACTGCGAACTTTGTAATTGGGACAGGCTTCCTGAAAATCCAGACCCATGTCATAGAATTTATCCTGAAGATTGGGAGCGATCATATATTCAACAACTTCGCCGAAACGATTGGTAAAATCCCCGAATCGCTTGCCTAGTTCTTTTAAGGATCGATCAGTTTCTTTCAACTGCCGATCTGTCTCCTGTTGTGATTCTTTGATTTCTCTGGCATTTTCTTTTAGTTGTTCCCGGTTTTCCATTAAAGCTGCCCAGACCTGCTCAAAGTCAAGTCCTCTCTGGTATGCCGGCTGCGTCTTCGCTTCTCCCATAAAAGCTCCTATATATTAAATTTAAACAATTTACCTGTTGCAATCAAGCGTACGTAGAGAGGTGACAGATTCCCGTACCGGAGGGACACAGCAGGTTGAGTGGGCTTGCGCTCTCACACTGGCAGGTATATGAGATTTATGGCAATTACTCCTCAGTCGCCAAGTTCCTCAAGCGCTTGTGATACGCTGGTCTGCTCTGTTTTGTCTTCTCCGTGACGTACAAATAAAAGGCAAAAAGCGGCTACAGCAAACGCGATGCAGGAATAAAGAAACAGAACCTTGTAGTGTCCGACCATGTCGCGGATGAAGCCGAATAAGATCGGAGATACGACCTGGGAGCTAAAAGAAAAGAAGTAGTAATACCCAACGAATGTGCCAACTTTCTCCTCGCCGGAAAGCGACACAACCATGGGCAGGGAGTTGATGTTGACCATTGCCCAGAAAAAGCCGCCCAAAAAAAGACAGATTCGCGCCATCCATGCGTTGGCTATAAAAATCATGGGGAGGAACAGCAGGACAAGGCCGGTCAATCCTGTCAGGATCGCTTTGCGCCGTCCGAACTTCGCGCCGATGAAACCTGATGGAACAGCGAACCCCAGAAAAGTGAGAGAGAAGATCGAAAGGGTCATTGAGGCGTCGCCGGCGTCCATGCCAAGAGTGTTTGTGGCGTAAAGGGTGAAGAAGGTTTCGACGGCGTTGTAACCGGTGAACCAGAAAAACACGCCGAACAAAATCAGCAGCAGGCTTTTCTTCTCGCTTTTATCCAGCTTGATTGTTGCTTTTTTCTTTTTGTCTGCGGGAAGTGAAGCGTCACTTGGTAAAGCTCCGCTTTCGCTATTAGCGCTGCTGTACGCCTCTTTCGGCTCGCGAACAAACAGCGCGAGTACCGCAAGTGCGAGCAGCATCATGATCGCGCTCATCAAAAACGGGAGCTGGAATCCGCCAATCTTGAACAGAATGCCGCCGGCAAAAAACGCGAGCAGGCTGCCGAGTCCGCCCATAAGGTTTACAATTCCGTTGGCCTGGCTGCGCAGAGGGCCGGGAGTGATGTCGGGCATGAGTGCCACCACCGGCGAGCGCCACGCGGACATTACAAAAGTAAAAATGATCAAAACCGCCATAAGGGGTAAGAGACCGTTAACACGCGGAATCATTGTGAACGCCACAGCGCAGATTGGCAGGCCGATAAAAATATACGGCATACGGCGGCCGAAACGGGTACGGGTTCTGTCGCTCAAACCGCCGAACAGCGGCTGAAAAATTACGCCAAAGACGTTGTCGAAGGTCATGATGAGGCCGATCAACGTGGTACTTGTGATTAAACCCGCGAGGATTTGCGGCACGAAAGAATTGTACAAGCTCCATGCGATTGATGACGCGAAAAACCCGAAAGACAAAAGCAGAGTTTTTTTTACATCCAGTTTATTCCCGTTCATTTGTCATTCTCCTTTTGCTTTGGCCTCAAGTGATTTTTCGCTGCGGCAGGTGCGTCATGATCCGTCACGACAAACGCGGGCAACATCCGGCTTGTTTGTGATGATCCCGTCAACCCCGCATTCAAGCATCTTTTTTATGACCGCGTTTTCATCGACAGTCCATACGTTTACCTTGATCCCGTTTTCGTGACAGAGGCGCACGGTTTCGGGCAGAGCCATGATTACATAGTAATGCGGATGGATCGCGTAGGCTTTCACATAATTCGCGTAAACCCAGGGGTCAATCATGCCCAGTTCGTAGAGCAGGGCGATCTTCGCCTTTGGATTGATTTTTTTTAGGTGAACAAGAGAATAGTGGTTGAAGGAGGAATAAATCACACGCTCTTCCATGTCGAATTCCCTTGTCAGGGCGATGAGCTTTTCCGGAAGTTCCGGGTATAGGCGCTCGGTGGTTTTCAGCTCGATGTTTATCGTGAGTGAACTTGGCTTTACAAGTGAGAAAACCTCGGATAAAGCAGGGATGCGGTATTCGCCGCCCTTATCAGCCGCCAGTTTGCCGAAATCAAGCGCTTTCAGTTCCGCAAGCGTATGATCGCTTATATACCCTGAACCGTTTGAAACACGCTCAAGCCTGAAATCATGGGCCACGACTATCTCGCCGTCTTTGGAGAGATGCACGTCAAGTTCAACGCAGTCGGCTCCCTGTTCGATAGCCGCAGAGAAGGCCTTTATGGTATTTTCCGGCCAATAGGCCGACGCTCCCCTGTGAGCCTGGATCATTGTTTTCATTCGCTGGAGCTCCTTTTTTTGATGACATCAAGGTAGCATAACCTGATTTTTGGCGCAATCGGAATTTTCCAAAGCCCGGTCAGTTTTGAAGAAACTGAAGTTTTGCAAAAAGTTTTATTATTTTTAAAAAAACTATTGACATATTGTACTAGTGCATTTAGGATTGTACTAGATGAATGGTACAATTGTTGAATCAGGAATAAATTTCTCCCTGGATCAGTCAAATGGGATACCGATCTACCGGCAGATCATACAACAGATAGAAAACGCCATTTTGTCCAACAGAATGCAGCCCGGAGACCGGCTGCCTACAATACGCTCACTTGCGGTGGAACTTAAGACGAATCCCAATACCATTGCCAAGGCTTATGGAGAGCTGGAGATTCGGGGAATTCTCGCTACCCAGGTTGGGAGCGGAACCTACATCTCAGACAAAAAACCGGTTATGGAGGATAACAGCTTGAATCAGAGAATTCAGGAAGTGCTTGGCCGTTTCATCCAGGAGATGAGGAATTTGGGCGTAGAAAAACGGGAATTAATCGCCATGATTAGCGTCTTAAAGGAAGAATAGGAGGATGGTAGATGCTGTTTAAAGGAAAAAGAACTGTCGAACAACCACCGGCAAAAATTAACCGCCGACGCCGCAAGCCGGATCTCAATCTGGCCCTTATTCGCCTGATTTTGCTTGCCGCTTCCGCTCTGCCGTTATGCGCTTATCTCAGTATGTCGTCTTCCCCGTTTGAGCAGGACGGCCTTGCCTGGCGGACTGCTTTGATTTTTGCGGCTTTTCTGCTGGTTGTTTCTCTCCGCAAGGCAAGGGAATGGGAACGAGTTATTGTGCTCAGGCTGGGAAAATTCCACAAGGTAAAGGGGCCGGGTTTTTTCCTGCTCTTCCCACTTCTGGATCAGGTTTACAGGATCATCGACATCAGAATACGGGTTTTGGATTTCTACGCCCAGGAGACCCTTACCGGAGACTCGGTAACGGTAAAGGTTGACGCCTTCTGTTTCTGGCTGGTCTGGGATCCTCAGAAAGCCGCGCTCGAAGTGGAAAATTACGAGGAAGCTGTCGCCCTGGCCGCGAAGGCGGCTCTGCGGAATGTTATTTCCAAAAACAACCTCAGCACCTTTCTGGAACGCGGCGATCTTGTCGAAAAGCAGATCCAGGAGGAAGTTGAAAAGCAGACCACCGAATGGGGGATTACTGTTCAATACATCGAAATCACCGATGTCCAGGTTCCACAGGAATTGCAGGATTCGCTTTCCCGCATTGCCCAGGCCGAACGTGAGAAGAAGGGACGCATTCTGCTTGCGGAAGCTGAAATTGAAATCGCGCACAAGCTGGAAGAAGCCATCTCGATTTACGCGAAGAACCAGGGGGCCATGAAGCTCAAGATCCTTACCATATTGAACGAAGGCCTTAAAGCCGGAAACTCGATGATGCTGGTGCCCAATTCAATTGCGGAAGAACTTGAGACAAAAGACATCTTCGGCCTTGCGGCTTTGAACGAACTGAAAAAAGAGAAAGAGAATAAGTGATTTGTAATGTGTTAATGGTACTAATGTTATACCAATAGGAGGCTCCATGACAGTAGTAAAAGCGGAGAATGTGATAAAGGATTATGGTCTCAGCGGCCAGACAGTACATGCCCTGCGGGGAATCGACCTGGAATTTCAGGCCGGGGAATTTGCCGCCATAGCGGGGCCTTCCGGAAGCGGGAAGTCAACCTTCCTGCATCTTGTGGGTTGTCTTGACACCTTAACCGGCGGGGTCATGATGGTGGGCGGCTCTGACGCGGGAAAACTGTCCCGCAATGAACTGGCTATTCTCAGGCGGCAAAAAATTGGTTTTATTTTCCAGGCATATAACCTTATTCCTGTACTTTCGGTTGAAGAGAATATTTCTTTTCCCCTAACGCTTTTGGGCATTGAAAAAAAGGAAGTAAAGGAACGAACCGAGCGGGTTTTAAAGGATGTGGGGCTTGAGGGAATGGCGAAGCGGCGGCCCAAGGAGATGTCCGGCGGCCAGCAGCAGCGAGTCGCCATTGCCCGCGCGCTGGTGAAGAAACCCGCCCTCATTCTGGCCGATGAGCCGACCGCGAATCTTGACTCAACCATTGGCCGGGAAATTCTGGAACTGATGCTCGCATTGAATAAATCCGCGGGAACCACTTTTATTTTTTCAACACACGATCAGATGGTTATGGATTATGCGCGGCGGCTTGTGCGTATCAGGGACGGTAAGATCGAAAGCGATGAGGTAAAGGAAGGTATATAATGACCCTGCGAGGTATTTGGGAATTAAAGAAGATCGCGTTACGCAATCTTGCCCGGCACAAGCTGAAAACGATACTTACCTCAGCGGCGATCATGATAAGCGTCGCGGTATATATCTTTTTGAACAGCTGGCTTGGCGGCATGGCGATTGAGTCACGCAGAAACATCGTCAATTTTGAGATGAGCGCCGCGAAGCTGCAAACAAAGCTCTACTTTGAAAAGAAAGACGAGATGCCCAGTTACGAAAACTTTACCGGCTGGGAGCTCTACCGCGACGCATTGGATCGCGAGGGTTATTACAGCGCCCCGCGTTATGTGTTTTCCGGTACGCTGTATACAGTATCCGGTTCCGCGCCCATATTGTTTCACGCGGTGGAACCAAGGTTTGAAGCTGAAACAATGCGCTATGTTCCCTATGTTGATTTCGGCCGTTATGTGGAAAACGGCAAGTTTGAAATCGCCCTCGGAACTGTAGCTGCGGAAAAACTCAAGGTGGGGATTCCGACCCGGCCTTTCCGCCAGGAGCTTGAGAATCTAATCGCGAAGATTTCTGTAACTTCTTCGGACGCGGATTTTGTCCGTTCTCTTTATGAAGAAGCTCCCCTGTTCAGGGATATTTTCTCGCCGCCTGAAAAATCGGTAGCCGGCAATGAGCGGATGATCCTCAAAAGGAGCTCGTCCCGCCAGGACCTAGATCGCTACTGGAAGCTGATTGCCGCGACGGATCGCAATGATGTGCGGATCAGCGCCGTGATCGATATCAAAGCTGTTCCGGATACGATCCGCCCGGATAAATGGGAAGGCGAACTTATGCCGGCGCTTCGCAGTGAAGATGCAGCTCTGGTGCGGAACGCCTATGAGTACGCGGATTTTCTTAACGCCTATCTCCTTGTTGAGCAGGACGAGCGGCGCCTTAACCTGGTTCTTGATGCCATGATCCGCTCCGGCTTCGCGGGAGCCGTGCGCCACATAAACCAGCTTCTTGATGTTGTTGTTGTGGGAGTGATCAATTCTCCGGCTCCGCTTCCCAACGGAAACACCGCGTATATCCCTCTGGATATTTTGCAGGATGAAGCCGGCATGATGCTTGAAGGCGCGGTAACGGAACTCGTTATCAGGGAGAAGAACGCTCCCGATTCCCGGCTGCCCGGTCATAGCGAAAGCGCCGCCGCTATAACCGCCGCGCTGAAACGCGGTCTCGCAAACCGCTCTCTGCCCGAGGAGCTTGAAGTGCGTATCTGGCTTGATTATATCCAGGAATATCTGGGATACGAAGCGATACAAACCGGAGCGCCGCAGGTTTTGGCTTTTCTGTTGTTCATTCTTTCTTTCCTTGGAATCTCCAACACCATACTG
>Ga0209755_10006823_pt1 | contig 12515 bp, 12 predicted proteins | sample TergutCo191P1_FD_187301 | JGI IMG/M metagenome (GOLD analysis project Ga0209755, IMG submission 187301) | Cornitermes sp. P1 segment gut microbial communities from Petit-Saut dam, French Guiana - Co191P1 (SPAdes) (version 2) | ecosystem: Host-associated > Arthropoda: Insects > Digestive system... | reverse complement strand
CGTGAATTCGTAATGATGCCGGAATTCGACCGCCAATGGCAAAGCATGGGACTTGGCGATAATGAACTCCGTCAATTACAAGAAACCCTGCTTGAAAACCCCAAAGCAGGGAAAGTAATACAGGGAACCAAAGGACTACGGAAAATACGCATCGCCTTTGAAGGACAGGGAAAAAGCGGAAGCGGCAGAGTTGCCTACGTAGACTTTACCGTCCACGAGACAATTTACCTCATAACCGCATACCCCAAAAACGAGAAGGACAATCTATCCAAAGCCGAGCGAAACGCAATAGCCAAGATAATCGTCCGGTTGGAGCAGGGTATAAAAGAACAGGAGAAGACAAAATGAACGTATACGAAAGCATTACACAGGGCTTAACCGAAGCCATAGACTACCAACAGGGCAAAATCACCCCCCGAAAAACGAAGCTGACCATAAAGCCGGTAGACACCTTCAACACCGATGACATCAAGCAAATCCGCCAAAAAACCGGCTTAAGCCAGGTAATTTTCGCCGGATCGCTGGGTGTCTCCCCTAAAACAGTAGAAGCCTGGGAAAACGGCAGAAATAAACCCGAAGGAGCCTCCCGCCGTCTGCTTGAGATTGTCAGGGATGATCCGGGGTTTTTGAGGAGGTTTCAAGCTTGAACGAAACATTGTGTAATATTGTCAAAATATTGACTTATAGATTACTATTGTACGGTAGGAACCAATTGTTCGAGCATTGTGAGTAATATGAGGAATTTTAAATAGAGAGTTGAATATGAAAGAAAAGTTTATAGATAGAAACGAGCTTCTCAATTTAATAAAATACGCCAAATCAAGGATCAGAGTCTTAGGCGCAGTTGCATTCAATTTACCTTATGATGATTATGTAAGTGATTGGTTTGAGAAAATAAATGCAGGAAATATAAAAATTGAGATAATTTGTGATTCGGAATCATCACTTAATTATTCTTCTTTAATTTCCGCTAATAAACGAGTTAGCGGTGAAGATAGAAGTTATGATATTGGTAGTTTTATGAATATAATGAATGCCCCCCTTCAAAAAGTTAGAGAGTATTTGTTACATAATAACTGTAAAAATATTGAGCCGGAAGATAAAGAAAATCAATGCTTTTCATTACGGACTTCTTATTTACCAATTCCTGTACCTGTGATTAATATTGATAAAGATTACTATGTTACATTTGCACTAACAGCCTTTTGCAATTTGAATAAATTTGAAAAAATATCGGAAAACCATCATTGGTACGAAGAGTTTAATAAATATTTTAATGTATATTTTGACAACCCTTTAGGAGCAAAAAAATTCTCAACAGAATTTTCGAAAAAGGATAATAAAACCGAAGTTATTGTGATGTATAATGACGATCGTCATGCGTTAGGACAACTCCCACGAGATGCTTTCTTGAACACCTCGAAAGTTAAAGTTGTAATTTGGGGTATTCTTTTCTCCCGTGATGGTAGAGCGTTAATTCATAAAAGAGGAATAAATGCAAAAGATAATCGTGATATGTGGGATAAATCTATTGGCGGACACGTTGATTTAAAAATGGATACGGTGGATACCACAAAAGCAGCAGCACGTGAAATGTTGGAAGAATTATATAAGGTTGAAGCTGAAGGACAAGGCAACCATCTTAAAACAGAGATTATTGAAATTAATGAAAATAAACCAATATTTTTAGGAGACTGGAGACCTGAAATTCGTTACTCTATTCCATTTTCTGAAATAAAGCATAAAGAGGATGAAATATTCTTTTTTAGATTAAATTATAATTTTAGTAAAAAACCTATTGAGTCGCCTCGAATTTTACCTGACGGTTCAGAAATGCCTGTGAAATGTTGTGTAGATGTATATGTTTTTATTATGCAAGAAGGTTTTCAGAATACAATAAAAAATTTAAAAAACTCAAAATATAAACTTCTTGAGCTACATGAATTAAACGATTGTTTTATAGATGAAAAAATTGAATATAAGAAAGATAATGAAAAAATAATAGAAAAATTTATACCTACTCCAGATTTAAAAAGAATCATTACCAGTGAGTTATGGGCTGAATTAAATAGTTTTGCGGATTATTTAAAAGAGGGGTTAATTAAAAAATGATACCTTTCATAATAACACTAACAGGTGCACCGGCATCAGGAAAGTCTTATGTTATTGAAAAAATCATAGAGGTCTCTAAAGAATTCCACGATGGTCCTTTTCGACCTTCGCCTTTTCCGAAATATACTACAAGAGAATATCGTGCAAATGAAATTGCTAAGAAACAAAAAAATGAATTCGTTGATGTAATATCTGTAGATGAGATTCCCAATACATGTGATTTGATATATAGAATTTATGGAAAAGAATACGGATTGAAAACAAAAGAGTTGGAAGATAAACTGAATGCGAATGAATGTCCTATAGTTGTAATAAATGATGTTCGTGCAGTTGAAGAGCTAAAGAGAGCATTTATAGGGAGAGTATTGTCTCTATTTTTATTTAGGCATGTCTCAAATATTGATGAATTGAAAAAGGAATCAGATAGTCGTGGTAATGTATCAGAAAATGAGCTATTCGAAAGGTATATAAAAGCGACTGCACTTTATAGGATTTATATTGAAAACATTGCTATATTCGACAGAATTATTCTTAATGTAAAAAATGAAGAAAATGATGAATATAAATGTACAAAAATACAAATACGAAATATATTAAAAGGAGTTTTTGAAGGAAATATTCCTCTAAATAACAATCGTACAAAAGGAGCGAAAATATTTATTATTTCCGGTAACAATGCATCAGGTAAAGATGATGTGAATTTGGCAATTCAAAAAATGGGACGGCTGCAAGCAGAAATTATTCCTAAATACACTTCTCGCCGCCAAGAAAAAGAAGATGCAAATGAAATGATATGCCAATTTATCCCCAAAATTGATCTAGTGAATAACTATCAAGCAGAATATAAAAAAGAATATGAAGCCATTAGTTACTATTATTCGAAAAATATTCCTCAATCTTTTGTTGATATTTGTAAGTCAAAATTTGAAAAAAGTTGGAATGGTACATTTGAAGATTTCTGTAACCTAGAATGGGACATACAAAGATTAAAATCATTGCGGAACATAAAAAGACCTTTAAGTAAATTTTGGGATGAACAAGACGATAGTGATGATTTTTTTGAAAATAATAATAATTATATAAGCTTAGATTTGTTGCAAAAAGAGTTTAATTTGTACAATCCTCTAAAAAATGATGAAGTATGTTTTATTGGAATATATAATAATTCTGAATATATAATATATGAAAATCATGCCAAGCAAATAAAATATGCTTTTTCCATTGATGGTTTATCGCAAAAAATGGAAAAAGATCAAAAACACAGAGTGTTAGTAGCAAGTTTTGTGAATTTATTTGAGTATTGCAAGGATAGAATTGGAAATGATACTGTAATTCCCATCTTTTCGTATTCACAAATTTCAAAAATGGATTATGACAATCAAGCAAAGTCGGAAATTGAAAAATTGAAAAGTCAATCGTATAATGATTTAAAAAGGTATTCTGATAATATTGTCGATTTTAAACATGTCATTATTTATGCAGAAACACGACTGCAAAATGAATCAGGCGGACAAAAAGAAGAGTTGATAGACCAAGTGTTTAGGTTATTTAGGGCATATAACAAACAATAAAAAAGGAGTATAAACATGGGCAATACTAATCTTAACGTTTTTATAAGTTGGTCGGGTACACCTTCTAGAGAAATAGCTCATTTCACAAAAACGCTGTTAGAGAAAGTGTTTGCATTGAACTCAAAAGATATTAAATTTTTTCTTTCGTCCTCTGAAGATGGTGGAATTGATAAGGGGGAGAGATTTCAAAATAAGTTAGACCAAGGTTTATTTTCAAGCAATTTCGGTATTTTAATTTTAACAAAAAACAACATTGAACGACCTTGGATAATGTTTGAAGCTGGTTCATTGGCTAAAAATGCGTCTGTTGCAAAAGTTTCTCCTGTTCTCTTTGACATTGAGGAATATGGAATTGATAAAAATTCGCCATTGCACCCATTTCAACATACTAAATTTACAGAAGGTGATTTTAATTTGCTTTTTCAAAGCATACTAAAATCATATAATGGTGTGTCAGAATTGAAGGATAATGAAAAAGAAGTTTTAAGTACTTCGCTGAAAAATAAATGGGAAGAATTTGAAAAAGATGTAAAAAAATTATTAGATGATGCAGATTATAGAGCTGGTAAACTCAGCGAACGTTTACAAAATAATGAGCCATCCTCTGGAAAATTGTTGTATTTAAAGCGTGAACAACATTTAGGTGAACTAATAAATGATATTGAGCGATACAGTGGAAATAGGTTAATTATTTTTGGTGGAATACCTACAATTATTAGAGATGCCACAAAGGAGCTTGCAAAATGGATAATAGGTGATGAACATTCTCAATTGTTTATTTGTTATGAGAATGATGATTTAATTAACGATAGAAAAGAAGATCTTAAAAACAACGAATTGTTGAATGAGAAAAAAACCAAATTAGAGAAATTTAAAAATGAGTTGCTAGATTTGTTAGGCGAAGGACCTAAAGCAAGGATACATTTTATAGAATTATCCGAACGACTTAGTGTCTACATTACTTTAAATGGTATCGATATGTTTTTTACCCCTTTGCTAAATAAAAGGTCGTCTTTAACGTTTACGTACAAATTGGAAAAAGAGCAGATATTAGATGGTGTTGATTATATTACTTCAAAATCAACTCATGCGCTTCTAAAGCAAGAACTGGAAAGGCTTAAAAGTGAATTGCAAATTGGAAATTAAACAAACAGAAAACACAATCAAGGACTATTTATAAAAAGGTTCTGCCATCCAGCGGCATAAACCGGATGGCAGTTTTGCCTTTTAGTTTAACTAAAATTAATAATCCATCTCTGACACCTGAAAGCAAAATCCGCTGACAGGTGTATTTTTCAAATAGCAAAATCGACATGGATGTCATTTTTTATTTAGTTTTCAAAACAAGCATATTTCCTTTCGGTCTTGTAACTAAAAATCCGTATCTCTTGCGGAACCGCAAAAACAATTCGCCGTATTCCATACTTTCAGTCGTAGTGTCAAATTTTTTTATTTCAATTCCTCTGCGGTTGCCATGTTGAATTCTTTTTGGATTGAGGAATATTATAAAAATTTTATTAAAACAAGATGAATGAATTTTATTAAAGGCGGCAGTATCAGGTTTTAGCTTACCTTTACGTTTCCTGCTCTTAGCGATTGGAGGTTATTTCAAATCTGAAGGTTATACGATGAATAATATAGGCTACAAACGGTCTAATACACCGCAATTTTTGGAAGCAGTGTCAGTAATTGATGATATTATAGATTTATTATTTAATATGATGACTATGCAGTTTTTTTTACGAACGCATTATTTAAGGTATTTAACGTCCAATATTAAAAGGCTATATAAAAAAGTGTACATATTGTATAGAAATAATCTAGTATGAGGTAATAGTTTGTCGTTTTTGTGGTCGTAATTTACATCCTACAGAGGATATATAATCTTACTCTATAATAAATAATTGTATTTCGATAAATTATCTGTTTCCTAACTTATATTCTACCATTAAGATAGCTTTTTAAGTAAAGAAGGAGCGATAAAGCGTTTGGTAATTTGTATACTATGAGAAAAATCATGCGTTACTTACTCTGTTATCTTTTAAGAAGTCCGCCGCAGTTCATCAGAAAATGCAGCGTGTATTGTAAGTAGCGGCTATGAATTTAATCGAAAATGTTTTGTGTTATTCAAAGTCCGTTATTCATATATTACCTAAAATCCTCTAGAGAAATAATCCCGTTTTTTATCGCCTTGCCTAAAATATCATTGTTTCTATTACCTCCGATTTTTTTATAAATATTACCTTTATGAAATTTAACTGTCGGAACAGTAATAGATAAAATCTTCGCAATATCAGAATTCGTATTACCGGGAACGCATAGTTTCATAACTTCCCTTTCTCTCTTTGTAAACAATATTCCGTTAACCTTAAAAAGACAGTCACGATTAAGAGCGACTTCAACATCAGCAGAGTAGTAAAAGTTTCCGCAAATAATTCGATAAAGTATATTATCAATGTTTTCTTCACTGTCTCTAAGCGATAAAAAACTCTCTGCTCCCGCATGAATAAACCGAGCCGCGAAAAGAGGTTTTATATCAACAGAAGCCCACATCACAATATGAATATTACGGTTGATACTCATTATATCCCTTATAAATTCATCAGTACCGTTTTCATGAAAACAATGTTCAAGAAAAATAAAGCAGGGATTATAATATTTAATTTTTGTTTTCAGTTCGTTATCATTAACTGCGGTAAAAACCTGAAAATCAGCGTTTATTAATTTCTTAATTAAACCTTGAATGAGAAAAATAGCGTTAGTTGCGACAATAACGCTGTTACTCCTCATTCACACCCCTTTTAAACGCATAGTAATTATCATTAACAATAGCTCATATACATTAGAAAAGACGTATAAGGCATTGTTTTATTATGTTTCCTGTCAATGACTGTCATGTTTTAACTCAATCAACCTCAATTAATCCGTTTAAGTTTTCTGCTTGCAGTTTTTTCGTTTTCTTGCAATGTTCCTCAAGCCATGCATCAATATCCTTTTTCGAAAAACGCACAGCTCCGTCAATCTTGAAAAACGGAATTTTTCCTTGCATAACCTTATGCCGAAGTGTGTTCGGCGATAATTTCAAATAAGCGGATAATTCCTTGTAACTCATAACTTCGTAATTAATTTGATAAGTCTCTTTCATACTTCCTCCATATCTCAAAAATTCTATTGTTTGATAATCACAACAGGAACTAGTGTTTCCTCTAGTCTTGTAAAAAATATTCTTTTCACAATCAAATAATCAGCTCCAATGAACCGAAACGGAACTGGTAAATTTACTAGTCTCGTAAAAAACATCTTGTTTAAATTTTCATTCGTCAGCATAAATATCAGCTCCTATACATAAAATTAGGTTATTTGCTTCTTCAAATAATCAGCTTAAAATAACCAAAACTGAACTAGTGAAGTCACTAGTCTTGTAAATTTCTCTTTTTCCTAAAATTATTGTTTTTATCGCCTGTAATAGCCGTAAATCCGTTTTTTTGCTTGGTTTTATATATCTCATAGCCATATAATCAGCTTCAAAGAAATTAAACGGAACTAATGAAGTCAGTAGTCTTGTAATTTTTTCTTTCGTTGTAATTTTTGTTTTTTGTATCAACGACTCGATGTTTTTAATAAATTTCTTTGGTTTCATAGTCAAATAATCAGGCTAAAAGAGATGAAACGGAACTATCATTATTGGTGGGTATGCTAAAAACGCCGACCTAGTGTTCTGTCTTTTACAGATAGCGAAATGTCGCTTTTTTAGTCCTTGTCAAATTATCAACAACAAAGGCAAAAAGACATGTAAAATAGCAAGAAAGATGTGATTTTGCATTAATATTTCCTTCGTTCGCCTTATTCGCCGTTGTGATGAATAATGAAATTTGTTTTTGACAGAACACTAGACTAACGGCTAGGTTTTGTAAAAAGAAAAAACCGTTACACAGGCATTACCCATGAAACGGCTGTATAAGCAAAACGATTATATTATGCTCTTTTCTTCTTTTTCAAACCTGCCTTTTTTACAGGTTTCTTTGTTATTACCCTTGTTTTCGGCATTTTTGAAGGTTCAGCCTTTATAATTGTTTTCCTGTTCTTTATCGGTTTGGTAGCTTCAACTTGTTTTACAGGTTCATTGGAAGCCAGCAAATTCATTTGAACGTCCCTGACTTCCGTAAACTGTTTTGTGTCGAAATGGGTGTAATGTTCAGTCATTTTCAATGATTTATGCCCTGTCACTTTCTGCACCTTGCTTATAACAACATTCGATGTAAGTAAAAGCGTATTCAAAAAATGCCGCCAAGAATGAAAAGACAAATTACGTTTCAATTTTTCCTCATGGTTAATACCGATATTTTCAAGAGCCTTGTCAAACTGCCTGTTAATCCTGCTTGTTGATACAGGCGTAACACCGCCGTCATCGGAAAATACATAACCTGCGCCGTTAACTTTCAGTAATTCGTCAATTTCCTGTCTTATCAGTGGGGTAATAGGGATATTGCGGTTATGCCTGGTTTTAGTATGCGGGATATATCCGTAATCGTTATATTGACCTGTTATGAAGATATAATCGTCAAAAACATATTCGCAGCGCAATCCCCTTAATTCGCCTATCCGTAATCCTGTACAAGCCGCCAAGCGGTTAGCCAGAAAAACAACTTTGTTTTCCCATACCTTTGACCAGTCGGCAGCGAAAAGTTTCTTTACTTCCTCAACCGTTAATATAATCCGTTCAGGCGCTTCTTCCCTCAATTCCTTAACTTCCGAACATGGATTTTTTGAAATAAGTTTAAGCCTTACAGCTTCGTTAAGCATAGTGCGTAATGTACGACACGCAAGGTTGATAGTGCTTGTCTTAAACTTCTTCACTCTGTCTTTTTTATGTTTCGTGTCGTTTTTCTCGCTCATATGTAAAAGCCAATTTTCAATAACGTCAGGTGTTATTTCATCAAGTAAAAACTTTGAAAAATAATCTTTGATGTGGTTTTTGAAATTATCTCTGTGAACAGAAATAGTGCCTTTAGAAAGCGGCTCATGCAGTTCACGCCATTTTAAATAACGGCAAGTTTCGATATTCCACCAGCCATTAGAAAACTCCGCAAATGTCGGCGCTTTCTGTTCAGGTATCAGCAACCCTTCTCTAAAAAGTTTCATACAATAAGCTACAGCCTCCGTCTTTTTTGAAATCCCTGTTGACTTCGCCCACTGCCTCTTGCCTTTTTCGTCATAGCACTGGTAATAGTAAACCTGTTTCCCAGACGCCAATCTTCTCGCAAAAACCGTAAAAACTGCCTTTATCCTCATACGAACCTCTTTTTTTGGATATTGCTGTCATATCTGCTAACATCCAAAATTTAAATGTTTTTGATAAACAGAACTAGCAACGCTAATTCTTTACGAGATAAAGACTTACACACATTTTTTATTATGCAATCTAGCCGAAAGTCTAGGTCTAGTTCCCTCACCCACATTTTGCCAGCCCTGGTCTTGTGCGCAAGCCCTTATTCGGGCTGGCAAAACGTCAGTTACCTAGAACGTTATATGACATTATTGTTGGGAATAATAATTAATTAATCCAAATATTAATTATGGGAACCTCTAAAAAATCTCTTGTGTGCTTAACAATCTAATATTTTCATGTTTATATCAAACAAAAAATGATGTTTTCCAACAATTTTTATTTGTTTTAATTAGTTTTTAGAGATTCCCTTATGTCTAATATTTCTTTTAATGTATTGTTTCATGATTTATAAATTGTACTATATTAATGATAAATGTATTATATTAAACCATATTGGATTTAAAAAAATTACAAAGTTAAATATAATTAATAATTCTAATGAAATTATTTTTAGGAATTTACTCTAAGTGGCCTAAAGTTACCTACAAAGAGAATCTAAATTTCATATCTTAATAGATTACTTGGAAATTTACTCAAAGAAGCTTTGTGCTATCTACAAGGCGTACTTAAATAAGATATCTTAAATAGATCATCTAGAAATTTACTCAATAAAGCTTTAAGCTACCTAGAAGTAGTATTTTAATTTATGATACTAATAAATTATTTATGAAAAATATTCTAAATAAATATCTGCAGAGCAAAGCTCTGTGGTATTAAAGATTTCACCTTGATGGTTATGCAATCGCGGGGGAACAAATCTCCCGCTCCCCCAGCATGAATTGCCCCAATGGGCGCGGTATTAAACCGCAACAGGCTACGTCTAATAAATAATATAAAAAAATTATTCAAAATGAAATATACTTGAAAATAAGGAATAATGAAAAAGAAACCAACAATAACGTCATATAACAAACGCTAAACGCTTCGCCGCCCATTCGGGCGGCTCGGGTTTCGTAAAACCGCAGTCGGGTGTGTACTAAGCGCTGGAACACCCTTTATGCGGTTTTACTACACCAAAGTTTGCCATCCCTGCAAAACCTAACGGTTTTGCTTATTCGGGCTGTCAAACCTTCGTTTAGCTTGAACGTTATGCGCCATACAGATTAATATAAACAAATATAACTACTCATACTATGTTAAAAGTTATATATGAATTGAATTATTTCTAAATGCTTTTAAAACAATTTAAATCTGTAGAAAAAGATTTTGTGTAAAATTAGTTATTATTAAACATATTTCGTTTAGTTGAATGAAATGAAATAATATAAAAATAAAGTGATTGACTATATTAAAAAAATAAAATATAATTCAAAAGGGGGTGTAGCATGGGTATATTTAAACCAAATACTGAGTTATACAAATCGGTTAATGAAGATGGAATAAATAGATGGTTTATAAAAAAGGAAGATTGGAATAAATTTAACAGTAATGTGCTTGGAATAGGAGATATTAGTATTGATTCTATTTCAAAAAATGTAATTTGTGCATTTTTTGACCTTGAGGGGTTTACTAAATTTTGTACACAAATAGATCCCGAGCTAGTTATACATGTATTTTTAAAAAAGTATTTAGATTGGTTTTTTTCTCAAATTCAAGAATTAACAAAAAAAAATGAAAATTCCGAAGGTTTGTTATTATGGCATGAACTACCCTTTTTTATTAAATTTATGGGAGATGGTCTTTTATTATTATGGGATATATCAAATTTAAATTCACAAGTAAATATTGTTGTATCATCGTTAAAAATTACTGAAAATTATACTAAAGATTTTTTTATTAAAATAAAGGATAAAGTTACAGATCCGCCAAGAAAGTTACGTTGTGGTATAACTAAAGGAAAAGTATATTCTGTTGGAAATGGAGAAGATTATGTTGGTCCATGCATTAATTTTGCATCTAGACTACAAAAGCTTCCTGGTATTACATTTGCATTTTCAAATAGAGGAATTGATATTGAAATGTTTAATAAAAAATGAGGATATTTTTTTATTGTTAAATCTATTGAAGCACGTGGAATTGGTGAAAACGAACTAATATATATAATAAAAAAGGAATATGAAAGCTTGATTGATGAATACAAAATATTTTATAAAGATATTTAGAAAATGAGTACGGCGCATAACAAACGGTAACAGCTCCGCCGCCTGTTCGGCGGCTCGGGGTTCGGTCGGCTAGGTCGGTCGCCTGCGGCTCGCTCCCACGCCTACCTCACCCACATTTTGCCAGCCCTGGTCTTGCTGCGCAAGCCCTTATTTGGGCTGGCAAAACGTCAAGTAGATAAAAGCACTGACTAATTAACGTAACTCCTTATCTGGTATAGAGTTAACTCAAAAACTAGACTTTTTGGGTCTACAATTTGGGTCTATTATCCTGCCGATACAGGATAGAATCTAGGGCTTTTTTGAAGCCTGAAGCTGTATCGGCAGTGGATGGCTTCAAAAAAGCCTTATTTTTTAACTGCTTTTTCATTATTAGGTTAGCAAATGGAAGAAACAAAAAAAAGTTTTTACACAATTAAAGAGGCCGCAGAACTTAAAGGCGTTCATGAAGAGGACATTTTTCATGGGATACGGATAGGAAGAATAAAAACAAAAAATATCGGAATGCGCTTAATGCTTCCCGAAAGCGCTCTTGATGAAATCAAAATACCATTATCAGCAGAGTTAATTGATCGTTATATTGAGCGGTTACATCCTGACATTGTAGCTATGCTGCAAACAGCCCCCAGGTACGGAACTGCCGGAATAATAGTTACATTCCATGAAAATAAAATTGTTAAAGTCAGCGCGAGTTATGAGAAAACCAGATTGGAGGATATTAAATGACAAAAATAAAAAAAAGGAGGAACGTATATAAAAGATAATCTAATGTGCGAAGAAATAAATAACATTATCGACACAAGAAAAGAAAAGGATCTGGATTATCCATATATTATTGGAATGATAATGGCTGTAATGCAGCGTGCAGGAGAAAAGAAAATGATTAACAGTATTATTTTTATTATTTTTGCGTTCGTTATTATTTTCTTTTTATTTTTATCAATTTATTTATATAAGCAAGAGAAGAAACATACCAGGGGTTTTCCGTACACCCGGAACAAGAAAAAGTATAAACCAAATTGAGTATCAAATAGGAGCCGGGTGCCGGGCCAATGGAAATATTGAAACAACCGGGACACGTCCTTTTGAGAAAAAGGTATTTCCTATACGTAATCAGGATTACGCTTTACGTGACAGTCCGGAGAGACGGATATCCTTTACCGAAGGCTGTTTCGGCGCCGCGGTAAAGGATTAATTTTTAATGTAAAAAAAAGGAGATAGACAATGTACATAGAGAAAGAAACAGACAAGGCGTATTTACTTGTACATAACGCTGTATCATTCTGGGTTCAAAAGCGATGGTATAAAAACGGAAAGCTGCTGCCTGCAGGCTGGAAAGCGTTC